>Ga0209532_1002656_pt1 | contig 12443 bp, 7 predicted proteins | sample COG_02_FD_184746 | JGI IMG/M metagenome (GOLD analysis project Ga0209532, IMG submission 184746) | Pelagic Microbial community sample from North Sea - COGITO 998_met_02 (SPAdes) (version 2) | ecosystem: Environmental > Aquatic > Marine > Neritic zone/Coastal water | place: Helgoland, sampling... | reverse complement strand
TGTACTGTATTGGGTGTCAAACACATCAAGCTGCAATGAGATTCCTTTGTCTTTGGCAAATTCTGTGGCCATTAAAAGCCCACTGTAAAAATCTAGAGACAAAGACATCAATCTATTTCTCTTTATCTGCTGTTGCTTTAGTGTTAAAGAATCTGAGGATATTTTATTTAAATGAAATGGTAGTAATACAGCAATACGTTTTTGTGAGGCATCAATAATTGTTTGCTGTAAATCTCTTATGTTAATTTGGCCAGTTAATGAAGTAGAAGCATTTGTTGGGATTTTCAGGATCATGCCATCTTGCAAACCGTCTTTGGCATATGGATTTAAAGCAATAATTTGTTCTTTTGTTAGGTTGGTTTTTACTTTTAATCTGTAAAAACCTTCTTTTGGTTGCACCTGATAAAACGTATAACCTTTCTCCGCAATAGCGGTTTGTAAAATAGCTGTAGATGGAACATTAATAATTGCATATTGAGCAAGCCCTATACCTAATTGAGGGTTCATTTGCTCCAGTTCAATTACAGTAATGCCATACATTCTAGCAATACCGTATCGCGTTTCTTTAGCCTTAACTGTATGTTTTGAAAGCTTAGATGTGTCTATAGTTGTTGCTCCAGAGATTATAGAGTCACTATCAATTGCCACTGGGACATCTACAGTTTTTAAATGTAGCGGAATCTGTAATCTCTCACCTTTTTTTATTTGACGAGCGTATAGCTGTTTATTGTAGCGTTTTATTGCATCAATAGAGACATTGTATTTTTTGGAAATGCTAAATAGGGTTTCTTTTCGTCGTACTTTGTGTTTTTTAAATTTGGGAGGATTTTGAGTAACTACAGATTTGCTAACGGAAGGGATTACCAGCAAAGTACCTACTGTTAACTCATTTTCAATCTCTGGATTTCTTTTTTTTATCGTGGTCTGAGAAACCCCATATAATGTAGCAATTTGATATAGGGTTTGGTTTTTTTGAACCCTATGAGTTTTATACTCTTCTTGCGCAATAGCTAAGCTACTAACAAAAAAAATACAAACCATACAAAGAGAAATAAAATACTTCATGTTTGAGATTTTATGAATGCTTCTGAAATTTAAAAATAAAAAATCGCAATAAACAATCAATGTAAGTACTATTAAAACAACGTAAAAACGTTTTGTAAATAATATTACAAAACTAGTGCCAAGAAAACAATAGCTGTCAAAAAATTAAACCAACACCTTTGAAGGTACTACTCCCACTCTATCGTTGCAGGTGGCTTACTACTAATATCGTACACCACTCGATTAACTCCCTTAACTCTATTTATAATATTATTGCTAGTCTCTTGCAAAAATTTGTAAGGTAAATCTACCCAGTCTGCAGTCATACCATCTGTGCTCTCTACAGCACGAAGGGCTACTACTTTTTCATAGGTTCTCTCATCACCCATTACCCCAACACTATTTACGGGCAACAACATAGCACCAGCCTGCCATACTTTATCATACAAATCCCACTTTCTTAGGCCTTGAATAAAGATATGGTCTACCTCTTGCAAAATACGTACTTTCTCTGGTGTGACATCTCCTAAAATACGAATGGCTAAACCAGGACCTGGAAATGGGTGACGCCCTAATAATTTTGAATCAATACCCATTTGTGCACCAACACGACGCACCTCATCTTTAAATAACATACGCAGAGGCTCTACAATCTTTAATTTCATGTAATCAGGCAACCCGCCAACATTGTGGTGCGATTTAATAGTAACAGAAGGGCCGTTAACAGAAACGCTCTCTATTACATCTGGATATATTGTTCCTTGAGCTAGGTATACCACATCTTTAATTGCAGTGGCCTGTTGATCAAATACATCAATAAAAGCTCCTCCAATTGCTTTGCGTTTTTCTTCTGGGTCAGACTTATCTTTCAGGGCGCTTACAAACAGATCTGAGGCGTCAACACCCTTTACATTGAGGCCCATTCCTTTGTATTGTTTTAATACGCTAGAAAACTCATCTTTGCGCAGAAGTCCATTATTTACAAAAATACAATAGAGGTTTTGTCCAATTGCTTTATGCAATAAAATAGCCGCAACGGTAGAGTCTACACCACCACTTAACCCTAGTACAACTTTATCATCACCAATTTTTTCTTTTAACTGTGAGACAGTAGTATCTACAAAAGCAGCAGGTGTCCAGCTAGGATCTACCCCTGCAATTTCAATTAAGAAATTATCTAACAGTTGTTTACCATCCTGTGTGTGATATACCTCTGGATGAAATTGTATGGCATAGGTGTCTTCGCCTTCAATTCTATAGGCTGCATTGGCAACATCATTGGTACTTGCTAAACGAACTCCTCCCTCAGGCAATTCGCTAATGGTGTCACTGTGGCTCATCCATACTTGCGTGTCTTCTGAAATACCTGCAAACAAACCAGCATGATCATGTATGGTGGTTAAGTTAGCACGTCCATACTCTCTGATGTTTGAAGGAGATACTTTTCCACCAAAAAAGTGGGCTAAATATTGGGCACCATAACAAACCCCTAACAGAGGTAAGATTCCTTTAATATTTGAAAGATCTAGAGCTGGAGCATCATCTGAACGAACCGAGGAAGGGCTCCCAGACAAAATAACGGCTTTGAAAGTTGATAAATCTTGAGGTAGTTTGTTGAAAGGATGTATTTCGCAATAGATGTTTAATTCTCTAACACGTCTAGCAATGAGCTGTGTGTATTGAGATCCAAAATCAAGAATGAGGACGTTATTTTGCATAAGCAAAAATACTTCAAAAAAGTAATTTTGCTAGGGCTTGTCAAAAGAATTTATTGCAAATTTTAACAAAGATGTAAACAAGGTTGTTTATTAAAAATAAATTATAGTAAACTTTCCCTCAAGAGGTTTTAAATTCTCCTTAATTGTAGGTATCAAGCCAGTTCCATATTCTAGATAAAATTCGGAGAAATTTGATGTTCTTTCTTGCAGATTCCGATCAGGAAACAACTCGCCGCGCAGGGCAATCAATCTTTCTATCTGAGCTACATGTTTTCTTTTTTGTGCTTTTAAAAGACGCTTCTCTAAATGGTTCAAACCATTGGTTTGCTTTTTTTGTTGAGCCGCAACAGCCCCTAGAAAGGAGGCGTCGGTTTGAGCGGCTAAAGTGTGCAGCTCCTCAAACTGTTTTTCAAGATGCAACCGCTGTGCCGATAAATCAATAGTAATCTGTGAAACTTTATGGACAAACCAGGTGGTAAGAGCGGCATCTTTTTTAAAAATATCTTGGAGAGAAACATCAAGCTTTTTTAGAGTACGTTGTTGTTTACTATTGACTAAAACGGCACTGTTACGCATCAATAAAACAGGAAATGCAACCCCAACAGATTCAAAATAATCTTTTAACTGAAACCAGTACGCTAGTTCACCACCACCGCCAACATAGCAAAGGTTTGGCAAAATAACTTCCTGATACAAAGGACGCAGTAAAGCATTTGGAGAAAACCGCTGGGGATACTTAGTTACTTGTTCTTGCATCTGGGCTTTAGAAAAGACCAAAGATGTATTGTTAATTAAAAATATTCCGTCTTTTTCTATAATACGCTCTCTTAATCCATCTTGTATGTAAAATAAATTAATTTCTCGCGGATGTACCTGCTGGCCATACCCAGCAGAGATTAACCTCTGGCTTGTTTTGGTGATTTCTTTAAAGCCTTTTTTAGTAAATAGCTCCTTTTCTATATAAGAAGTAAATTGATTTTTTAACTCTTGATCATCACCGTCCAAAACAACAATACCATAGCTGCCAAACAGCTCGTTGGTAATAACACGAGTAGCCTGGGTTAAAGTGTCGTTGCTAGAGTAAGCCCTCTCAAAAAGAGCTAGCAAATACTCACCATTAACCGTATGTCCAAATTCTGATTTTAAAACAGTAACAAGTTCTTTTAAGACCTTGGTAGAAAATCTACCTACAGGACCACTTTGATTGGCTTCCCATTTTATCTTTTTTCCTTTAAAATTAAACCCATCAATTTCTTGAAAATCATGGTCTTCTGTGGCCATCCAAAATACAGGCACAAAACTATTTTCTGGGTATTTTGTGGTGAGTTGTTCGGTAAGGTTAATAACAGAAAGTATTTTGTATATATAATACATTGGCCCAGAAAACAAATTGAGCTGATGACCTGTAGTAATGGTAAATGCTGTGTCTTTTGACAAAGCACTAATATTATCCTGGGTAGCTTGTGTTATAGCAACACCTGCATATTGTTCTTGTACTTGAGACACTAAAATACTTCTGGCTTCACTAGTAAAAGTATTTTGCTTTTCTTTTAATTGCTCTTTAATACCCTCTATGGTTGGAAAATTTCCGTAGAAAGAACCCAGAGATGTATCTTGCTTAAGATAATCCCGCATGGTCTTTGAAAAATAACCTGTCTTAGAATACGAAATAGAGGTTGATGACATAAAACAAAAATACCCTTTAATTAATAACTATCATTTCTGAAAAGAAATTTTTAAAATAATAAACAAAGAAACACCCCTCTCATATAGACTAAATATTTTGATAAGCACCTGTTTTATTAAATTTCAAAGTATATTAGCATTTAAAATTATTACATCAAATAAAGACTATGAAAAACGTAATCATTGCCCTTGTACTTTTTGTAAATGCTATTGGATATGGCCAACTTCAATCTCCAAGCGAATTTTTAGGCTATACCATTGGGACCCAATTTACACGTCATGCAGATGTGGTAGACTATTTTGAGCATGTTGCTTTACATAGTGATATGGTACGTTATAAAGCATATGGGAAAACCAATGAAAGACGCAGCTTAACATATGCAGTAGTATCTAGTGCACAAAACATAGAAAACGCAGAACAAATACGCCAAGACAACTTAAAAAACGCTGGCATTATAAAAGGAGCGGCAGCACCTTCAAAAGCAATTGTTTGGCTGAGTTATAATGTACATGGAAATGAGGCCTCTAGTACAGAAGCTGCCATGAAAACCCTCTATGAGTTAATCACACAAAAACAAGCTTGGCTAGAAAACACAATTGTTATCATAGACCCATGCGTAAACCCAGATGGACGAGACAGGTATGCAAATTGGTACAATCAAGTAAAATCTACACCTTATAATGCTGGGCAAGATGCAGATGAGCACAATGAGCCTTGGCCAGGAGGAAGACCTAACCACTATCTATTTGACCTCAATAGAGATTGGGCTTGGGCAACACAAATTGAAACTCAGGAACGTTTAAAAATCTATAATAAATGGATGCCACACATTCATGTTGATTTCCATGAACAGGGCATCAATGAACCTTATTATTTTGCGCCAGCCGCAGAGCCATTTCATGAAATTATAAGCGACTTCCAACGAGATTTTCAGACACAAATTGGTAAAAATCATGCTAGGTATTTTGACCAAGAAGGATGGTTGTTTTTTACCCGAGAGCGTTTTGATTTATTATACCCAAGTTATGGAGACACCTACCCAACCTTTATGGGCGCCATTGGTATGACCTATGAACAGGCTGGTCATGGCCGCGCAGGTTTAGGAATTAACACAGACGAAGGATACGAACTCACCCTTGTAGACCGCGTGGCACACCATACCACAACTGGGTTATCTACCGTTGAAATGGGAAGTAAAAATGCTGTAGGGTTAAACTCAGAGTTTAAAAAATTCTTTATCAACGATGCTCTTGTATACAAAAGTTATGTGTTGCAAGGCCATCCAGACAAAATAGCACTACTTACACAATTACTTGACAAACACGAGATTGCCTATGGATATACAGGGAAAGGCAGTGTTTCTGGATATAATTACATTACCGCTAGTAAAGGCTCCATGGATACAAATGGCGCGTTGGTTGTAAGCACCAATCAAGCAAAAGGAAAAATGATTAAAGTTTTGTTTGAACCAGATGCAAGGCTAGAGGAGCCCTTAACCTATGACATCACTGCATGGAGCATACCGTATGCTTATGGACTGGAGGCAATTGCTTCAAAAACATTGGTGGCTGCAAAACAGGCCAAAGCAAGTAGTAGCAAAGAAAATACAAATACAACAGCTGCAGGGTTTATAGCCTCTTGGGATACCATGAAAGATGCTCATTTTTTAGCGGCGCTTTTACAGCAAAATATTAGCGTGCGTTTTACGGAGAAAAAACTACGCTTTGGTGGAGAAAATTTTGAAAGAGGCAGTTTAGTTATCACAAAAAGTGACAATAAAGATAACCCTAACTTTTATCAAAAATTAAATGAAATTGCAAACAATCATGGCCGTACATTATTTGCGTCAAATACCACTTTTGGTGATACCAGGACAGACATGGGATCTCCAGATATAAAAATGATCAACGCCCCAAAAATTGCCCTTTTAAAAGGTGATGGAGTATCATCTTTAAGCTATGGAGCCGCCTGGCATTTCTTTGAGAAACAATTACAATACCCTGTAACACACATAGAAACACAAAGTATGTCTTTCTCTAGACTAGCCAGATATAATGTCTTGGTATTACCAGAGGGAAGCTATAGCAAATTACTAGGCGAAGAGCAAATCAAAGAATTAAAAAAATGGATACGTAGTGGCGGAAAAATAATTGCCATTGGCAGTGCAGCAAGAAGCTTTTTAGATAAAAAAGGATTTGATTTAAAAAACAATGAACATGAAGATTTAGAACAAAACCAAAGTACAGCAAACTTAACTCCATATGATCAGCGCGAGGCTGAGAGTGTGACTAATTTTATAACAGGTAGTATTTATAAAATTACACTAGATGCTTCTCATCCTCTAGCCTATGGATATGGAGATACTTATTTTTCACTAAAACAAGGAAGTACCTCTTACCAGTTTATGCAAAAAGGGTACAATGTGGGGTATATTGATGGAGACGCAAAAAGTGTTTCCGGTTTTTCTGGAGAAAATGCCAAAGCAAAATTAAAAAACTCGATGGTTTTTGGAGAAGCTAGAATGGGCTCTGGAAGTGTTGTATATCTAGTAGATGATGTGCTGTTTAGGTCTTTCTGGGAGCAAGGAAAACTATTTTTTGCAAATGCACTATTTTTTGTGAACAACAATAAATTTACACTTTAATACTCTAGAAAATTAACTGTTTTACTGGGTTAAATTACACTTTGTTTTTTTCTTCAATCCATTTACTGAGGTATTTTGAGGCTTGTAAACTCTGGTGTTGAAGAATTTGTCCTATAAAATGTGCCTGCCTGTGTAGTTTTAAATTTATCTTCAAAGCATCTAAGCGGGTCATAAAATCCTTAGCGATAGCCTTGCCATTGAAGCGCTCTTTTATAATCTCAATACCCATTTGAGCGTTTTGTTGCCACTTTATTTTATCGTTATATATTGCTACAGAAAGCTTTGCAAAGCCCTCTGGAGTATCTGCAATACTATCTGGGTTTATGGAATCTGGATACATCCCCTCAGCCCCTATTGAGGTTGTCACCCAGGGGGTTCCATATAACATGGCATCAATCAATTTTCCTTTTAATCCAGCACCAAAACGTAAAGGTGCTATGCAAACTCTGGCTTTTTGTATTACATGTGCTACAGAATCTGCCCAACCCATTAAGTAAAAACCTTGCTTTTGGTTGTGCAGTTCTAAAATATGTTGGGGCGCATAATTTCCATAAATATGTAACTGGGCCTGGGGCAACTGTTTTTTTATCAGGGGCCAAATCTCATTTTTTAAATACAACACGCTATCTACATTAGGCTCATGAAGAAAATTACCAATAGTCATAAAATTAGCTCTTTGTTTATATCCAGGAAGATTACCTGAAACAGGCAATTCCGAAATCATAAAAGGAAGGTAGTAAAGTATCTCTTTGGAAACAGCGAAGGTACCGGTGAGAAGCTCCATTTCAAATTCAGAAATTATCAAAGAAAGATCACACCTTAAAATACTCGCAATTTCTCTTTTTGCAGTCTCTGTAAAGAGGTTTGCGTCTTTAACATCTGTTGCGTCTTTAAGGGCCTGCTGCCTTGCTTTTCTTAAAAAATGAAGATCTTCTGTGTCTAGAATTTTTAAGGCTTTTGGGCAACTATGGGTCACTCGCCAAGCAAACTGTTCTTCTGTAATAAACCGATCAAATAAAACGATTGTTGGATTTAATTGCCTTACAAAATCATCAAAAGAGGAGTCGTTTATTGCGATTTGTTGGGTAGCAACTCCAATTGAATTTAGATGAAAGCTTTTCTCTGAGCTACTTGCGCTACTTGCAAACGTAATACCATACCCATGACTTGTAAACATCTCTATAAGTTGCAACATCCTAACGCCCGCTGCTGTTGTGGTGGGCTCTGGAAATGTTTGACCAATTATAAGTAAGCTATTCAAGACTGTGTGTTTTTATTGCGCGGATAAGCGGCAGATTACTTAAAGATCTTCTAAACGAACGCGCATGGTTTTAATGCTCGGCGCATTGGTCTCATCCAAAAGGGTCATAGCGGCATATATACTGCCGTTTAACAGTTCAATTTGAGGAAAACCACTAGCTCGCCCCGCATTTGTTTTAGTAAGGGTTATGGTTGGCCCTTTTTCTCCAGATTTTGTTACTTTAGCTATTTGCACATAAGCAACATCATTGGTATCTCGCTCCATCCAACAAACCACAGCCTCTGTATTGTTAAGTGCAACTATGTCTACTCTTCCTAATGTTTCTTGTGTATTAATGTGCACTGGTTTGCCAAATGTTTCTGCGTTATCACTGGAAAAAACTACTTGTACTTTAGGGGTTTCATTGGCAGCTGTAAACCAGGCAACAGCTAAAATTTTTTCAAAAGCAGCTACAGCGGGACCGTTAACTGGGCAACCAGCTATCTGCCAATTATCTGTATGAATTGTTTTTGGGGCAGACCAGGTATTATCAGCTTGCCATCTTACTATAGATATATCTCTAATTTCCTGATGTGTTCTGTCTCTATAGACTACAACAGGACCATTAAGAGTCATGGCAGTGCTTGTTTGGCAGCAATCACAAATACGATGGTCCAGCTCTTTTGAGTTAATTACATTGCCTTGAGTATCCACCATAGCACCTCGCAGGGTCATTGCACCACGGCTAGAATGACCACCATTTTCATGATCTGTAGGGTTGCTTTCTATAGTATTTCGGCCATCAAGCCAGGTTACAAAAAACTCATCTTGGTTGTTGGCAGCAATCATAGACACAAAACCATGCTCTGTTTTAGTACCATCTGTATGTAAAAGGAAATTCTTTTTCCAAGAAGTGCTATCTCTATTTTTGTAGTTCAGTTTTACATCATAGCTGTAAGCGGCTTTGTCAGACTTTTGCAGATAACTCGTTAGCAGGCTTCCATTGTTTTGGGCAATGGCAGGAAAGTCTGCCCAGTTGGTAAACCAATTATTGCCGGAGGCAATAACCTCTGGTGTAGACCAAGTATCACCAGTGTAACTCGAGTAATGCAGGTAATCTATATCATCTTTAAAAGTAACCCATGACATGTATAAGGTAGATGCATTACTATAGAGTCTTGGGGTTTGGCTATCTGTTTTTGTAGGATTAGCCAAAGAGACTACTACAGTGTTTTGAGAATCTAACTTTTTGCTTTTACTGCTAGCAGCATCATTGCATTGAATAAAAACAAAAGAAAATAAGCCAATAAATAGTACCCGTTTTTTCATAAACCGAAAGTACAAAATAGATTTGAAATGCTTTAGAAAAAACACTTAAACCATATTATTTCACAACCTCAGCATATAAGTCGAAATCTTCAGCGCCCGTAATTTTTACAGTAAAAAATTCTCCGGTTCTCAGGTAGCCTTCTTCTGCGTTAATCAATACTTCATTGTCAACATCTGGGCTATCAAACTCGGTTCTTCCTACATAGTACCCACCTTCTTTGCGGTCTATAATAACAGAAAACTCTTGCCCTATTTTTTGTTGGTTCAACTCCCAAGAAATGTGAGATTGAATTTCCATAATAGCATTGGCCCGCTCCATCTTAACATCTTGTGGAACATCATCTTCAAGAGTAAAGGCGTGTGTGTTTTCTTCATGAGAATAGGTAAAACAACCAAGTCTCTCAAAACGCATTTCTTGAACCCAATCTCTTAGGGTTTCAAAATCTTCTTGAGTTTCTCCTGGATAACCAACAATAAGAGTAGTTCTAATAGCCATATTTGGAACTGCAGCTCTAAAATCTTTCAGTAATTTTGTAGTCTTAGCTTTGGTAGTTCCTCGGCGCATTGATTTTAATATTGGATCTGCAATGTGCTGCAAGGGTATATCAATGTAATTACAAATTTTAGGCTCTTTGTTCATCAAATCAAGAACATCCATAGGAAACCCTGTTGGAAAAGCATAATGCAAACGTATCCACTCTATCCCAGATACAGCTACCAATTTTTCTAGTAGCTCTGCTAAGTTTCTTTTTTTATAAAGATCCAAACCATAGTAGGTTAAATCCTGAGCAATTAATATAAGTTCCTTTACACCGGTTGCTGCTAATTTTTCTGCCTCTGTTACCAAATCCTCCATAGGAGTAGATTTATGTTTTCCGCGCATAATAGGTATGGCGCAAAAAGAGCAAGGTCTATCACACCCTTCAGCAATTTTAAGGTAGGCGTAGTTTTTTGGGGTTGTCGTTAAACGCTCCCCTATTAGTTCATGCTTATAATCTGCGCCTAATGCTTTTAAAAGGCCAGGCAATTCTGTAGTACCAAAATATTGGTCTACATCTTGAATTTCTTTTTGAAGGTCTGGTTTGTAACGCTCACTTAAACAACCCGTAACAAAAACCTTGTCTACAAGGCCCTCTTTCTTTTTTTGAACAAACTCAAGGATTGTATTTACACTCTCCTCTTTTGCATTGGCAATAAACCCACAGGTATTAATGACCACTACATTTCCTTCTTTCTCATGCACCACTTCTTTGTTATTGGCACGAAGTTGGCCCATGAGCACTTCACTATCGTACACATTTTTGGAGCAACCCAAGGTTACTACATTAATTTTATTTTTCTTAAGTGTTTTTGTACGCATGATTGTGGGTTACTATATACGGTTTTTGAATATCGAATTATTAGTTTGCAAAGATAGTTGTTTTTCTTAGGGGAAGTAAACCTTTCAAACTGCTATTTAGCAGATATAAAGCGTTACATAAAGTACTTTTTATATAAAATGTTTTTGCTGCGGTGGTAATGGAGTTGCTCTATTTGAAAAATGAATCAACAAATTCAAATTTATTAAATACTTGCAGATCATCAATACCTTCTCCTACTCCAATATATTTTACTGGAATTTGAAACTGATCACTAATCCCTATCACCACGCCACCTTTTGCAGTACCATCAAGCTTAGTGACCGCAAGAGAGGAAACCTCAGTGGCTGCAGTAAATTGTTTGGCCTGCTCAAAAGCGTTTTGACCTGTTGAACCATCTAAGACCAAAAGCACATCATGTGGGGCATCTATAATTACTTTTTGCATTACGCGCTTTATTTTAGTAAGCTCATTCATAAGGTTTACCTTGTTGTGCAAACGTCCTGCAGTATCAATTATAATGACATCTGCTTTTTGCTGAACACCGCTTTGCAAAGTATCAAAAGCAACACTAGCAGGATCACTCCCCATATCTTGCCTAATGAGAGGAACATCTGTGCGATCTGCCCAGATCTGTAATTGGTCAATGGCTGCAGCTCTAAAAGTATCTGCAGCGCCTAAAACTACATGTAAGCCTTGATTTTTGAATTGATTTGCTAACTTACCTATGGTGGTAGTTTTACCAACACCATTAACCCCTACTACCATAATTACATGAGAACCGCTATCATGCTTAGGAACCTCAAAATCTGTAGCATTGCCGCCATCAATTTCGCTTAAAAGCCCTGCGATTTCCTCACGAAGTATTGCATTAAGCTCATTAGTACCTACATATTTATCTTTAGCTACACGGGCCTCTATACGCGCTATTACTTTAAGGGTTGTAGTTACCCCAACATCACTAGAGACAAGAACTTCCTCTAGCATATCAAGCACATCATCATCTACGCTACTTTTTCCTGCAACGGCTTTGTTTAATTTATCAAAAAAAGAAGACTTGGACTTCTCAAGACCTTTGTCTAGGGTTTCCTTTTTTTCTTTACTGAATATTTTTTTTAAAAAGCTCATGATCTGTTTTCTTATTGCTAGCAAATTTCTATACCAAAAATAGCGCTACTTTGGTTGATATACAAGATGTTTGTATTACAAACCTTATGATATACAAAAAGCCACTTTATAAAGTGGCTTTTTTTTAAATTTCTAGAAGGTATTATTTATTTCTTACTCAACCAACCATTTACCTGGTCTGGAGCCATAATAGCCTCTGTAAAGATATAAGCACCTGTTTTTTCAGATTTAACCATCTTGATAGCTTTGGTTAAACGCTTTGATCCTGTTTGTAACGATGCAACTGATTTCTTTG
>Ga0209532_1002655_pt1 | contig 12448 bp, 10 predicted proteins | sample COG_02_FD_184746 | JGI IMG/M metagenome (GOLD analysis project Ga0209532, IMG submission 184746) | Pelagic Microbial community sample from North Sea - COGITO 998_met_02 (SPAdes) (version 2) | ecosystem: Environmental > Aquatic > Marine > Neritic zone/Coastal water | place: Helgoland, sampling... | reverse complement strand
CACTTAATGTAACATCACCAGTATTTGTACCAGTGGTATTTCTTAAATTATCGGCCTGAGTTTTACCAATCTCCGTTCCACCAATGGTTAGAGTAGATGCATCAACTTCAACTCTACTGGCAGTTACATAACTGAAAGATGCACTTACACCAGATATATCACCACTTAAAGTGATATCATTTAATACGGCATTACTACCCGATGTTACTACTTTTTTCCAACTTGGCATCTATTTTATCTCCTTATGGTTGGTTACCCCTCGGCCCACTTCCTTGTTGCCAAACAAGGCCAATAAGTTATTCTTCAACCCAAAGTTCTCCGTCTTGTTCTTTAAGTCTTTGCTTTTCTTCTTCTTGAATCTTAGAAATTTCTTTATCAACTACGGATTTCGTTGATTCAACTTTTTGTACTTTCGCACTTGTTCTATTTATCAATTGGTATTGCGATTTTAGTTTATTAACTACTTCCATTGCCATACCTAAATGTTTACCTGGAATCATAGAGTTCTTAATTAATTCAAACAAGAACTCTATCTCATCCTTTTTAAACTTAGCTACTTCATTCACTATACTCGTTGTTTTGCCTTTAATATTAAAAGCCATTGTAACCTCACTTTAGTTTATGAATAAATCCAAATTGTTCCATCATCTGTGTTAACATGCATCATACCAATTCTATCAGTTGCACTTGTTCCAAAATCACTTGGATTAGCACCTGCAACAGGATTAACTGCTGAACCACTAACTGATACCACATATTGTCTTGGTGCGATTGATGTAGCATTTTCTGCCGTATCATCTTCTTTCGTTAATGACCATCTCTTTGCTGAATCATCATATCCAAGAGCTGTTCCAAGTCCACCTGCACCAGTTCCAACAATCAAACCACCATCACCACTTGTTGAACCACTTGAAGCGTAGATAAATCTATCTGCAACTCTCAAGTTAGTACTATCAATTGTGGTTAATGAGCCATTTACATCTAAATCACCAGTAACAATAACACCACCACTAAATGTAGCAGTATCACTTGATTGATTACCTATTGTAAAGTTACCACCTAAATCCGTATTCAATGCAGTTGCTAAATCAGCACCACCTGTAGTATAGAATGTATGAATCTGGTCTGCAGTTGCAAGTCCAGTCCCACCATTTGCTATTGCTGCAGTTTTTGCTGATAGAGTTACTGCTCCACTTCCATTGTATGTTGTACCACTATTTAAGTTAAGTGTTACATTATCTATGGTTAAATCATTTGGAACTTTCAATACTGATAGTGTATCACTTGATAATTCTATTGTTGAAGTATCTGCGGAATCTGTATTTAACATAGTTCCATGAACTTTATCAGCTCCAATTGTTGTAGCACCATCGTTACCGATTGTTATATCACCACTAACTGCTACTGAATTAATATCTGTTCCATCACCAATTAAAATTTGTCCATCTGTTTTTGCATCTAAATCAGTAGGTGCGTTTGAACCACCACCAACTTTAATACTACCTTGTGTGATGTTTGCTAACATATTGTTGTCTACTGAATCATTTGCAATAGTTAAAGCTCCACCTGCTGCGATTGTTGCATCTCCACTAACATTTCCGAATATAGCATCCTCTACATTACTAAATGTAATTTTCTTTTCTGTTCCGTTATCTGAATATAAAAGGTGGTCTTGTGTTTGATGTAATGCTGTTCCTGCTGAAAATGCATCAATATCCAAACTTGCTGCTGCTATGTTTGTTAAACCTGAACCATCTCCACTAAATGAACCAGTCATCGAACCTGTGATGTGTGAATCTGCTACTGCTGAATTATTTGTAAAATTATCTAAAGTCGTATTACCTGCGTTTAGTGTTGAAGTACCGATATCAATGTTACCGAAACCACTTGAAATAGCTCCAGCCCCAAGCGTACCCACACTTGTAACTCCTGTCTGAGATGCATCAACATTAATTACTAATGTTCCATCTCCAGTTGTCGCGGTTAAACCAGTTCCTGCAACATCTGCTGCTGCTTCTACTGCTGGTCCACCTGAACCACCCACGATTATACTTCCGTTTGTTGTTAAGGCAAGAGACCCAACTGCATCTGTACCACTATCTTGTGAAATTAAAACCGCTTTATCTGTTAAAGATGTTCCACCAATACCACCTTGTGCTACTGGTAATGCAGTGTCTAAAGTCAAAGAAGATAGTTCCGCAGCCGAACCACTTACTATTACTTTTCTCCATTGTGCCATTATTTTCTCCTTTTAGAGTATTATTTCTCTATTATTAAATATTAAGTTGGTGAGTTTTCGTATCCTAAAAACCATGCAGAACTACTATAATACATACCACCCTTAATTGCAGTAGGTATTGTAGTAGATTCACCCAACACTATTACTTTATCATCTATCTGTACTGATATTTCATCACTTGAATTTTTCAATGTAAATAAATCTGAACTATCAGTTGCCTTAAATGTAAATGCTGAACCTGTAACACTTAGGTGGTTTGAACTCCCACCAGTCGTATTAAAGGTAACATTATTGTAAGTGAAACCATCTGTCAAACTTAGTGTATCTATGTTTGCGGTTCCATCTAAATGTAAATCTTTCCATTGGAATGTTGAACTTCCTAAATCTATTAAATCATCTTTGGTAGGTGTGAATGAACCACTTATACTTAAACTACCTGTAAATTGATGTGTATCATCTATGGTATCACCAAATTTAGATGAACCACTTAATTCTTGTGTTGTTATGTTGGTAACCGATGAACTAACAATATAATTGTTTGCAGTTATATCCCCATCAACAAATAAACCTGTACTTAAATTCTTACCAACATATTGATAAGCACTCATATAAACTTCTAAATTGGATGAAAGTGCAGATTCAAATTGTATTACACCTGTTTTATAATCAAACTGATAATCATTAACTGATACAATATCACCACCACTTAATGAACCACTATCTAATGATGTGGATTTAAATACTTTAACACCATAACCAGGTGTTCCATCTTCTGTATTAGCGTTTGCAAGTGCACTTACTGAATACTTAGGTGATATAAAATTAGTTTGTTGTCCATCTTGAATCAACTGCGGTGTTACTCCACCTGTACTTCCTGTCGGAACCATAAAGAAGAATACATCATTAGCAACATTAGACCTTGTTAATCTTTGTCTAAAGTAATATTTTAGTACACCACTTGTTTCTCCACTTTGAGCACTTCCACTAAATGGTAATCCACTTGATGGAATTAAGTGAGTCTCTGTAAATATTTCACTTGCACCTAAATCTAATACATCGGTAAATGATTCTTGTGCGGTATTTAACGCATCACTTGTAAATCTTCTGTTACCTAACAGTCGATTTGATTTTTTAGTTTGGTCTATTGCCATTAACTATACCCCAATGTTATTGATTGTATTGGTGATGGGTCTCCCTTGTATCTCACCACTACATAAAGTTCTTCATCTGTAGAATCTAAGAACATCCCATCTGAGTTTCTCATAGGGATTGTATAAGTATTACTTGAAACACTACCACCTGTATTTCCATATAAATCTATATTACTTGAAAATGGATTCTTATGATTATCTGTAGTTATTCCACTTTCAATTAAGTTACTTGTGGTATCACTTGGGTCAAATAATCTTGCAGTAGATATACTTGTATTTCCACCTGCACTTGTACCACTTTTAAATATTATTGCACAAGCAATTCCATCCGAAGTAGAGTTCCAATTCACTAATGTTTTGTTATTCAAGTTTACAGTCATACTTGTTTTGTTTCCACTTGATTTTTGGAATCTTCTTATATAATATTTGTATGTACCACTACCAAAATTTTCTTTAAACCAATATCCATAATCACCACCTGGGTCTACTAAGTAACCTGGTTTTACTTGTAAATCATAATCACCGAGAACCGCATCCCCCTCATCATTCGTTTGGAATGAGTCTGTTGTGAAATATGCTCCATTAAATGCAGTTACATTGTCTGCCAATACTATTCTGAAATCTTCACCATCAAAACCCTCTGTAGTACTATTTACTGAAGTAGGGTCATATCCTTGTGCTCTACTATAAATTGCTAATGAACCACTATCACTTGATTGTCCAAATAGAGTTGCATCATAAAAACTTTCTGCTGGTGTGGTATCAGTTACACTTGAGTTCTTCCAATTTCTACCAGTCGCTCTAAATGTTAAACTATAATTTAAAGTGTTGTTACTTGTTCTATTTTGTCCAACATTATCACTATTACTATCAAGTGAGAAAGTGAATGAAGAACTTGCAACTGCAATATCTTGAATCTGTGGGTCATCACCACTACTTCTCTTTGTAGTTCTTGTTCTATCAATTACATAATTAGTTGCACCTGTTGATGATACACCACTATTACTTACAGTCGTGGTTGTATTACTTAATGATGTTGAACCAATATTATCCCAAGTATCTGTTGGATTTGAATTTACCATTACTGATGTTCCATATCCAAATGCTGGGTCAAAGGATTTACTTACCTCTGATACAAAATCATGCCCATAACTTGTTGTTAATAGATATGGTGCTCCACTTAAACTTCTTGATGTTGCTGAGAAACTTGTTCTACTTAAAGAACTTGTAACTGCTACTGTCGGGTTACCAGTCGTGATATCGGTTGTTAATCCACCTGTATATAAATAAAATCTTGTAGTTCCATCTGAACCATCTTTGTATATGAAATCACTTTGTGAACCTGTCTTTAATCCAACCACGATATCATGTAATTTATAATATCCACTTGCTGATATTGCAGCTGCGGTTGTTGCACCACCTGTATATTTTCTTCCACTTATTGGTCCTGCAACACTATTGAAATCTCCATCTTGATATGCTGATGGAATAACTGCAGGTTGTGATGTTACTATTTTACTTAGTATCAACCCGTTTGATGTACCAAATGAACTCTGTGTGTAATCTACAAAAGATGATGTATGATATGTTGAACTTGCATCTGGTGTTGAATCGGAATAATTATCACTAAATGATTGTGAAGCGATTACTCGTACTGAATATGCAGTTGCTCCACCACTCGTTAGTATTCCTAATCCAAAGTAATTACTATTACTACTTACATCTGTACTACCACCTGCGTTTGCAGTTATAGTGTTTGTAAATGTACCAAAGGTTCCTTGTGTTGTGATATTTGAAGATGGAATCCTTGTTGCATAACTTCCATGAAATGGATTCGTTCCAACATCATTTGAAGAATCACCTCTATCACTTGATTGTACCCACCCTTTATGTTCTAAATAATCTTGAACTTCTCTGTAAGACCCTGTCTCACTTAAATCTATAAATGCTGAACCAGTCCAACTATTACTCAATCTTGCATTTTCATATGTTGAACCTAACACCCCATTTAGTAAAGAACTTTTACTTGTTTCACTTCCATCTGTGTGTGATGTACTGACTGTATTCCAATATTTTGTATTTGGTGCTGCATCTGCAACATCTAAACTATGACTCATTGCACCTGCAATAAATCTTAATATTTCACTAACATGAGTTTCATTTGTAAAATTATTAAAATAACTTCCCTCTAAACTTGTTTGCCATGCATTTGATGTTGGATATCCATTTGTAATATTATTGGTTATGATACCTGTAGATGAACTTGGTTCAGATTGAGTATAATCAGAATTTATATTTAATGAACCTGTAACTTTTAAATCATTATCTGTAGATTGATGTGAACCTGTAGGTGAGAATATACCAAGTTGTCCATCAATCGCACTTGCAGGTATAATGTTAGTACCACTTAATGAACCACTAAGTGTGAACGAACCTGTTAAGGCGGGATTCAATTGTTTACTATCTATTAATGCCATATTCTTCTACTTCTTGTTTTCTGTCTACCCACCAATCTGTAATTGATTTCGAAATCTTTTTCTTATGTTGAATAGTTTTAGGTTGTTTCATTTTTTCAATCGTATCCAATGTTAATTTTCTATCTGATTGAGCACATGATTTACACACACTATTATTACCCACTGCCCTATCAAAGGCATCTTTTCTCGTATAGGTTAACATCTTACTACACGATGGACACTTTCGGTTTTTCCTATTTTTCCAATGTCGTTTTCTCATACTAATAAATATCAACAAATGGTAAAACCAATGTGGTATTTATGAATTAAATTTTCCCCAAGCAACTATTTCATCATCGGGTGATAAATTATACCCAAGTGAATCAGCATCCATATGTACTTTAAATGTACTACCACTTTGTTGTACTTCTAATGCATCTTGTTCTAAAATCATCCCATTTAAATAAAAGTGAAAATCAGTTATTGATGTTGTAGTTAAATCTCCTGCAGATGCTGTTACTGCCGAAAAACTAGCAGTAGAATTACTTATCGTACCAACTTTTGCGAATTGTTTTCTTAAGTATAAATTTGCTGTTTCTGCTTCTCCACCGAGTACTTGGAATGCTACATTTTCTGTAACAAGAACATTTGTTCTTGCCGAACTTACATCACTACTATTACTAAAAGCGATGATATCACTACCATTTACACCGAATGAACCACTAATGGTTACACTACCTGTTACCTCGTGTATATCATCTAATGTATCACCAAACTTTGTACTACCAGAACTAAAAACAACTTCAGATGAACTTAATTCTGTTAATATCGTACCAGCACTTATACTACCATTTATTGTTGCATTATCTTCGTGAGTATAGTTTTCACTTATTTCTTGTGTATCGACTGTGAATGTAAGATTTGAACCACTTATAAATCCATACCCTAATACCATATTTTGTGAATCATCATTTGGGTTAGGTAAAACAAGAGTTTGATTTTCTGGTTGTGTTACCCCATTAAACTCTACACTTGAACCAGTTGCTACTGATTGTCCTATAGAAAATTCTGTTACTGTCCTATTTGTTGCATCTAACTCACCATTATTAGAAGATACAAAACCATCAGAACCTGATATTACAATTGGGTTTTTAAATTTTAAAATTGGCATTAACTATTCCTATGAATTAAATTTACCAACTGCTAATATTTCATCATCAGATTCTAATTCATATCCAATACCACTGGTATCAACTTGAAGTAAAAATACACTACCACTTTGTTCTATTGTAAGAGCATCGTGTTCCATGTATTGACCATTAATAAAGAATAAGAAATCATTCTCATTAGTATCAGTAAATCCACTTGGTGCAGATGCAGTTACTGCGGTGAAACTTGCAGTTGCTGTACTTAGGATTCCATTTGAAGATTTATAAAAATTCTTTCTTAGATAGTTTTGTTTATCAGTAACAGAACCTGCTGTAAAACCAGACATTGCTGCCTCTGTTACAAGTGTTGTTGCACTTTGGTCTGTTAATCCACTATCATTGGATATCTCATTTATACTATATCCGTTCAAACTCCAACTACCAGTAACATTTAAACTACCTGTCCTCTGATGAGTATCGTTTGTAGTATCTCCTAATTTAGTACTACCACTTTCAAATAATATACTTGATGAAACAAATGTTGTTTTAAATTCTTGTGCAGTTAGTGTTCCAAGAACATTCATATCACCATTGACCGTAACATTACCACTCGTTGTTAAACTACCTGTGATATTTACACTACCACTAATACCTGTATAGGAATATGTGGTTGGATTACCAAACACTAATGTGTTGGATGTAATTTGATTAAATGTTACATCATCTGTTGGTGCAACTGCCTGTCCTATAGATATCGTTTGATTTACTTGTTGTGAACCATCAAATGGTGAACCATCATTACTTAATGAAACACCTGTTCCTGCGTTAAACACAAGTGGAAAACTTGTAGATATACTGAATATATCCTTTACTGGTGATTGAACTGATACTCCACCACTCTTATCTGATTCTATAAAATCATCAGCAGTTTTTTCAACATCCATGTTGATGATAACCTTTTTAGGTGTTAATTGTTTCTTAGTGGTTATCATGTTGTTAAATTCTTCAGGTATAATATACCCATATAATTGAACACTAAAGTTAGTTTTTATAATTCTTTCTTGAGTATCCATTTCACTTGCATCACTAAATGAATCTATCTTACTTCTAAACCTCATCTTACCAGGTTCACCCCAATAAGAATTATCTGTGTAATTTACCCTTTCAATGATTTTGTTCATCTGTTCTATGTATGATGTCCATATTGTAAACTCGTAATTTAGAGTTACATAATCTGGCATAACTACATTGTATAATTCTTTATTTGGTGTAGTACCAATCGTTCTACTGAATTGGTCGTAACGATTACTTGAAGAATACTTTTGTGAAAATGTTTGAAAATTTCTTGGATTATTAGCATCCATTTTATTAGTTGGGATATTTTCATTCTTTTCCATACCTGTTCTTCTAAACACAATAGCAGGTGTAATTAATTGTTGGCGTTTATCTCTCATGAAACCCATTTTTTGTATACTAACCCATCTTTCAGGTGATGCATACATAACGGGTACTTTGATTGTTTCTTTATTTTCTGTGACTGTAGGTTTAATAACTTCATTAAAATAGTACATGATTGCACTATCCATATCAATAATCTGATTACTGATATTTTTTACTTTATCATCATCTCTTCGTAATTGTTTACCACGATTATAATCATCTCTAATCGCAATCGAGTTTAAATCCCTACGAGCCTTTCTCGATATCGGTTTTCTTCTCATTAAAACGCCCTTGTTTGTTCAATATTTAGTGAATTGATTCTTGTTAGTGTACCTGTACAAGATATTGTCCAATTTTTATTGTAATCCCCAGCAACTAATTGATTTTCATTTGTTTTTGTGATTTCAAAATAACCTAAGTTCCAACTTACAACATCACCAATATCTGGTCTGAAGTTTATATCAATTAACATATCTCGTTGGAAATGGAATTGTGCTTCTTGTCGAGCATCTGGTCCAAATTCATTTACTTCAAAATCAAAATCTTCTGCCTCTATTATACAAGATAACTTAACTCCTGCCTCATACACTTTACCACCACCTGATTCACCATACATATTAGTTTCGGTTTCATATGTGGATACTCTGTAAAGTATAATCTCTTGTCCAATGATTCCACAATCACCTTTATCAAGATTACCAACGAGTTCATCATTGAATCGTTTGGCTAATTCAGTATCTCTTGTTGGCCAATATCTACTTGCCATAATTTTATCCTATATACATTGGATAAGGAACTTTCTTTAACTTCTCTTGTAAGTTATCCGCAGATTCCCTATCTGCTTCCATAAGTGCCCTATTACTTGTTTGGTCTAACATTTCTCTTAATTGTTCTATTAACTGGTCTTTCTCAGCAGTTGCTTCTGCTCTTAATGTTTCACCATCTAATGAAACTTCAGAGTTAGGAATAGGAATAGTACCATATTTACTACGAACCATACCTAATAACTCTTTTGATAAAGCCAATCCATACTTACGAATCCATTGTTTACCCACATCATTGATACTTTGGTATTTCATATTATCATATGGAGCATTACTGATATCTGATATTGTATCTGCAGAACCACTATAACGAGTTCTTAACGCATTATCCCTATCTGATATTTCTTTCCACTCAACCCACATTGATGCAGTAGCAGTACCCGTAATTCTTGGGAATACTCTCAACTTATTGTTAACAATGTTAAATGAATACGCAGATTTTCTAATCTGGTCATTAAATTCGATTGCTTGAACCCTAAGTAAATCTGCATATATTGGTTGTAACATAAATGTAATTGCTGGTGATGAACCACCGAATCCAAATGCATCTAACATATTGTTTGTTTGTTGTCCAGTTCCAGCATATGGGTCAAAGTATCTTGTGATTGCTGGATTACTTTCATAGAATACTCTCGTAACTTCTATTCCACCACTAGCACTTGGGTCTGCAATTAAATTGTTTAAATCATAATCTTGAGAACCACTATTTATAGTGATTTTAGATTTCTTTCGTTCTACTTGTCCACCTACACCTGCTTCACTTCCATATGTTTCTGATATGAAAATTTGTTCACTCATAGTGTGTGATATTCTTTTATGTGTAAGATTTGAACCTGTAGATTGTCCTTTCAAACTCAATAGATTATCTTTTATATTGAATTGATTTACTTGAGCTGAGTATTCTGTGATACTTTCTTCGAAACATGCATAAAATTGAGTATCTTGAAGTTCAACTGCAGTTATAGGATAACCCATCCTCTTTGCACACCATGTTGCAAATTTGGGAGCATCTCCTTGAAAGTCTGAATCTTCATCGTAAAACCCAAATGGTGTTGAACCACTTGCATCTGAACCACTACCTGGCCAAATTGGTTCTTGAGCCATAGTATTCTCCTATTTAAATAGTTTTGTATGTAATATTACAATAATAAATATCAAGACACAAAAAAACCCCCAAAATAATTGAGGGCTTTTTTGATTGTACTAATGTACATTTAAGTTAAAAAATTTAACTCAAATTACACAAGGTTGATATCAGCAACAATGACCTTACCATAGAATTCTGGTCTAACCATCTTCTTAGCATATCTAGTCATAACACCTTTTCTTGGGGTGAAATTCTTAGGGTCATATACAAGTGGTGTCATGATTAATGGCACATATGGTGCATATACTGCTCCTGTTTCTAAGAAATTGCTTCCTCTGAAACCAGCAAGTATTACATTATCTTGAGCGTATGGGTTCTTATAGACAGTAAATCTGTTATTAAGAGCACCAACTCTCTGAACACCCATTGCGAATGTTTTTTCAGTTGCTTCACCTGAAGTATCAGCAGCATAGCCTGGAATACTCTCGATGATAGTTGCAGTTTCTGGTGATACCACCAAGAAGTTTGCACCACCTCTAAGAGTTTTCTGGTGTATTGCGTTACTTACAGATTGTATTTTGTTTCCAAGAGTTTGGAACCACTCACCTTTTGTGTAAGCAGATGCGTTAGCAGCTGTTTCTTCAAAGGCAGTACCAGCGTTGTTTAGCTCGTAACCAACTTTAGCACTCCATTTCTCAGTTTTTGCAGATGCATTTGCATACAACATATCTAAGATTTCTAAGTCAATTTCCATTGAAATGTACTCAGAAAGTAGTGCAGTTAGTTCAGCTTCAGCATCGACTGAATGATAAGCGTTCAAGTCTTGAGCAAGTTCTGGTGTCCAGACTGCTTTTAACTTACGAGTTTTCGCAATGATTGGAATACTCTTTAACGCAATATCTAATTCAGGAATATCGATATCTGTTTCTGGGTTTGCATCGACTTGTGCAGCAGTTGCTTCAAAGTCTGTTCTATCATAGTTAGTACCTTTAACTTTGTGATATGAAACCACTAAGTTAGCAGGTGCACCAGCAGCAGATTTCTTTACGATGAACGCGATTTGTGTTTTAGCAGCGTTCAATGTAGTGTAAGCTGGGAAGAATTCATCGAACCCACTACCACTAATTGAGAATGCTCTAACACCATCTTCGTCATAATCAGATAAAGCTGCAGTTGCAACATTAATCTTCATAAGACCGTCATCAGCAACATTACCTGTTACTACTGAACTTGATAGGTCTGGTTCAAAGTCAACATCACCCCATGCAACAGAACCTGATGTATATGTACCAGATGCTACACTTGAAGCGTGTATTGATTGAGCCGCGGAATCACTATCATTGATAGAATATCCGAATTTTCCAGCACCATACAAACCACCACTTGCATCACCTGAACCTGATGTATTACCATATACATCTGAGTTATTAGTGTGTAAGTCTGTTTGTGCAGTACCATATTTAAAGTCAAGATAGAAAATAAGTCCTGAAGGCAAGTTCATTGGCTGTACAGAAACAAATTCCTGTGCTGCTAATTCACCAAAGATTCTACGAACTAAAGGAAGTGCTACTCCACTCCACTCTTCTGAGTTTGCAGATGTACCTGTTCTTGAAGCTTCATCAATTAATTGACGAGCTTGATTTTCAAGAAGTACGGCCATTCCGTTTACTTCGTGTTCTTTACCCATGCCTTCTAAAAGACCTGTTGGTTCCCATTTCTTGACCAATTTACGAGTTTGTTCAAGTAGTTGTCTTTGTGGATTATATCCATCCATTAAAGACTCTACTGATTTGAATTTGTCACTCATTTTTTAGTCTCCTAATTATAGTATGTTTGCTAATTTCTTGAAACGCCCTTTTAACTCAGCACCCTCAGAAAGAACTTCATCCTTTTGTGTTTTAGTAGAAGCAACAACTTTAGAACTTGAACCTTTAGATACTTTAACAGGTGCAACTTTTACACCTCTAAAAGATTCTGCAAGTGTCGAGTAAACAAGTTTGATTTCTCTAAGATTCTTAGTTCTATCAAATGTTTCAACAACTTTCAATTTCTGTTCGTTACTTAAACCAAACGCACGGAATAGTTTGTTTGAGAATAATAGTT
>Ga0209532_1002647_pt1 | contig 12477 bp, 7 predicted proteins | sample COG_02_FD_184746 | JGI IMG/M metagenome (GOLD analysis project Ga0209532, IMG submission 184746) | Pelagic Microbial community sample from North Sea - COGITO 998_met_02 (SPAdes) (version 2) | ecosystem: Environmental > Aquatic > Marine > Neritic zone/Coastal water | place: Helgoland, sampling... | reverse complement strand
GCTTCATCATAACCAGCAATTTCTCGCGCAATTTCATGGATTGAAGCTTTACCGCCCTTATCTAATAAGGTCCAAATCATGACAGGTTGATAAATATGCGACATACGCATATCCGAATTAATGAATTCTCTTAAATCTTTCAATTTTAGTAATGGCTAGAATCAAAATCTATTTCATTATTCTCATTAACCTCAATCTGGTGTACAGTACCCTGTGATATTCTGAGCATTTCATAAAATTCAGGTCCATTAGAATTTAAAAACCTCCAACTTCCTCGGGAATATCTGTAGCTATATTCCCCGGACGCCACCCCATCGACGCTGAAGTAAAATATATCTCCCTGTCGCGGTTGAAATGGGAAATCAAAGGGCGAATCTCGTTCAAGTATTAGTAATATATCAATGGGATCATAGTTTTCTATCAAAATGCTCGGAGGGGGTGCAAACGATCCAACAATATTAATATTAGGCTTACTTTCTATTCCTCTTCTTTTCAAAACCCAAGTCAAACGCTTCCCTTCAAGAACATCAGGACATTTGCAAAATATAAGTTTAGTTGATGACAAACACATAGTTGTTAGTTTGATCCAATATTATAAAGTTATAAATGTAGCCAAATAGCTTATTAATCTTAAGCCGCATTTGACCAGTTTATAATCTCAGTAGATTCACTCAAAGTTTGCTCCTCAAGCCAATCAAAGTATTCGAAAGCCCCTTCATCCCAAGGCTCAATACCCATCTCTATATAAGAGGGAGTAAAATGAGTATTACTCATTAAACCCGCCTTGTAACGAAAATCTTTCCAGTCAAGATTTAGTTTAATCCAAGAAAGATGTCTAACGTGTGGTTGAACCAATTCCAACAATGATTCGACACTATCGTAATAGGTCACTATAGTCAAAGAATGTGAGGGACATGACTTAATCACCTCCACCAAATCTTCGTAACTGAAGTAGTCTATTGGCATGAACCAAAAAAGACTACCACCCTCCTTTGCTAACAACCTGTAATTGACTAAAAACTGAAATTCTGCATCCATTTACAACTTATTTTGAAAACAACTTAGATGAAAGTGTGCAGGGTTAGAACACTAAAATCAAGTTTTTACAAATATGTATTAACGAGATACTTTTTGCATTACAATATTATAATAAACCGTATAATTACTCTTTTCAAGCCGTCATTTTGACTAATTCTATTTTTCTTCCAGCGACAAACGGAACCAGCTCACATCAAACTAATCAACCAGTATGAACTCGGTCGGTTATACAAGCAATTCCCAATCAATTCTAGTGAATTAAATATTATGGAATCAAACAGATTATCTCTCGTCTAAATTCAATGACTCAATGAAAATTTTAAGCCGATCAACAGTGTTGATTCCAGCACTAATTAAAGCGGAGGCAATGTCCCCTCCACTGATGATAACAATCGGATGTTGATCTTGCCGGACTTCTTTATATGCTTGCATAGAAACAACCGAAGTTGTAATTAATATTCCGAATTGACGATTTCTTATTCTGCTAATCAACCGTGACAGCCCCTGAACTCCTACCTTCGATATTTTGCCATCTAATCCTTTCGGGTTGTAGCATTTAGCCTCGAGATAAAATTCGAATGAAATCTCATCTTCATTAATACCTATTTTATATTCACCAATTGCGTCTATTCCGCCATCGGCTGAAAGTCTTGTGTACTTTTTAATTTGATATCTAGAATCAAAAAACGGTAGGATCTTCCCTGCAAAAACCTCAAATTGATAATGGTTCCCATTGAAGTAATTAAAAATCTCCAATAAAAGGATCCACTCTTCATTGGTTTTGGGCAACTGCTGATTCGCTACCCTATGTTGTATTGTAGGCCCCGCTCGTAGAACCCTATAGTCCAGTTTATTTTTAAACAACAACCACTCTTTTGGAGCCAAATCATCTGTAAATTTAGAATCAATATAGGAGCGTTCAATCTTTGAAATATCTAAGACAGAAAAAAATGCCTTGTAATTCTGAAAGCGGCGACCCTCCTTAGATTTCCATAAAGCCACGAGCTGTTCTACCTCCCCAATCTTACTATCTCCAGGTGCTGCCATCCCAAGAAACCGAACGGATCTTGATGACCCTTCAGTAGGGTTCTTCTCGAAAATAAATATGGGAGGAATCAAACAACGTTTTTCCTTATCTAGAACTGCTTCGAAGAGACTACGTAATATCGAGTTTCCTTTATTGGGAGTGTCATGAAGTTCTTTTCCAGGTGCTCTATTGTCACCGTAGTACGTATAGATACCTGTTTCCTTATTAAGTACATCTGGCCAGTCAGTATCATGACCTGAAGAGTATAATACAATTACTTCAGGCGCAGTATTCTTTCCCCTATATCTGAATCCACCCTGATTATGGACCGGTAGTAATCTAGAAATGGGGTCATCTGAAATATTCCCAGCGTCTCCTCCTTCATAAATTGCATCGACAATTAAACTACTTGAGGATATTTTTGAAAATGGGATTATCATTGCAATTGGTCGAATAAATCAAATTTCGCGATTTGAAGCCTCGTCTTTTCTCCACCTACTTTTAAGTAAGCGTCCCCTTGGCCTAAAAGTCTTTCAGCCCCTGCCTCGTCCAAGATTACACCACTATCAGATGAATTCGCAACTTTCAGGGCTAATTTCCCTGGTAAATTACTTTTTACCACTGTATCAATAACATCAACAATCGGCTTTTGTGTCGCTACAATTAAATGAATACCTGTTGATCGACCTTTCTGAGCTATTCTAACGAGTTGATCTTGAATTTCCTTCTTTTCGTCTTTATCTGAAACCAAATCTGCGTATTCGTCAAGAACGATTAACAATCGAGGGAGAATTGAATCTGTAGTATATTTATTATAATCATCTATATTTTTAACACTTTGCCCTCTTGCTATTTGACCGTCCTTTTTCAATGCTCTATAACGACTTAAAAACAATTTATTCCTTCGTTCCATCTCTTGGACAGCAGCGGACAGTATCTCAATTGCATCCTCTGCGAAAATCCCAGGCCTTAGACCGAGACAATTTTCTTGAACAGCCTTACAATCTTCAAATTCTATTAGCTCAACTCCTTTCGGATCTACGTAAATTAGATTTAGATAATTCGAATTATAACGTTTTAATAGTCCACCTATAATTGTTTCTAATGCAACAGACTTACCTGCTCCCGTAGTTCCTCCTATTAAAAGATGAGGACTATTGGAATCGAACTCGTAATTAACTATTTCCCCGTCCACATCCACACCTAGTGGTACCGATAAACCTTTATTTCCAACATCATACTGATCGATTGCTGAATATGTGAACATCAAACGTTGATCTTTTAAAAGCGGAAATTGCATGATTATATTACCCATATCCGAATCAATGTCTACTTTTTGACCTTGTGGCAATTTTAACCATACTGCCAGATCTGCTGCCTTTGATTGCACGTTTTTTATCGAGGTGCCCTCCGTAGGCGAAAATGTAAATCTGACATTCATTGGTGAAACTTTTACCCCACCATCCATAAGATTAATTGAGACACCATTCCGCGCCAATTTACCTCTAACATCTCGATATGTACTTTCAAATTCTTGAATGAGGTCTTCTCGTCCAACCGTCAAGTCAACAACGGCTCTAGCTTGAGGCTCAAGCAGGACCTCTGGATGATCTAAGTCATGATCAACCTTATTTATTCGTTTGATTATTGGTTCTCTATCTACGACAACATCTTGGCCTTGTTTTATTTTCGAAATCAATCCATTAGGTTCTTGTAAATCCACATCTTCAGAAGAGTTAGAAATAGCAGAAAACAACAATTCTTCTAGCGTATGTTTCTCTTCTTGGCTCAAGTAGGCATCCAATGAGTTCCCAAAATCAGCCTTTACAAACTTATAGCCATGATTATGCTCTACAAGACATTCATTATCGTCACTTAGCTGAACGATGACTGACTCATCGATATGCAATTCAGAATCATCAGAATTTATCCAGTTATATAAAGAAACCAAAGACGAGGAATGCAGCTCTCCTAATCTCACATTTATCAAGTATTCGACAAGGAAAATAATTAATCGTTTTTGTAAAGTCTTTGATTCTTTACATTCGTCTCTCCAAGCTTCGAGAGTACTTTGTAATGGTAGAATTTGATCTTGATAAACTTGGAAGTGATCAGAGGTGGTCCTTGATTTAACTTCTATACTAGAAAGGAAACATTTGTCGTCACAAACGCGTATCAATAAAAAATCCGGGTACTTTGACCAGCTTAGAGGAGCAAAAGTTTTGAAATAAATTTTTAATTCAGATACTATAAGATCTACCGGTATTAAAAACCCAAATACTCCTTCTCGACCTTTGTCCAATACGTTTTGAACAGCTTTGTAGACTAATAACTCACCAACAACACCCTTCATCTTATTCCTGTTTCCAAACATGTGGCTGAAGGAAAATAGATTCTCATTTAGCAGCCCTGTCTCGAGTGATTTGACATGATCACCCAACGAGTATTGTGACAAACTGAAAGTCAAACGTGCCTCTAACTGACGTGTACCCCGTATCGCAATTACAAAGTTGGATTTCTGAGTAGCGGAATACTTAAGTCTATTCCCTGTTTGAGTTTCATAGACGACATGATTGAGCCTCTCTTTAATGGAATTAAATCTCTCAATTTGAAGCGAAATAATCCGCGACTGATTATAATCCGTTATTTCTAAGTCGTTTGATCTTACGTTTACCGCTAAGCACTTGCCACTAGGAGCCGATAGTAATCTGTGAGACTTATACTCAACAGGGTAAAGCACACAATAAGATTGTCCATTTACTTCTTCGTAGGAAAAAACATTCATCCCAGCTAAAACATAAGTAGGGATATTGAAAGAATCTGAGGCTCTAAAAGAATACTTAATTTTTTCCTTTCTTCTTGCGTCAATTAAAAGATCGTAGGTCACTTCATTATTAACTCTGCAGATATGAATATTCTTTAGGCCTTCCGTATAATAGCCATCTAAGTCATCGAATAATGCACTATCCACGAATAAGACCAATTTTGCTTTAGTCAGATAGGAGCTCAAAACTGATTCGCTCTTAAACAGTCTAACTACCCCCCTTAATTCCTGATCATGATCTATTTGTAATCGTACATTAAATACTTTACTATAACCAACATATTCGAACATAGCGACAAATGATTTCACTATCTGATCATCATCTAATGGTCTATGGGACATAAACACACTCGAAGTGTCATCTAAACCGAAATATTCAATAATTCGTTCTAAATTGTTGCTATCGGAGACAAAAATAGGTTGGGAGAAACCAGTGTTTTCTAACAAGTATAATTGGTTGGTATCTATCAATAAAGTCCTTAATGACACCTCGGAACAATACGCATTAAGCGAAATTTTCTCATTCACACCGTACTCTTGGAAATACTTAAATAAGTCATAAAGTACTACAGGGTGAAATAATGGAAGAATTACCGAATTGAGTTTTGAGTCTTCGATTAAACTGATAGTTAGGAAGCGTGAAGCATTCTCAATATCTTCCACAAGGGCTTCTCCATATGATTCATAATATGAATCAATTAACAGCGGGTCTAAATTGAGAATAATGGATAAAATGTTCGTTGAGGAATAGTTTTCATTCAAAAACAACGACTTAACCTTACTCCAATTGCTCAATAAGTCTGCTGATTGTATTAAACATTTGTGATCTGACACATCAAATGAATCCAAAGCAGAACTATAAATAGTACTCTCACCAACAATTATTTCACCGCAATGATGAGATAACAGAACATTAGAACTATTGTTATCTAACAATAATCTCTCTAAGTTAAATATTTTGTTGGATTCATTTAGGGTGAAAACTCTATTACCATAATGTAATGACATTGCCCTTTTTTTCTTAAGCATATCATTTACCAATACAATTTCTTTAGTTCCAAATTCAAAATTTATCAGGCTATAAAAATCATCGCCAACATAAAGTTCTATTTGTGTATCCTCCGTATTAAATGACGAAACTTTACTTAATTGAATGTCTTGATTGAGTAACAATCTTTCTATTGAAGCCTCATGACATACCACGGAGCTCTTTATCTCATGCACTATATACAAGACCGAGGATTGTGAAAACTCGGGGATCTCTAATTCGTTGTCTTTACTGGCTTGAAGGCGCTTTAGAGCACCATCTTTAAGAAGATATAACCCTAAGTTATGTTCGTATATTGAAAGAAAACGCAGCTTAGACTTATAAGGTGTTCCACTTGATGAAAAAGGGTGGACTACTAATTCTCTTTGATCAGCAATACAATCAAGAACAACACCTTCATTAATCTCAAACGGACGGTTTCCTAAAGCAGGACAATTTGTTTTGTGCACACCTGAAGTATTAGTCACCTTTAATTCCGGTTTGGTTGAATCTGATACAATAAAATAATTGTTACTATCCAACCTGAAATATTGATTCCCTATAAATCGTACTTTAACATCTAACTTGACCGGTGATTTTTCAGGTAGATCTAAATCCTCTAACAAACGATTTATAGTAGAATCGCTCAGCTCCTTCCAATACTCCTGAATAAAATTGTAATCGTCAATTACATTTTGCTCTAATGAGTCAACAAACTCCCGAAACTTCTCTCCTTCCTCGAAATCCAAGTTGTCAGATATGTAATCTCGTCTTGCAGGATCACCTAACACACTGCTAATTATATCTTTATATTCCTCATTGTATTTTTTCAGGTTAACACCATCCTTAAATACTAGTCCTAAAACTTCAAATAGTTCTTGCCTATTCTCAGATTGTATGGCTGACCAAAATTCTTGATCAGTCAACTCTCGATTTTCCAGTAACTCGATGACTTGTGATGCATTGGATGAAGATAAATCTAGTCTTCCCATTTTGCTCTCAATCATAGCAAGATGAGGCTTATAAACTATTGTAGCTACGCTCGTTAATGAATCTAGCAATCCGTCTTCTTTACTTACGAATAAAACCCAACCGTTGACATTAACATCATTATAATTGCGATACGCAACTGCTTCTCCAATTTCCGAAATAACTTGCAGATCATCCAGTTTCATATTATTACACTTTGGACGCACTGAGCTCAGTAATATGGTAAATAAACCTTGACGAGAATAAAGTGCACTATTGATATCCATAGTCACATCTATCTCGTCACATATCACTATTACCTTTGAATCTGAATGTTCTATAAAAATATCCCACATACTATAATGCTCTAAAAATCATACCTGAATCACTATCAGATAATTCCTCTACCAATCCCAACTTTAACAAATCCTTTGAAAGAGAACCTTGCGAGAATTCTGAAAAATTAATTTGAATCCCTAAACGCGATAAAACATGTACAAAATCACTACTCGTAAATTGGGATTTACCCATGCGATCACCCACAAAATTCACCAGTAATATCAATAAGGTATCACCAAAATGATAACGATAGTCCCTACCTATTTTTTTGTAATGAAATGTATAATCTTCGGTAGAAAATGAATAATCCTCCTTTCTGACACCTACATATTCAAGAAACTCCTTTGAATTCTTCAAAGTTGAAGATCTTAATGAAAACTCCGAAGAAAATCCTTTTACGGTCGACACAGCCTTTTTTCTAGCCGAATCCAAATCCTCTAAAGAAGTATGTGATTTTAAAAAGTCATATAGATCGGGAGTAGTATACCGTACCGCATCGAGCCCTAACTTCTCACACATAAAAAATAATGTTAGATAACTAAGGATATATTCTTTTAATCCGTCTTTTACAATTTGAGTTCTAGTAGCTCCATATTTTATAAAACCATTAGTTCGACTGAACATATTAAAATCGTCACCGTCCCTAATTGACTCAATAAATAGGACCACGGATCGAAATCTCCAAATGCTAGCAGATGTTGCGAACATTCTCAGTGCAGCATCAAGAAATAGAACCCAACGATATCTCGATGACTTCTGCTTAATAGATATAACGAACCTTATTAAATTCACATACTCAAGGTGTATTGAACTAGCCTTCCACCCGAATTGAGATTTTCTTTTGTATTTATCAAAACTCTCAATTACAACCTTTTCATCAAATGAACCTTGTTCAGAATTTAGCGCATTGGTGAAATAGTTCGCTAGATCGTGTTTATCATCTTTGCTAACCAACAACGACTGTGAAAGCTCCTGAACAAACAACAGATATTTATCGTAATCATCAAAAGCTAGTGCAAATTCCTCGAGTAACCACCTACCAGGATTCCATGGACTCCCCTTACCAGTACCCCCTCTAGGACTATGTGTCATCGAGGCAATAGCGGGTATTATAGGTTTCACATACTCTCGGTACTTAAAGCGACCATCTAACTCCTTCAAAGCTTTCATGCTAATTGGACTAGAGAGTTCCGATCTAAAAACCTTGGAAATCCTTTCAACATCATATACTTTGAAAAGCTGATGAAAGAGATCACTTGATGGCCAAACTTCACCTTCCGTATTGTTACTTGAAAGGCCTAGTTGACGCATTAAACTAGCAATTAGCGTTTCCGAAGTCGGAAGGTTTTCCATTCTTCTATCCAAAGAAAAATGCTTAATCTCATCAAAATACTCCGTGTGTAAACTCATACTACAAAGGTGAATTTATGTTTATTGAGTCCCCTGCAATGTCAATAATAGGATCTTCCAGATGTGCAAACAATCTTAACTTTTCACGTATTGTGTTGATCCAAATAGAAAAGGAAACACTGAAACTCTCATAGTATATATCCAAGCCGCCTTTATATTCTAGAAGCTTACAATATTGATCAAAACTAATTTTAATTACAAAAGAGTCATTACAAGTGAGATCTTTAAACTCAAACAAACGATAAGGTAATCTAGGCTTAAATTCTGTATAGTTTTTAATTTCTTTTAAGGCTAAATCTAATTGATATGTTTTGTATACACTAAGTTTATCCTTATTCACCCAGAGTTCATCAACCAAACTAAGGGATATTTTATTGAATCTATTCAAAGTAGAATTACTCAATTTCTTCAACCCAAGAGCATCCGCAAGCTCACAGGTAAACTGATTCGTTGAAACACCAGTGAAGAGAGCTTTCTCTTTACTACCGTAAAAAACACCATCGGCTTCGAATTTGATAAAGCTCATTAGTTGAGCTAATAGATTAAATAACTGACGTTTCACTTTATATCTATCCGCAGAATAATCCGTAGTTATCTTATCGATCCAATCATCTAACTCACCAATAATAGCAAAGACAGTAGTATAAACCTCTAGAAGTTCATACTCTTTCGACATCATGGTAATCTTAGTTACACGGTTATCATCAGCATCCCGTATGGCATCTAACAAACATTGCACATCATCTGAACTAATCAACTCTGCCACTTTTAATGGGTCTAGCAATTCAAAATCCATCAACTCATTATGCTTATGTCGCCATTTTATGAGTTTTTCAATGTCGCTACCAAAACTAGATTTCGGAGACCTCTTAAGCATTTTACGAAAAACATCAATGAAAGGCTCCATCTGATTACCAAACCATAGCTTTACAGCAGGTACATTCATCCAGTCTTCTTCGAAATCTCTGGAATAAAGAAGAGAAAGGTAATTCAAATAGTCGCGAAACGTCAGCAGGCCTCCCTTGGTCAATTCAAGACAATCCAATAATGAACCAACAGACTTCTGAGAATTAAAGAATATAGACTTGTATAAATCATTGCTCCATTCAGCCTTCATCATCTGCTTCACAAAGCTCGAATGCACACCTTCACCCTCAAAAAGCCTCATTTTGTCCAAAGGATAAGAGCTTACTACAAAACCATTGCCGTGAGCAAAACCAATATTTGAAACACTGTTAACATAACTCTCGAAATTAGACTGTTCATCAACAAGTGTAAAAATCGAGTTCAAGTCAGAATTCGACAGTTCTCTTAGCAAGTCAGATAGAACTCCGCGATTAATACAAATAACTAATAATCCATTATCCCTTTTTTCAAAAGAACTTCTTATTGCCTTAGATACACTCTCTGATTTCGTAAAGAAAACTTCATCCTCAGACCAGACACTGGTAGCGTCTTGAATAAAAGATAACTGAAAATCACTATCTGTAAATGAAGTGAAATATCCATTGTTTTCAGAAATAGAATGTTCTATTTGGACAATGATCTTATCATCATCCTGAAATAGTTTATACGTTTCTTTTATCTGTTTGAGTATATAACCAAGTGATTCCGTTTTGCCATTACCAGCGCCTCCAACTAGAGCTATTATGTTACGGCTAGTCAAGAATGTTTCCGAAAGGATTATCTTTTTCAAGAAATCATGCAAAGGAGTTTCGATCAATTCAATAGGGCTCGATGATCTAATAAGATCAGTTATCCTACTCACACTACTTTTTTCTGACTTTCGAAAGTTTTTAAATCTGTCTGGGAATTTCTGCACCATAGTACCACTATTTCTTTCGTAGATTACCGGTATTAATTTATTGTAATTCTTCCTACCGTAAATATTTCCTTGCTTCTCTTTCTCGTAGGCGCGAAACATTAACAATTGATTTTCAACACTGCGAACATCCCTACCAAGAACTGACGCGAGTTGAATTATTTTAAAATTAGACTTATGAATTGAATTACGCACCTCTTCATAAATCGAAAAAACACTTTGCAATTCTTGATATGAGTATGGTTTACCCTTCATTAGAAATTAATTCTGAAATTATCAAACCCCAAAACCTCCCAACTAAAGGAGGGACAGCATTTCCAACCTGTGTATATTGAGGAGCTTCTACCTCTCTTAAATGTCCACCGGTTGTTGCCTTTCCTAAAAATTCAAACTTATCCGGAAAAGACTGTATTCGTGCTGATTCTCGAACTGTTAAAACACGGGGACACTCCTTATCGTAGTGAATTAAATCGTCAGGTATTGTAACTATGGTATGCGAAGGCATATTTGCCTTCAAAACTCTTTGGGAATGCTTCTTACTTTTATGTCTGTTTAATAGAGTCTTCATACCTTCGAGAGAAGGTGGGGCTAATTCTTGACCTAGAAGTTTATCCGATTTAATTTCATCAAGCAATTCAGCGTACCTATTAAAGTCGATAGTATGTTTTCCGTAACGGAGGTAATGGGATACCTCTGAATACAGTTCATAATCATCAATAAATAGTTGCCTCAGTCGAAATCTACGAACAACCCTTTGTGTATGGGTCCTGACTTCATGATTTCTCATCTTATTAGACCTTTTACCATGAGCTACAAATGGGTTAAGAATCTTATTCACTCTGTTGGATACGTATGCGGAAGGGCTGCTTGTTTTGGGTAGAAGATCATTAATCGCAAGCTTAACTGAGTATTGCTTATCGGAAACGAACTTTTGTAATGATTCAATTGGTATCTCTGATGTCCAATCCACGACGTCAAGCACGTCTATTTCTTTTGTAAGATTGGTTTCATTGAAATGGTTTAAAAACTCTCTGTGCGAATCTATTCTCGAGAAAACATCCTTCCTTAAAGCAAGGAAAAAAACACGAATTCTTTTTTCCGCAACACCAACTAAAGCTGAGTTCAACTTGAACACCCCAACATTATAATCTAGGTTACTCAGTGCCAAAACAATTTGCTTCGATGCTGTTTCAGAATTACCATCGCTCAAGAATGGACTTAATATTCCTAAAACGTTTTCAATCAGCACAGCTTTTGGACGAACGAGCTCCACAAAACGGATGAATTCAAATGGGAGATTATTCTTAGCTACCCCTGCTTTCCTTTTTCCAGCCAAAGAAAAACCTTGACAAGGGGGCCCTCCAGATATTAAATCTAAATCAGAAAATTTCGATCTAAGCTTTAAATCTTTCTCAACCTGATCTACTATGCGTACAAAATCTCCTTGAATAACCTTAGGCTCCTCCCAATTGTAATTAGCAATTTCCGCTACACTAAACACTTTACTCTTGTCTCCTAAAATATTGTGAGCAAAGGTTTGACTTGCATTCAAACTAAACTCATTCGCGAGTTTTAATTCGAAGCCAGCTGATTTTAAGCCTAAGGCTAATCCCCCGCATCCAGCGAAAGTCTCAAATGATTGTAATTTTTTAACCATTAATCTGTTTAAGTATGTTTTCCAACTCCCTATTCCGAATAACCCTAATCTTGACCTTACACTCATCATCATAGTTTTTCTGACTATGATGAATAGGCTTAGTCTTAACATAAGGGTAGGTCGAGGGAATTAATTGTATTTCTATTTCTTCTATCTCTCCGTCCATTGGGCGGCTTACACCCACAATTGGATCGAAGTATTCTTCTGCATCAAAGGTGATGTTTCTAGGTATGTCCATATCTAAAACAACAAGGTTGTCAATACGGTCAAAAGCATTGACGAAGACAAAGCCGTCCTTTTCTAGTAGTGCCACCACAAACCACCTGTTGTTGTATTGCTTGAGATAAACAGGATTAGTCACGAA
>Ga0209532_1002642_pt1 | contig 12511 bp, 4 predicted proteins | sample COG_02_FD_184746 | JGI IMG/M metagenome (GOLD analysis project Ga0209532, IMG submission 184746) | Pelagic Microbial community sample from North Sea - COGITO 998_met_02 (SPAdes) (version 2) | ecosystem: Environmental > Aquatic > Marine > Neritic zone/Coastal water | place: Helgoland, sampling... | reverse complement strand
GGCTCATCCCTTCGTTCATATTGGCAATGCGCACGGAAATAGAACCGTCTGCCAATCCTGCATTACTCAACATTAATGAGTAATTTAAAAAGGTGCTCGATTGCTTGTTCGCGCCAAGCACAAAAGCACTCCCGGCCTCCACGGGATCGTCATTACTGAAGTCAAACACAATCTCGTCGTCAACGACATCCACCAATGCGTGTGCATCGATCATCACGCCAATGGCTTGTGTTTCTACTGAGGCATCTTGCGCGTTCATTCCGAACGCTACTGTTGTGGCCGCGGCCACCATCCAAACTTTTTTCATGTTTTAGGATTTAAGGGTTAAAAATTGATTCTTAATCAACTTACCCTCACCCGTAGGAGACTTCCAAAAATTGTGAAGAACTAGACGTTTTGAACAAGTGGTTTTATGGCGCTTGACTATCTAGGTATATCCTAGTGTTCGAATTTTAGTGATAAGGCTAATCCACAAAAAAACCCCCCAACCGGCTAGGAAGGGGGTGCGTGTTATAACCTTTAATTCAATAACAATTTTGGCTTAGACAGAGCGTCGTTCCCGAAGGTATGTGCATCGTATTCTATAAATAGTGGTGTCGAACTAAACGTATATATCGAATGTTACACTACAACTGATTATAATGGGTCATGTGATAATTCTGGGGAGCAGATGGCAAAAGCTTAGTTTTGGTTTTATAAATCAAGACTACGGAACTGGAGTTGTTGAAGTTGTTTTTCCCTGAGGAGCTTGTTGCTCATTTTGACATCACGGGCAGTGCGATCAAGCAAGGTAAGCACGGTGATTATTTAGAGGTTGAGTTTACGGAACGCAATGAGTTGCCAGAGGGATATTCAAGTGAGGAGTATGAAGCCAAAGACTTTGTAGAGAAGACCATTCAAGACTTTCCGATCCGCAGCCATGCGGCCTTCTTAAAGCTTCGTCGTCGCAGGTGGCGTCATAAAGAAACAGGAGCGACTATAAGCAGAGACCTGAGCTTTATTGAGGAAGGATCGCGGTTTACCAAAGAGGTAGCCGCTTTTTTTTAAAGAACTCCGTGGAGAATAGACTGGATCCCATTAGCGTGGTGGCCCATTATTGCGGGATGGAAGTAGATACCGCCCGAAGACACTACAAGAAAAAGTGGAGCAACTTCCAAGAGTGGGAACAGAAACCGCATGCAGAAGCGTAACTACTCTTCCCCGAGAATATGAGCCGTGCTATTGCCATTGATGAAGTGAGCCTAACCCGTGGAGAGCTTTACACCATTTTCAGTTCCCGAAACCGATCGGGTAGAAAAGGAAAACTGATTGCTGTAGTGGCTGGAACCAAGGCTGAAGATCTAATTGCCGTTTTAAGTAAGCTTCCTAAGGCCCAACGCGATGCGTTAGAGGAAGTCACTTTAGACATGTCTCCCAGTATGCGCAAAGCCTGCGAGTCCTTGTTCTTATATGCTAAGCTGGTCACGGATCGCTTTCATGTGGTGCGTCTCAGTGGCGAGGCCATGCAGAAAGCACGCATAGACCAGCGTTGGAAAGAGATAGACAAGGAAAATAAATCCATACTGCGGGCCCGCAAGGCTGGCAAGGGATACAGAGTCAAGACTTTTAGTAACGGAGACACCCCAATACAACTGCTGGCACGTTCTAGATACATACTTTACAAGTTGCCCTATCAGTGGACTCAAAATCAAATGGTCAGAGCGGCAACGCTGTTCCAGGCCTATCCAGAGATAGAAAAGGCGTACAGGCTACACCTAGAGTTCAGAACCATTTATGAAGGTACCGACAGAACAGGGGCGGGTAGAGTGCTCATGAATGGATACACAAAGTACAGGAGTCCAGAAATGAATACTTCCAATCTCTGGCAGACGCTCTGATCAACCATTGGGACAACATCTTGAACTTCTTCAACAACAGAAGTACCAATGCACATGCCGAGTCTCTAAACGCGCAAATCAAACCCTTTAGAGCCAACCTCAGAGGGTTTACAGACACCAAATACTTCCTCGTATAGGCTCCAAAAAAAATATTTGCTTAAATTAGATTACTCCCCAGAAAAATCCGCTGATCCCACATAACCCTTTTTAGTAAATTGAAAAAAAGATGATTCAGTAACATTGAATAGTAATCCACATTCAAATGTTTAGTTGAAAGAGTCTACATGATTTTTGAGTTTTCACTGAACGAATAACGGACATGTCTTGGCAAGGTCTTACAACAGTCATGATGCACGTTAGAAGAATTACTCAATCAAATAAACCTGGTTATCAACCCGTTATGAATATTTCGTCTTCCAGTGCATGCTTTAGAGAGGCAATTCTCCAAAACTTCAAGTAAATAAGAAGCTAATTCGCGAATTAGATTGGGACTTATTAACAGTGTTGAAGCTCCGAGTGAAAAACATAAACACTTGTTTTTAAGCAATTTACAATATATTTCCTTCAGCGGAGTATCAAGATATTGTTGAAAATTGATTTTTTTTTTAATTTCTTCGCTCAAGATTACCAATTATCGTAATTTAGCCACACGTTTAAAACCGATAAAAATGAAAAAACTCGTACTCGTATTAAGTAGTATTTTTATAATACTATCAGCCTCCAGTGTCACGGCTCAAACGTGTCCTGGTGACAACATTGCGCCCACACCACGCGACGCCTCGGGCAATTCTGCGCTGGCATCAGGCACTTATACGACTGTAAATCCATTGGAATTACAATTAAATGCCAACGGCATTGCTGCACTCGTTGCTGATTCTGGGCAATACGATGCCTTAATAGGCTCGGGAGCTCAAATGTATGTTCCTGCTCAATTTTCGTCAACTTCGAGTAAGGTAGTTTTCACAACTGCCACTGACGATTTTGCAGATGCCAATGGGGCAATAGTTCAATGTGGAATTTCAGGATATCCTAAAATCACTGGTAGTCAAACGACATTTACATGTGCCGACTTAGGACTTCAAACAGTCACATTAACCTACACCGACGCTGCGAATAATTCGTATCAGGATGACATTGTCATAAATGTTATTGATCCGTCTTCTCCAATTGTTGTTGCTCAGGCGGCAACCTTCTACTTAGACAACAATGGTGCCCTCACTGTCTCAGATGTCGACGCGGTAGCATTTAACAATAATACAACAAGTGCATATCAAAACGTCACCGGATATTGTCCAGCGAATTTTGACTACAGCATTTCTCCAAATGTCTTTGATTGTGACGATATTGGAGCAAATCCAGTTACGCTCACGGTTACGAACCCCACTAATAACAATGACGGCACAGCAGCCACGACTATTACGGTTTTAGATACAATCTCACCTGAAATTACAATCACTAATCCGACTACAACTTTCGTAGTCGAATTAGATTCAGATGGAAATGGTATTCTTTTATTCTCGGATTTAGCGTCAAGTGACGATAATTGTGAAATTCTAACAGCAACAGCTTCCCCTAATTCGTTCGATTGTGATGATGCAGGATCGACATTCCTTGTCACTCTAACAGCAACTGATGGTTCGGGCAATATTACTACTTCTTCTGTTTCAGTAGACGTAGAAGATAATGTAGATCCTATTTTCACTCAAGACGTGAATGTTGTTTTAGCGTTAGATCAGAACGGAACTGTAGACTTAGATACAGATGACTCATGGTATACCGTTGATGAGGCCTGTACTTTTACAACAACGTTTACTCCTTCACTTTTAGATTGTGATGACATTGCTAGCGGCGCATCGGTGGCCTATACGGTTACAGATGACAGTGGTAATGAAGTGACGGGAACAATTACCGTTAATGTTGATGACAATATAAGTCCAACGGTTGTTGTCAACAATATAACAGTAGGGCTCAATGCAAACTCAGAAGCCACAATAACCGCTGCTGATATTGATAATGGTTCGTCAGATAATTGTGCTATTGACACTTACAGCTTGGACATAACATCATTTGACTGTGATGATATTGGTACAAATACAGTTGCGTTAACAGTTACTGATGTAAATGGAAATTCTTCAATTGGACTTGCAACGGTTACAGTTGAAGATAATGAAGCTCCTACTACTGTTGCTCTTGACCAACTATACATACTATTTACAAATCAACTACTTAATGGTGAGATTTCAGTAACTGCTACAGTTTTGAATCCAACCTCAACGGATAATTGCGCTATCGTTGATACAGTGCTTACAGACGTCGACAGTAGTTTGTTTTACGTACCGGGTCAACTCATTAATGAGTTTACCTGTGCTGACGTGACGTATGAAGATGAGAACGGTACATTGATTGATAAAACACGTAAAATTGTAATCCATAATCGTGATGCTTCAGGAAACTGGAGTAGAGACACAGCTGAAGTTCAGCTTGTGGATGTGGATGCTCCTACGATCACAGTAACCAACGCAATTGTTTCTTTAGACAACGATGGTCTGGTAAGTATCTTAGAAGATAATTATGTAACGGCCGAAGACGAATGTGGCGTAGACTCTATATGGTTGAGCCAGACCGACTTTGACTGTAGTGATTTAGGTACTCAGACTATCTCTGCATTCGCTCGTGATATTCATGGTAATGAAAACACACAAACATTAACAATTACAATTTCTGACGTCACCCCGCCTGCTATAACACTGACTGGAACATCGTTAGATCTGTACTTAGATGCCACAGGAGCTGTTGCTCTGCCGGCTACAAGCAGTTTAGCAACAGCCACAGATAACTGTACTGACCCACAAGATGTGACTGCTGATATAGCGGCCTTTGACTGTGATGATGTGGGATTAAACACTGTTATATTTACAGCAACTGATGCTGAGAATAATTCTTCTACTGCTTCAATGATAGTAAACGTCATAGATACAATCTCTCCAAACATCAGCGTTATTAGCATGCCTTCTGTGGTATTAGATGGCAGTGGTTTAGGCTCGATATCTATTAATACTATCGATGCGAGTTGGAGTGATGTTTGTGGTATTGATGATGCATCCTTAAGCCAAACTGCGTTTGATTGTGATGATGTTGGCACTAAAACTGTTACGCTGACGGTAACCGATATTAACAACAACACCTCGACAGAGACTCTGATAGTGACAGTTTCTGATAATGAGAGCCCAGTTGCTCTTACGCAGGACTTGACTATTGCCCTTGGTGCTACGGGGACTGTAACTATAAGTGCAGGTGACGTGGATGACGGTTCCACCGATAATTGTGAAATTGATTCGTACTCATTAAGTGAGACTGATTTTGACTGTGATGATTTAGGCGCAAACACTGTAACTCTTACCGTAGAGGATGCATCTGGTAATACAGACTCTGAAACAGCGGAAATAACAGTTGTTGATGCTGCGGCTCCAACGCTAGACTTAATAGCAACGGGAGATACCATAAAACTCGCACCGAATGGTGAGCGACTGGTAACAGTTCCGGGTATTATTGGTGATGTAACTGATAATTGTACAGAGGTAAGCCAAATTGCTATTTCTGTATCATACACCAATGATTGTGATGACGTAACGGTTACTGGAAATTCTGTAACACTCGATTGCGATGACGTTAGCACATTGCCATGTGCTCAAAGCGTTACAAACCCAAATGGTCTAAGAACGTTCATTGTTACAGCAACGGACGCAGAGGGCAACACTACTACTGAGGAAATTGATTTATTTGTAGTAGATCTTGTCGCTCCGAACGTATATCCTAAAAATGTAACATTGTATTTGCCTGAAGATGCAAACGGTAACGCGAGTGTTACGGTGAATGCCGGTGTTTACACAGGATCCGAGGTAGGTGACGGTAGTGATCCGGTTGGATTGGATAGTGCGACAAATGATGCTTGTGGTATTGCAACAACAGGTCTTCTTCAATCCCCTACCCAAAGCACACCAGATGCTTCTTTAAGCTATTTCTGTACTGATTTAGGGGAAAACACATATTACCTAAGAGCTGATGATGTTAATGATAACAGAGCAGCAACTGCAGGAGTGGTAACCATCGTTGATACAATCAAGCCGGATGTAACTACTGCAATTGCAACAATTTTCGTTGATGCAAATGGTAATGCTACGCTGGACCCTATATCGCTAGTAGGCACAGCTGTTGATAATATTTCAGACTGTGGATTAACTTACGCAGCTTCAGTAGTTGATTACTCTTGTGATGATATAGATTTTGATCAAACAATAGTTAATCCTCAGAGTGCTGATGCTCAGGATACCGATAATTGGGGGACAGTTGATGTTGACTTAACCGTAACAGATGCTGCAGGTAATGAAAGAGTTCGTGCAGCACAGGTGAAAGTAGTAGATAATATTCCACCAGTATTGACCAGAACAACAATCACTGTTCAGTTGAATGGCTTGAATTTTGTTTCTCTACAAAACGTTCAGGATACGATAATTGATTTTGTTTCAGATGATAATTGTGCGTTGGATCTAGATCGTGGTGGCTTAAGCCAGACGTACTTTGACTGTTCTAACGTAGGAGTTAACAACGTTACATTAACGATGTACGATGAGTATGGAAACAATGCTGATGTTACATTATTAGTTGTAGTCGAGGATCTCACTGCACCTACTGCTGTCGCTCAAGACATTACAGTTCAACTCGATGCAAACGGAGCAGCTTCTATTGTTTCTTCGCAGATTGAAAACGGATCTACTGATAATTGTGGAATCGATACGTATGCTTTGGATATAACTTCTTTCGATTGTAATGATGTTGGTGAAAATACAGTAACACTTACTGTTACAGACGTACATGGAAACTCAAGCACAGCAACGGCAGTAGTCACGGTTGAAGACAACGTAAATCCAAGTGCAACGAATCTACCGTTCCTGGTGACCATTGACGCTAATGGTATTGCAGTTCTTGGAGGAGAATCATCTTCTGATAATTGTGGTGTAGCCTCGGTAGTATATTCGCCAGCTTCATTTGGATGTCAAGACATTGGTCTACAGAACTATACCGCCACGGTGACTGACGTTAATGGAAACTCAACAGTTTACCAAGAGCTCGTTAATGTGACTGATGTAATATCGCCTGTGGCTGTTGTACGACCGACTCTTGATATTTATTTAGACGCAGATGGTGAAGCAACATTGACTTTTGCAGATTTAGACTTAGGTTCTTTTGACAATTGTTCTTTTGTGCCGGTTCTAGATTTCACTGAATTCGATTGTAATAATGTGAATTTAGGTATCACTGTAAACGGAACGCTCACAGATCCAGAAGGAAATCAGACTACATTTAGTTCGATAGTTACGGCTAGAGATACATTGGGGCCTGTGTTTACATCGTCGCAACAAGACACTGGGCTTTATGCTGTGCAGTATGACTGTTTCGCAATGTTCGGAATAGGCGCTGACCCAACTTTCACAGAAGACGACCAGAACTGTCCTGGGTCGATCACATGGATTTATCAGTGGGTTGACGAGAATGGTAACAAAAACACTATTTCTCCGGGGTCTCCTATACCAGTTGGAACATGGACAGTAAATACTGTTGCTAGTGATCCTTACGGTAATAAGACTGCAGCGCCATTCACCGTTACTGTATTGGATACTACTAAACCAACCATGCAATTTTTGAATTCTCCTGTTATTGCTTTAGGTTCTAATGGTCAAACTACAGTTACCCCAGCAATGCTTGAGAACTCTAGTTACGACAACTGTGGTATTGAATCAGTAGTTATTACACCTGCAACTGTGGATTGTGATGATCTGGGTTCAGTTACCTTTAGTGTCACTGTGACAGACTTCAATGACAATACGACTACATACAATGGAATTACTGGAACAGTTGAAGATAATGACGCTCCATCAATTACGGTTGTATCTGGTAGTGTTGACATCGCTCTTGACGCTAACGGTGATGCATCATTAGCCGCAGAAGACGTAGGCGGTGCTATTGATAACTGTACTGCGAATCCATCATTAACGGTGTCACCAAGCTCATTTGACTGTGATGATTTAGGTTCTGTAACGGTAACCATTACCGCTACTGATGACGCGGGCAACACCTCTATAGCAACCAAAGCGGTTAATGTAATCGATGTTACGGCGCCAGTTATTACGGTAGCTGATATTACTCTAAACTTAACAAGTAATGGTGTTGTATCGCTTCCTTTAGCAACAGCCTCAGCAGCTGACAACTGTAGCAGCTCAGCAGTGGAGTATAGTGTATCTAACTTTACCTGTGCTGATGTAGGTGTTAACGTAGTAACTGTGTCTTCAACTGACGCGTCAAATAACAGTTCTACAGAAACATTCAATGTTACAGTAGTAGATGCAATAGCACCATCAATAACAACTGTTGGGACAGCGCCGATATTCGCATTAGATAATTCGGGTGCGGCTACAATAAACGTTTCTGACGTTGTTGCATCTTATGCAGATAATTGTGATGTGCTCTCAGTAACAATCAATCCAGATTCATTTGACTGTGGCGATTTAGGAACTGTTAGTGTACAGATTAATGTATCAGATGTCAATGGCAATACCTCTGCTGCAATTCAGGATGTGGTTATTGTAGATGATATCGATCCGTCAATCACGGTTAAATCAGGTACCGTAACGACATACTTGAACGCTGCTGGCGTAGCAACTATCGCTGAAGGTGATGTTGTTGCTTCTACCTCTGATAACTGTACGCTAGCTCCAACGGTATCGTTGAGCGCTACGTCATTCAGTTGTAGTGAGGTTGGTTCAAACACAATTACAATAACAGCTACTGATGGTAGTGGAAATTCAAGTACGGCTACTAAGAATGTAGTTGTTGTGGATACTATTTCACCATCAATAACGGCTCCATCGGCAGTGACATTGTCACTAGGTGCAGGTGGTTCGGTAACATTACCAGGTAATACCGCTAGTGCATCAGATAACTGTGGTGCTACAACACTTACCTATAGTGAGACTTCGTTTAACTGTAGTGATATTGGTACTACGAATGTCGTAGTTACGGCGACTGATGCCAATGGTAACGATAGTGAAGCCACAATTGCGGTAACGGTACAAGATGTAACTAACCCTACTCTTGCACTTGTTTCTTCAGGTATAACGCTGGCATTAGATGCTAACGGTAGTACTTCATTAACTACTTCACAAATAGTAAGTAGCGTTAGCGACAACTGTAGTGGTGTGACGGTTTCAGTAAGTCCTTCGAGCTTCGGCTGTAGTGACCTCGGATCGAATACTGTTACTGTGACAGCAACAGATGCAAGTGGTAACACGACTGTGGAAACAGGAACTGTAACGGTTGTAGATTTAATTGCTCCTGCTATTACTACCGTAAGTAGTGCTGTAACAACTTACTTGAACGGCTCTGGCGTAGCAACTATTTCGCAATCAGATGTTGTTGCTACTACTACTGATAACTGTACGGTAGCTCCAACGGTATCGTTGAGCGCTACGTCATTCAGTTGTAGTGAGGTTGGTTCAAACACAATTACAATAACAGCTACTGATGGTAGTGGAAATTCAAGTACGGCTACTAAGAATGTAGTTGTTGTGGATACTATTTCACCATCAATAACGGCTCCATCGGCAGTGACATTGTCACTAGGTGCAGGTGGTTCGGTAACATTACCAGGTAATACCGCTAGTGCATCAGATAACTGTGGTGCTACAACACTTACCTATAGTGAGACTTCGTTTAACTGTAGTGATATTGGTACTACGAATGTCGTAGTTACGGCGACTGATGCCAATGGTAACGATAGTGAAGCCACAATTGCGGTAACGGTACAAGATGTAACTAACCCTACTCTTGCACTTGTTTCTTCAGGTATAACGCTGGCATTAGATGCTAACGGTAGTACTTCATTAACTACTTCACAAATAGTAAGTAGCGTTAGCGACAACTGTAGTGGTGTGACGGTTTCAGTAAGTCCTTCGAGCTTCGGCTGTAGTGACCTCGGATCGAATACTGTTACTGTGACAGCAACAGATGCAAGTGGTAACACGACTGTGCAAACAGGAACCGTAACGGTTGTAGATCTTATTGATCCAACAATAACAACTGTAGCGTCGCCTAGTGATGTTGTTTTAGATGCCAATGGTAACGCAACACTCACCACGGCAATGGTTGTAGCGAGTGTAACAGATAACTGTACTACAGTGCCAACTGTAACAATTACACCAACATCGGTTGATTGTTCTGATATTGGTATTGTAACCGTAACAGTTATCGCTGCAGACAACAATGGTAACACTAGTACTACAACTGTTCCATTAAATGTTGTAGATCAAGATGCTCCAGTTATTGTAGCGGCTCCGGGCGATACAACATTACCAGCGTGTAACTCGCAGTACAACTATGTTGTTAACGTTACAGATAACTGTGGTTATACCGCAACTCTTACTAGTGGTTTAGCGCCTGGTGCAATATTCCCTGTAGGAACGACAACTGTTGAGTGGGTCTTCGCTGATGCTTCTGGTAACTCCGTTTCACATTCGTTCGATGTAACAGTAGATTCTTTAGGTACGTATACACTGCCTACGAAGGATGAGTTCTGTTTCGACAACGGGCCATTTGACCTTCAGAACGGTCAAACAGGTTTAGTATGGACAGGTGCTGGTGTAACAGCTGCTGGAGATGTATTCCAACCTGCACAAGCTGGAATTGGAACGCACACATTAGGATTTACATTTACTGACGCAAACGGTTGTGAGCAAATTGGAACGTACACTGTAACTGTACAGCCAACGCCTCAACAGCCGACTGTTCTTCAGATAACTCCAACGACTCTGAGCAGTTCTGAGAATGGTGCAATCTACAAGTGGTACCGTAATGGTGTGAGAATAGTTGGGCAAACCAACAAAGACCTATTCATCACCCAGGGTGGTAATTACCAAGTAGAAGTATATAATGCGTATGGTTGTTTCAGACGCTCGACCGGCTTTGTAATATCTGCCACAGGTCTTAGTGTAGAGGAATTACTGAAAGGTGTAAACATTTATCCAAACCCTACTACGAGTAATGTATCTATTGCCTTTAACTCGGCATTAGACTCAGAGTTAGATGTCGAGATGGTAGATATGCTTGGAAGAACCTTCTTTAGAGGATCCATTCCTGCGGGCGATCTAATATTCACAATAGATTTATCTTCTATTACAGCAGGTACCTATCAGCTGATCATTAGAGATGAAGCTACTGGAAACAGCACAATTGAACGAATCATTAAAGTTGACTAAGAATGAAATTAACTCTTAAGTGTACAGCATTAGCAGTATTAATTACTGCTAATGCCTTCGGCCAAGCCGATAGTGAAAAGCTAAGAAGACATGAATTGTCTTTCAATACAGGTTTGAATTTGGTTGAAATGGTAAACGGACTCGGTGAAAGTGAGCCTGGTGCCTTTACAACAGATATGTCTCAGACACCTGTGTCGTTAGGCCTAGGTTATAATTATCAGTTTAGCCCTGGAGTCGCCATAAAGGCCGATGCGTCGTACGACATGGTTTCGGGTCTAAATAATGTAGAGAGTTACTCGTCGACAGCAACGGGAGTATTCCTTGGCTTAGCCGCGCGTCCTCTATCCTTTATGAAGAGCGATTTGAACAACATTTATGTTGAGTCGCAAGTTGGTTACGTTGGATACACCGCTGAGCGCATGTTTGTATCTGATGCGTCAATAATGGTTCCTAAGTTTAATTCAGGAGCATTAGGACTAAGGGCTAAAGTTGGGGTGAAAGTAAGTTTGAACTCGCAGCTCAAGTTAGACTTAGGACTTCGCTACTTAAGTGTACTCTCAGACGACTTTGACGGTTGGAATTTCGACGGAGCGAATGCAGATGCCATACTAACTCCGTCTTTGGGTCTTGCCTACACGTTAGGTGACAAAGACGCGAAGGATCTAGCGCTAGACAATGTGAAAGACAATCTAGTAGGTAATCTTGACGAGTTTGCGAGTGTCGACGATGTTGAGGCTTTGGGTAAAAAAGTCACCAAAAACACTGGTGACATAACCACAATTAAATCGGATGCTAAAGGCTTTGTTAAGTCTGATGACCTCGATGCACTTATGTTAACAGTTTTAGAGAGCAACGAAGAGTTCTCAGGCTTAACAAGAGCGGGTGAATTGAAAGGAGTCTTAACAATCTATTTTGACTTTGACTCGAATAAGTTACAGCAGAAATACCGTAAGGAGATTTCAGACTTTATGAGTGGTTTTGATGCAAGCGAGAGTAGAATGTTGCTAGTAGGTTATGCAGATATTTATGGTACTCAGGAATACAACGAAAATCTTAAAAGCGATAGGGTTGAGGCTGTGAAGCGCACTTTGATCAATTCATATGAGGTACCAGAGCAGAATATCAAAACTCAAATTGGAGAGGTAAAAGTGAGTACTGTTGCACAGCAATATTTGAACCGTAGAGTTGATATTTTCATCTATTAATATCATTGAAGTATAATTTCGAAAAGGACCCTATAAATAGGGTCCTTTTTTTTGTATTTTACTTTCTACAACCAATCATGACCAAGAATGAAAAGATTTCTACTGCTATTTGTCCTTTTAT
>Ga0209532_1002636_pt1 | contig 12529 bp, 12 predicted proteins | sample COG_02_FD_184746 | JGI IMG/M metagenome (GOLD analysis project Ga0209532, IMG submission 184746) | Pelagic Microbial community sample from North Sea - COGITO 998_met_02 (SPAdes) (version 2) | ecosystem: Environmental > Aquatic > Marine > Neritic zone/Coastal water | place: Helgoland, sampling... | reverse complement strand
TATAAAACGGGTTATCATCATAAAGAGCGACACTTTCTTTTTCAGTGTCGAATAAAACAGGTATCAATAAAACTTTATTTTTTATAGGTGCAGATGGAAAAATATTATTATTTTCAAGAAACTTTAAAACTTTTTTTTTATTAAAAGTTGTTTCAAGAATAGCAAAGTACTCATTGTCGACAAATTTCTCTTTAGAGATTGTAAAAGAGTCTATCATTTCTTTAATTTTAATAATTGGAGTATTTTTAATCTTTTTTTTATCGGTAGTGGTTGTGATCATTGACAAAAGATTAATGAAAGATGTTTTAAAACCATCATCAATTACAGTATTTTTTTGGAAATTTAACTCAAATGATGAAGAAATTTCAATATTTGATACTTTAAATGCATTGGCATGCAAATAGCTTGTGGAAAAAATTATTAAAAATAGAACGATATAGCTAAAAATTATATATAGTTTTGAAAATCTTAAAAATTTATTAAAAATTTGCATATTTTATACTAATGAAAAAAGAAAAATTTACCTATGAAAAAAGTGGAGTGAACATAAATGCTGCAGATAACTTTGTTAAATTTATATCTTCAATTTCAACAAAGAATAAAGGCAAAAAAAAGTTTCAAAATATTGGTGGTTTTGGATCAATATCTAACATTCCAAAAGATATAAAAAAACCAAAAATTGTAGCCTGCACTGATGGTGTGGGTACGAAAGTTGAAATAGCTAATACACTCAATAAATTTGATACAATTGGTATTGATTTAGTTGCAATGAGCGTAAATGACTTAATCGTTCAAGGAGCAAAACCTTTATTATTTCTAGATTATATCTCTATTAACAAAATAGATTTAAAGAAATTGAAATCAATCCTTAAGGGCATTGTAAAAGGATGTAAAATTTCAAATTGTGAACTTGTTGGGGGAGAAACCGCTGAAATGCCAGGTACTTATGCAAAAAGTAAATTTGATATTGCTGGATTTGCAGTAGGCATAGTTGATGGCAATAAGATTTTGGATAAAAAAAATATTAAAAAGAATGATTTAATTTTAGCAGTCCCATCAAATGGTATTCATTCAAATGGATATTCATTAGTACGATATGTCTTAAAAAAAAATAATATAAATTTTAAAAATAATAAATTTTTAAAAAAAGAACTTATCAAACCAACTAAAATTTATGTTAATGAGATTTTAAATTTGATTAAAAATAAACTGTTAAATTCATGTGCCAATATTACTGGCGGTGGCCTTGAGGATAACATTAAAAGAGTTATACCGGACGGTCTTTCTGCTGATATTGATTTGGATAAAATAAAAACTAAAAAAATTTTTAAATGGCTAAAACAAAATAATATTAATGATGAAGAGATGTTAAAGACATTTAATTGTGGTGTTGGTTTTTGTTTAATTATAAAACCACAAAACTTAAAAAAGATTAGTAAGTTTTTTAGTAAAGAGTTTGAACCTTATGTTATTGGTAAAATAACTTTGGGCAAAAAAAAAATTAAACTTAATGGCAAAATTGATTGGTCTTAATAGAATAAAAACTGCAGTTTTTATTTCAGGAACTGGTAGTAATCTTAAAAACTTAATTAATTTTTCAAAAACCAAAAAAAGTCCAATTTCTATAGATTTAATAATTTCAAATACAATTAAAGCAAAAGGTTTGAAATTTGCTAATCAATATCAAATCAAAAAAAAAATATTTAATTTTAAAAATATTAAAACCACTGAAAAAAAATTATTTATCTTATTAAAAAAAAATAAAATAAATTTTATTTGTTTAGCAGGATTTATGAAAATTCTATCCAGTAAATTTATTAAACAATTTAATGGTAAAATAATTAATATCCATCCTTCTCTACTTCCTAGATACAAAGGTTTGAACACTCATAGTAGAGCTATTCAAAATAAAGATAAATTTTCAGGCTGTACTGTTCATTATGTTACAGAAAAATTAGATTCTGGAAAAATTATTATGCAAAAAAAAATTAAAATTTTAAAGAAAGATACCTCATCATCTCTTGCTAGAAAAATTCTTAAGCAAGAACACAAAATTTACCCTAAAGCTATTTTAAAAATATTTAATTAGTCTTTAAAAAAAAAATCAATTTCTATCTTTGCATTTTCAACACTGTCTGAACCATGTACAGAATTTTTATCAATTGAAATTCCATATTTCTTTCTAATAGTTCCCTCTTCAGCATCTTTTGGGTTGGTTGCTCCCATTAATTCTCTATTACCCAATACCGCATTTTCTTTTTCAAGAACCATTACAACTATTGGTCCAGATGCAAGATAGGCGCATAAATCGCTATAAAACGGCTTTGTTTCATGAACTTTATAAAACTGTTCTGCTTCACTTTTTGTTATTTGAATCTTTTTGTCTTTTACAATCTTGAAACCTTTGTCTTGAAACATCTCCTTAATTTCTGCCTCTAAATTTCTCTCTACAGCATCTGGTTTAATTATTGATAATGTTTGCTCAAAATTACTCATAATGATCCTCTATTAGTTGGTTTAATAATCTTACTCCATAACCTGTTGCTCCACCCGAATTTAAAGCACCACCATATTTTGAAAAGGCCATACCTGCTATATCTAGATGAGCCCATGGTGTTTTGTTTAGAATAAATCTTTGTAAAAATTGTGCGGCAGTCGTTGATCCAGCACCACCAACATAGTTAATATTTTGCATATCAGCATTTTTTGAGTCAATTAATTTATCAAAATTTTTATGTAGAGGCATTCTCCATAACTTTTCATCAACTTTTTCACTAACTTCTAATAATTGTTTTGATAATTTATCATCATTTGAAAATAGTCCCGCATACTCAGAGCCTAAAGAAACAATTATAGCACCTGTCAAAGTTGCTAGATCAATCATAAATTTTGGTTTGAATTTTTTTTCTGTAAAACTTAGAGCGTCAGCTAAAACTAATCTTCCTTCAGCATCAGTGTTTAATATTTCTATTGTTTTCCCACTATAAGACTTGACAATATCACCAGGTCTTTGAGCGTTTCCTCCTGGCATATTTTCAACAAGCCCTACAACACCAACGGCATTAACTTTTGCTTTTCTTAAAGCTAAACTTTTCATCAAACCTACTACCGTAGCTGAACCAGCCATATCATAAGTCATGTCCTCCATAAATTTTGCAGGTTTTAAGGAAATACCCCCAGTATCAAAACAAACTCCCTTACCAACAAAAGCTACAGGTTTAGAACTATTTTTTAAACCATTCCATTCCATTGTAACTAAATACGATCCTCTAATGCTACCTTGCCCTACGCCAAGTAATGCATTCATACCTAATTTTTTTAATTTTTTTTCATCATAAATATTTATTTTTAAACCATTCTTTTTAAGCCCTCTTATTCTTTTTGCATACTCATCAGGATGTAAAATATTTCCAGGTTCTGAGACAAGATCTCTTGCAAAAAAAATTCCTTCTTCTAAAGCTTTAAATCTTATTATGCTTTCAACAGTTATTTTATTCTTACTTCCAATTACATTAATAAAAATTAATTTTTCATTATTTTTAGATTTATAAAGGTTGAATTCATATGATTTTAACTTTAATCCATGCAAAAAATATGCTGCAAGGTTTTCTATTCTGCTATTTATTGTGTCTAAGTTTATAAAATAATCTTTATCTTTTTTGTAATCAATATACTTATGAAATTTAGCACCTAAACTTTCTATATCCGATGTTTTTAAATTTTTTTTAATTGACACAAGATATATGGTTTTTTTTGAATTAATCCTGAAAACTAGAAAATTTTTTTTTAAATCACTGTTTTTTAATAAATCTGATATGTAAGAGAATTCAGAGCTAGAAATAATCTTTTCTAATCTTTTCAGGCTAAAATCTTCATCAACAAAATAGATTAGATTAGCAGGTACCTTGTTTCCAGATTTAAAAGAATAATTAATTTTAATGGACATAATTTAAATACACTCAAGAAGCGATTAATGCTATATATGACTAAAAATTAACATTTTCAATGAAAAAAATCATTTTTAATAAACTTCAAAAAGAAATATTTCTTTTTTTTTTGATTTCTAGTATTGCATTAACTCTAATCATATGGGTCATACAAGCTGTAAACTACCTTGATATAGTAACCGAAGATGGGCATAGTTTTAAAGTTTACTTTTTATTTACCCTACTATCTTTGCCAAAGATATTTTCACAAAGCTTACCTTTTGTATTTTTTTTATCTGTTTTTTACATTGTTTCTGACTATGAGGATAAAAACCAGTTATTAATTTATTGGTCGTATGGTGTAAATAAATTACAGGTTATTAACCAAATAATTCAACTTTCTTTGATTTTTGTTATTTTTCAAATTATTTTTTCTACAATTGCAGTTCCCTACACTCAAGATAAGTCAAGATCCTTTATAAGAAATTCAAATTTAGATTTTTTTCCTAACCTAATTAAACCTAAAAAATTTATAGACACAGTAAAAGGATTAACAATTTTTATAGACGAAAAAAATGAGGATGGTTCATTTAGTAAAATTCTTTTAAAAGATGAGACAAACACAAATAATATTCAGATTATTATTGCAGAAAAAGGTAATATAATTCTCAAAGATAATAAAAAGACACTTCTACTAAACAATGGGGAAATACTAAAAGTTAACAAAAATAATAAGACAACCTCCTTTAATTTTCGTACTACCCAATTTAATTTAGAAAATTACTCATCCAAGACTACTAAAACACCAAAAGTACAAGAGATTGCTACTATCGATTTAATTAAGTGCTTTGATTTTTTAAAAAAAAACCTCAATACAAGTGTTGTTATCAGAAGTTTAAATTGTAATTCAAATTTTTTAAAAAATATTTATCAAGAACTTTTTAAAAGAATGTATTTACCAGTTTATATTGCGTTAATTGGATTAATTGCTTCCTTAATATTATTAAAATCAAAAAATACACAAGGATATTTTTCTTTTAAAATTAAAATATTTTTAACTGGTATTTTTTTTATTATATTATCTGATATACTGTTAAATTATACAGGTAATAAAATAATTAATAATTTAATATACATAGTAATTCCAGTTTTTTCTTTTTTAATAATTTATCAAATCTTATTTTTAAAATTGAGAAAAAAAAAATAACATGATTTTAAAGGTATATCAAAATCACATAATTAAAAAATTTCTATCGACTACTTTAATGGTCACATTTGTATTTTTTGGATTGGTAATCATTATGAGTACATTTGAAGAGGTGACTTTTTTTTCTGAGACTGATGTTAATATTTATTTTCCAATACTACTTGTATTCTTGAATTCCTTTTCAATTTTATTTCAATTATTTCCCTTTATTTTTTTAATTGGAATCCAATTTTTCTTTATTAATTTTATTAATTCAAATGAATTTAATGCATTTAAGAGTTATGGCCTTAGTAATATAAAGATATTAAAAATAATCACACTAAGTGCTTTTGTGTCTGGAGTTCTTATTCTCACTTTATTCTATAACTTTGCAGCTATTCTAAAATTTAAGTACATTGAACTTAAGAATGCTGAAAGTAATGATAGTAAATATCTTGCTAGTGTTACAGAAAATGGCTTATGGATCAAAGATGAGTATAATGAAGATATATTATTTGTTAACGCAGAAAAAATATCAAAAAATAAATTGCATGATATTGAGATCATAGTCATTAACAACAACTTTTCTGTTATTAAAAAAATTTTTTCTGATGAGGTAAATATTTCAAAAAATGATTGGGTCATGAATCAAGCACTGATTACTGATAAATATGGAAAAACCTCTAAGGAAGAAAATTATATTTTTAATACAAATTTTAATTATCAAAAGATTAATAACTTATACTCTGATTTATCTTCTTTGACATTTATGGGACTACTAAAGCATCGTAAGGATTATCAATTAATCAATTATTCAGTAATAGATTTGGATATGCACATTGCTAATCTTTTTGCATACCCCTTTTATTTGACTGTTATAACAATTTTATCTAGTATTATTATGATAAATATACCCCATCAAAAACCTAAAATATTTTATATATCTGGAGGAATAATCTTTTCTGTAATAATTTACTATATCACATTTTTTTTTGATGCACTGGGAAGAAATGAACAAATCCCTATTTTACTTTCAGTTTGGTTACCTATCTTTCTATTATTAATTTTATCATTTATAGGAGTTGTAAAATTGAATGAAAAATAATTTTTTTAAAATTTTGCTACTTTTATTATTAAGTTTTGTTTTTTACAATTCTGCAAATTCAAATGAACTCACTTTTGAAAGTAATACTATAGAAATAACTAATAACGGAGATGTGATAGAGGCGAGTAATGGAGTTGAGGTCCAAGGCATTAACAATATTAAGATAACTGCGAAGAATTCTATTTTTAATAATTTAACTTCCGAATTGTTAATCAAAGATGATGTTATATTTTATGACAGCTTAAAAGATATTCAAATAAAAAGTAACGAAATTTTATATAACAGAAAAATTGAAAAAATCATTTCAAATGGAAAAACTTATATTCAATTAGCAAATGATTATAAGATTATTACAGATAACATTGAATATTTAAAAAATGAAAATACTATTCAATCAAAATTTAAGACAATATTGATAGATAAATTTAATAATCAAATATCTGTAAAAGACTTTGTATATCTGACTGATAAAAAACTATTTCATGGAAATGATGTAGTTATGCTTGATGCAGATGAAAATAATTATTTATTTGAAAATACAATAATAGATCTAAATAATCGTACACTTCTTGCAAAAGATGTGGAGATTAATTTTAATAAAAATATTTTTGGAAACTCGAACAATGATCCTAGACTTAGAGGTGCCTCTCTTTCTTTAAATAAAAACGAGACTATTGTTAAAAAAGGTATTTTCACATCATGTAAAAAAAATGATGATTGCCCCCCGTGGAGTTTACAATCTTCAGAAATAAAACATGACAAAGTAAAAAAAACTATTAATTATAAAAATGCCTGGTTAAAAATATACGATAAACCTATTATCTATTTTCCAAAGTTTTTTCACCCTGACCCTACTGTAGAAAGACAGTCTGGTTTTTTAATGCCAAGTTTAGTCAATTCTTCGACTATTGGAAACTCCTTGAGAATTCCTTATTTTGCAGCCATATCTGAAAATAAAGATTTAACAATAACTCCCCGATTTTACACAAAAGGTGATTTCATGATTCAAAATGAATTTAGACAAGTGGAAAAGAACTATCAAAATATCCTTGATTTTAGTTTTAAAAATATGAATGGTGGAAATAAGTCACATTTTTTCTCTAATTCCTTAATTAATTTTGAAGACTCAAATTTAGAAATTAATTTTGAAACCACCTCACATGATACCTACTTAAAAACAGATAATATTAAAACTCAAAGAAATTTTAGTCCTGCCATGATGAATAATTACTTTAATTTTGATATGTCTAAAGAAAATTTGGATATAGAAATTGAATTTAAAGCTTACGAGGACTTATCTTTAACAAATTCAAGTGATAAATTTGAATATGTTTATCCAAATTTTTCAATTAACAAAACTTTATCAACTCAATTTGATTATCTTGGTAATTTTGATTACCGGGTGAGTGGCTTTCAAAGAAAATATGAAACTAATAAAACTGAGCAGTTAATTGTTAATGATTTTATTTTTTCTTCTAATCCTGTTTTTTCAAAATTTGGTTTTAAAAGTAATTATGCCGTAAATCTAAAAAATTCAAATAAACATGGTAAAAATTCTTCCACTTACAAAGACAAAGAAACCTCTAATTTATTTTCATTGATAGATTTAAATACTTCCATTCCACTAGTAAAAGAAACTGATAATTATATTAGAGAATTTACACCTAAATTGTCTCTTTTTTTAAGTCCTAATAAATCTGATAATATTACAACACTAGATAGAAAAATTAATAACACTAATATATTTTCAACTAACAGACTTGGTTTAAGCGAATCCTTTGAAGGTGGTCAATCATTAACACTTGGTACAGAGTATAATTTAAATAAAAGTGATGGATCTAATATATTTCAAATTGATCTAGCGCAAATTTATAGAGCTAATGATGAAAATAATCTTCCAACCAAAACATCTATGAATAACAAAGTATCTAACTTATTTGGAGATGTTAAACTTAATGCCAATCAGTACTTAGACTTTGAGTATAATTTTGCTTTAGATGATAATTTTAAAACTTTAAATTACAACATGATTAAATCAACTTTTTCTATCAACAATTTTGTAACTTCTTTTGAGTTTTTGGAAGAAAATAATACAATGGGTAGTACCAGCTATCTTTCGAATGAAACTAGTTTAGCTCTAGACAATAACAGTAAAATATTATTTCGTGAAAGAAGAAATAAAGAAACAGATCTTAAAGAGTTTTATAATATAATATATCAATATGAAAATGACTGTTTAGTAGCTTCTCTAGAATATAATAAAGATTATTATACTGATAGAGATTTAAAACCAAATGAAGAACTGTTTTTTTCTTTAACAATAATTCCTTTTGGCTCATTAAATACACCTAGCCTTTCAAAATAATGATTAAAAAAATTTTTATATTCGTGGCAATAATTAACCTTCTATCTTCTACTTTAATTGCTGAAGACAGATATGAAATTGTTGTTAGTATTGATAATAAGGTTATTACTAATTTTGATATACAAAAAGAGATTAATTATTTATTGGCTTTAAATCCATCATTGAATAATTTGCCAAAAAAACAAATTTATGAAATAGCAAAAGAGTCATTGGTTAGAGAAGAAATTAAAGAAAAAGAAATATTAAAGTATTATAATATAAATTATAAAGATCCTGAGTTAAGTTTATTGATTGAAAATATTTACAATAGATTAAACATTGCTAATGAAAATGAATTTAATAAGTATTTATCAAATTTTGATCTAAGTATTGAAATAATTTCTGCAAAACTTGCAATAGAAAAAGCTTGGAATAGATTAATTTTTGAAAAGTTTAATCAATTTATTAATTTGGATGAGCTAAGATTGAAAAAAGAACTAGAAAAAAATTTAAGTCAACCACAAACACAGAATAGATATTTAATATCAGAAATTCTATTTCAATCTAAAGATGATAAAGAGTATCAAGAAATATTAAGAAATATTAAGAAAACTATAAAGGAAAATTCTTTTGAAACTGCGGCATCAATTTATAGTATCTCAGATTCATCTAAAAATGGTGGAGAAATAGGTTGGGTGAATAAAAATGAAATTTCAGATACAATTTACAATGTGTTGAATAAGCTATCTATTGGACAATTTACACAACCAATAAAAATAGCATCTGGTTTTTTAATTATCTATTTAAATGATATTAAAAAAGAAGAGCAAGAATTCAATGTTGATGAAGAACTTAAGAAAATGATAATTAGTGAAAAAAATAGACAATTTAATGAATTTTCAATAATTCATTTTAAGAAAATTGAACAACAGATTTTTATAAATGAAAAATAAAGCTATTCTAATAGTAGCTGGAGAACCCAACAGTATATTTTTAGAAATTTTTTTTAAATCTTTAAAAAAAAATAATTTTAAAAGACCTATTATATTGATAGCTTCAAAAAATTTAGTTGCGCAGCAAATGAAAAAGTTAAGATTTAATTTTAAGATTAATTTAATTGATACAAAAAAAATTGTATTAAATTTATTAACTAATAAAGAATTAAATATTATAAACGTGGATTATAAATTTAAAAAAGTATTTGATAAAATCTCTGAAAGCTCTAACTTATACATTAAAAATAGTTTTGATATTGCTTTAGCTCTTTTGAAAACCAATAAATTTATAGGATTAATAAATGGACCAATATCAAAAAAAACTTTTTTAAAAGATAAATTTTTTGGTATGACTGAATTCTTCGCAAATAAAACTGAAGTTAAAAAAAATAAATTTGCCATGTTAATTTATAACAAGAGGCTATCTGTCAGTCCTCTAACTACACACATAGCTCTTAAAGAAGTACACAAATCAATTACAAAGAATAAAATAATTGATCTTGTGTTTCTAATTAATGAATTTTATAAAAAAAAATTAAAGAAGAAACCAAAAATTGCAATTACTGGACTGAACCCTCATTGTGAAAGTAATTATAAAACCAGTGAAGAAGAAAGAATAATTAAGCCTGCTATTAAATATTTAAGAAGAAAAAAAATTAACTCATTTGGTCCTTTTCCAGCTGATACTATTTTTCTTAAAGAGGTTTCAAAAAAATATGATGTTGTGGTTGGTATGTATCATGATCAAGTATTAACGCCCCTGAAGACTTTATTTGGATTTGACGCAATTAATATTACTCTTGGGTTGCCTTTTATTCGAATTTCACCTGATCATGGACCTAACGAAAAAATGATAGGTAAAAATAGATCTAACCCTCAAAGTCTAGTCCAAGCAATTAAATTTTTAGACAAATAAGTGTATATCAAAGCTAAAAAAAGCCTTGGACAGAATTTTCTTATAGATAGAGAAGTTCTTGAGAAAATTGTGTCTATAGTAAAAATTGCTGATAAAGAAATTTTAGAAATAGGTCCTGGAAGTGGGAATTTGACAAGTTACATTTTAAAAAAAAAACCAAAAAAAGTTTTTGTTATAGAAAAAGATGACGAGCTCTCTTTAATTTTAAAAGACAAGTTTGCTAATCAGATAGAAATTATAAATGATGATGTTTTAAAGATTTCAGAAAATGAAATTACTGACCAAAAATTAGTGGTATTTGGTAACCTGCCTTATAATATCTCAACAGAGATACTTTCTAAGTGGATCATAAACATTAATAAAAAATTTTGGTTTGAAAGCTTACTACTAATGTTTCAAAAGGAAGTAGCTGATAGAATTATTGCTGACTCTAATAATTCAAAATATGGACGTCTTTCCATTCTAACTAATTGGAAGCTAAATGTTAAAAAAATAATGAATATAAAACCTCAAAGTTTTTCTCCTCGTCCAAAAATAGATAGTTCTCTTTTATTGTTTACTCCTAAAGAAAATTTTTTTGAATTAAAAGATGCTAAAAATCTTGAAATGATTACTAGAATTTTTTTTAGTCAAAGAAGAAAAATGTTAAAAAAACCTTTTAACCAAATATTTAATAATGCTAAAGAAGTTGCTAGTAAATTCAATATTGATCTTAATCTAAGACCACAAAACCTTGAACCTGAAATTTACTTTAAGCTGACAAAAGAATATGAGGATCTAAAACGTTAATTTTTCTACGTGTTTTCTTATGTACTCTTTATCGTAATCTTTTGAGCCATTGTTAACTTCAGCATCAATTAAATTACTGATTTTTGAATAACATTCTTCAAGATTATCATTGATGATTACATAATCATAATTAATCCAATGTAAAACATCTCGAGTAAACTCTTTCATTCTCTCTTCTACAATTAATTTATCTTGGGTATGCCTATTAGACAGTCTTTCAAATAAAACCTCTTTACTAGGAGGTAAAATAAAGAAGGTAATTAATTTATAGTTTAGCTTTTTATTCTTAATTTGATCAGCACCCTGCCAATCAATATCAAATATTACATTTTCACTTTTTTCTAACTTTTCAATTACAGGTGTTCTTGTAGTTCCGTAAAGGTGATTAAATACTTTTGCGTATTCTAAAAATTCTTCGTTTTTAATTAAGGTTTCAAACTTTTCATGATTAACAAAATAATAATCTTTGTCTGCAATTTCGTTAAGTCTTGGTTTTCTGGTGGTATGAGATACCGATATATGAAAGTTTTTATTTTGAGAGAGAAGTTTTACTAATGTAGTTTTACCTGCCCCAGATGGGGATGATAAAATCACCATTATCCCATCTTTTTTTTTGGACATTTAAATTTTTAGTTAGCTTTGCCTTCAATAAATTTAACAGCATCACCAACGGTTAGAATTTTTTCAGCTTCACTATCTGAAATTTCTGAACCAAATTCTTCTTCGAAAGCCATAACTAACTCAACTGTATCTAAGCTATCAGCTCCAAGGTCATCAATAAAGCTAGAATCGTCTTGAACTTTTGCTTCATCTATTCCTAAATGGTCTGCTACAATTTTTTTAACTTTGCTTGAAATATCTTCTGACATATTGTTCCTTTTTGTTATATTTCGTTAATAGTTTAAAAAGGGATTTTGTCAACCCAAATACATGCCTCCATTTACATGTAAAGTTTCACCATTAATATAGTCAGATTGATCTGAACTTAAGAATGTAACAGCATTAGCAATATCTTCTGGCTTACCTAGTTTATTAGATGGAATTTTAGCAATAATTGCCTCTTTATATTTTTCATCTATTTGATCTGTCATGGCGGTACTTATAAAGCCAGGAGAGATACAATTAATATTAATATTCTTTTTAGCATACTCAATTGCTAAGCTTTTAGACATTGCAACGATTCCTGCTTTAGATGCTGTGTAATTAGCCTGACCTACGTTTCCTGTGTGACCCACAACAGAAGTTATGTTAACAATTTTTCCAGACTT
>Ga0209532_1002629_pt1 | contig 12546 bp, 12 predicted proteins | sample COG_02_FD_184746 | JGI IMG/M metagenome (GOLD analysis project Ga0209532, IMG submission 184746) | Pelagic Microbial community sample from North Sea - COGITO 998_met_02 (SPAdes) (version 2) | ecosystem: Environmental > Aquatic > Marine > Neritic zone/Coastal water | place: Helgoland, sampling... | reverse complement strand
CTATAATACTTGACTGAAACACAGCCTCTAGAGCTATTTACAACTTACTCCTACGTAGTGGCCGAATGCCCCTGAAATGCGCATCACCACAAACTGTAATGCTTCAAGTATAAATTCAGGGCTGAAAGTCGGCCTTGTAAGTTTTTCCATTGGCTCACCTAATGGATCATTAGATAATTATAACATCTCTTGTTAGGTGGCCAAGTCCACTTTACCACTACAGTCAGGAGGTTTATACATGGGTCAGTTTTCAATGCAAATATGGGGTGCTAATGGGTCAGTTCTGGATGCAATCTAACAGTCGAGAATTCCACTCGCACAGATTTGGGCCTATTGGACTGCATGTATGCCATTCCCAAGGATAAAAAAACCATTGAATACCTAACTAGTAGGGGGCTCAAACTTACCAGTATTGAGCCTATGGGGAAGACAGTAGAGCTGTATTTTCGTATTTCATTAGCACCTGGAGGCACGGTAGATGTGGTTGATAAGGCAACTATATCGGATGTAAATAAAGCTTTGTTTCTTCGAGTGTTATCCCTATTTGATGCCAATATTTTAGGTGTGGATGTAATTTTTTCAAAAGGCATTGAAACTCCATATACGGATCAAGGATGTATTTTTTTAGAAGTGAATTCAAGGCCATACCTAAAAATGCACGATTACCCGAGGCGTACCAAAAAAGAAGATTTAACGCCTTATTACGAGCAACTGGACCGTTTAACAATTGAAGATGCCAACGTTTATTAATGCTTAACCTTAAGCAGACTTTTAATGTATTTGTAGCGATACATTTTTTCCTGAATGGCTTGTTGCCTGTCTATGTGCCAGTGTTCTTAATTCAACATGGTTATGGTTTGGCATGGGTGACGGGGTTTATTAGCGTGTGTGCCATTGGCTTTTTGGCGGCGCTACAGGTTTGGAAAAAATGGTATTTTCGTAATGGTTTAAAACCTATTGTGGCGGTGTCATTTGTGGCCCAAGTGGCTCTAATTTGCTCTCTTGTGTTTTTTGACCATGTGGCGTGGTTGATGATTTCTGCATTGCTATATGGTGGTGTGAATTGTTTTTTATGGACCAGTCAGCGGGTGTTGTTTGCTGCCCTATTAAGCGCGTCCGCCGAACCCGCTACAGATTTATCTAAGTCGGTGGAACCCACCGGGAAGTTATTAGGAAACCTTCAAATACTGGCTGCTGTGGCTATAAAGTTAGGTTTGTTGGTTGGCGCATTCTTATTGGCACAAGAATTATTTATGGTGCTGGTAGGATTGGCCATTGTAGTGGTTATCATAGGGATAACTGTATTTGCCAGAGGGGTTCCTACTGCCATGCTTTATGCATCTAAATTGAGCCCTAATAGTGAGAAAGTTAATTTGAGTGGGCGGCGTATGCTAGCCTACCGAGATAGCCACTATTCCAGCCTCATGTTTTATATTGATGGTGTTTTTCTGTTTGCTGAGAGTTTTTTTTGGGTGTTAAGTTTGTATTTTTTATCCAAGCAAAATATTCAACAGCTGAGTTTTTTACTCGTGACTTTGAGCATGATACTTGGGTTGGTTTTTTGGCTAGTAAAAAACCATATAGATCACTTTAATCCTCAAAAGGTGTATGTGGCAGCGGTACTAGGGTATATGATTTCTTGGGGGTTAAGAACTGAAGCAAACGTGGAAATGTCACCTTACTTAATGCACTTTGTTATTGTATCGGTTGCTTTTTTGACAGCTTTTTTCCGTCTTAGTTTTAATAAACGCTTGTTCGATAACGCTCAATCAGGTTCACCCTTAACGTATCTTATGGCTAAAACCTATGGCTCTCAAATGGGAGTGATCGTAGTGTTTGGAGTGCTAGCGGCAAGTGTTCATTATCATTGGTTTACACTACAGTTGGATACACAGAATTTAAATGTCATTTACAGGCCACTCGCGATGCTCTCCGGCCTCTACTTACTCTACCAACTTAAAACTAAGCCTAATAATGGGTATTTAATTTGAAACTGATATTTAAAAGAACATAATGCTCACTCTGGTTTTACCCCCAATTTCATGGACAGATTGGCTGTGCCACCTGACTATTTAATAACTATACAGAGGACTATTGCGATGATTACAGAGCTAAAAGATGTAAAGGTCTGTGTGTTTGATGCCTATGGAACCTTGTTCGATGTGCACTCTGCTGTAGGTCAGCATGTACAATCATTAGGCCCTCAAGCCAACTCAATTTCTATGTTATGGCGACAAAAACAGCTTGAGTATACTTGGCTACGCAGCCTTATGGGACGGTATGTGGATTTTCAACAGGTCACTGCGGAAGCCCTTAGTTATGCCTTACAGGCTCATTCAGTAGTAGATGAAGCCCTGGAGCAGCGATTGTTGCTTGCCTATAATCAACTCTCTAGTTATCCCGAAGTTATTGATACCCTTCAGCAATTGCGTAAGGCTGGAATTGCTACGGCCATTCTGTCTAACGGCTCACCTCAGATGTTGCAGGCTGCAGTAGCATATGCAGGAATAAGCGACTTAATTGATCAAGTTATTTCTGTTGATGACCTTTCCATTTATAAGCCTGATCCTAGGGTGTATCAGTTGGCTGTGGATGGTTTTGGTGTGACTAAAGAACAAATATTGTTTCATTCAAGCAATGCTTGGGATGTTGCGGGGGCAGTGAACTTTGGCTTTAATGTGGCGTGGATTAACCGTTTTTCACAGCCTCGCGAGGCGCTATCTAAACCGCCAAATTTGGAACTCAAAGATTTAAACCATGTGTTATCGGCGTTAAATATTTAAGTTAATCTTCGGTACTAGGGATGTTTTCAAAAAACTTTTCGATGCGCTGTTGGGGTGTCACCGAATTGGCGCTGGAACGCCCTACTTAACGCTTCGCTCGAACCATAGCACAACCCTCAAAGGCAATGTTTATCAAGCCCGTCTCACTATCCCAAAGGATGTTAGTAACTCTTTAGGCCTAGCAGAATTCACTCAATCCCTAGAAACCAGCGATTTAAAAGTGGCTAATACAAGAGGCGACGCCTGTATAAGAGATTGGAAGCGTAAAATTGCTACCCGGCGGGGCAGAGAGATATGGTCGGTTCAAATATGAGTTTGGTGGTCGCAACGTGAGGGTGAAAGGCGCTAGCAAGGTGCTCAGTCACCTTATGCTCAGATTGCTGGTTTAAGTGTAGATCAACTGATTCGGCTCATTCAGTTGCAATAGCCGTATTTTGCGACTTTATTCTGGATAATATGGCATGGGGGCTCAATATTGGACTTATTTTGATTTGACGGGCCATTGACGATCCACTTGGACGATCCACATGGACGATAAGTTTTGCAAGTGGCCCTGCTGTAAATAAGATAGTGATGCTGTCAAGAGAAACCTATCGCCAACTTGATCTACGTCATTGGATCTTCAATTGTTGATCTAGACCCACTGAAAGGTTTCGCCACTAGGGCTCTCAAGAGCCATAATGCGTCGAGGTACAAAAATCAAATTAACCCAAGTGTCGAGTCGTATCACATGTCAGATCTAACCGCTTATCACCCACCTAACTACAACCTGAAGGTCGTCCGCCAGTTTACGATCATGACGGTCGTCTGGGGTATTGTCGGCATGCTTGTTGGTGTCCTTATTGCCGCTCAGCTAGCCTGGCCAGTTATGAACTTCAATAGTGAATACCTGCATTTTGGCAGGCTCAGACCGTTGCACACCAATGCCGTCATCTTTGCCTTCGGTGGCTGTGCTCTAATGGGAACATCCTTGTATATTGTCCAGCTCACCTGCCAGGCTAAACTCTTTTCCGCTCGCCTCGCAAGTTTTGTATTTTGGGGATGGCAGTTAGTCATTGTGTCGGCCGCTATTACACTGCCGTTAGGTCTGACCACATCAAAAGAATACGCTGAACTGGAATGGCCCATCGATATCCTCATTACCCTGGTCTGGGTTGCTTATGCCATCGTCTTTTTCGGCACCATTGCGCAGCGAAAGACCCGACATATCTATGTGGCCAACTGGTTTTTTGCGGCGTTTATTATCGCCGTTGCGATTCTACATATCGTCAATAGTCTGGCGATTCCTGTGACGTTCACCAAGTCCTATTCTGTGTACGCAGGTACTATTGATGCCATGGTTCAATGGTGGTACGGGCACAATGCGGTGGGCTTCTTTTTGACCGCAGGTTTTCTAGGCATGATGTACTATTTTGTGCCAAAACAGGCCAATCGACCTATTTATTCTTATCGCTTGTCCGTCGTCCACTTCTGGGCACTGATCTCCATTTATGTGTGGGCAGGCCCTCACCATCTACACTACACCACTCTTCCTGACTGGGTGCAGAGCCTTGGTATGGCCATGTCTCTGATTCTACTGGCACCCTCATGGGGTGGCATGATTAACGGCATTATGACCCTGTCCGGTGCCTGGGATAAGCTTCGAACCGATCCAATCCTGAAATTTTTGGTGGTATCGTTATCTTTTTACGGCATGTCGACCTTTGAAGGGCCGATGATGGCAATCAAGTCGGTTAATTCACTGTCCCATTACACCGACTGGACCATTGGCCATGTGCACTCCGGTGCACTCGGCTGGGTGGCGATGATTTCCATCGGCGCCATGTACCATTTGATACCTATCTTGTGGGGGCGAAAGCAAGGACAAATGTACAGCGAAAAACTGATCGAGATGCATTTTTGGATGGCGACCATTGGTACTGTACTCTACATCGCCTCTATGTGGGTTAATGGACTGATGCAGGGCTTGATGTGGCGCGCTGTGAATAGTGATGGCACGCTAACCTACAGTTTTGTGGAATCTGTTGAGGCCAGTCTTCCCGGTTATATCGTCCGCTTTATTGGTGGCGGAATATTTCTCTCAGGTATGTTTGTGATGGCATACAACGTTTGGAAGACCACCAGAATGCCAAAACAGTTGGTTGCGGAGAAGGCCTTGTGAACGATTTCATCGAAAAAAATATCGGCGTCATGATGTTGCTCATCGTTTTTGCAGTGAGCTTTGGCGGCATCATCGAGATTGTACCGCTGATGAATCAAAATGTCGTAACTGAGCCTATTAATGGCCTAAAACCCTTATCCCCGCTGCAACTGGCAGGAAGAGACATCTATATTCGAGAGGGTTGCCACGTCTGCCACTCTCAGATGATTCGCCCACTACGTTCCGAGGTCGAACGTTATGGACACTATACGGTTGCGGGAGAGCTGGTCTACAACCACCCTTTCCTTTTTGGCTCAAAACGTACCGGCCCGGATCTCGCCCGGGTTGGCGGACTCTATAGTGACGCATGGCATCGAGCTCATCTATATGATCCTCGAGCAGTTGTTCCGGAATCTAATATGCCTGGTTTTACCTGGCTATTTGACACGCCAGTGGATGCGGCTGTGTTACCGGCAAAGCTGAGAGCATTGCGCACCGTGGGCGTGCCTTATACGGACGATAACGTCGCCAACGCAGCGCAGGGGTTGGAAGACACCACCGAAGCAGATGCGCTAATTGCGTACCTCCAGCAGTTGGGTACGTTAATCAAGGATCGGAGATGAATATGGATATGACAGACTTCCGAGGCCTGGCAACAGTATTTTGCGCCCTAGCTTTTACTGCCGTAGTTTTTTGGGCCTATGGCCCGAGTCGAAAACAATATTTTGATGATGCTGCCCAGTTACCATTTACGGATCAGGGTGAGGAGAAGGATGATGAGTAACTTTTTTAGTGTGCTTATCATCGTTGGTGTCTTGGGTTCTTTGTTGGCGTTTTTTTTGATCTTACAAATGAATAGTCGAACTAACAATAAGCCGGGGCAGACCACTGGTCATAATTACGATGGTATCGAAGAGTATGACAACCCGTTGCCAGCTTGGTGGTATTGGAGTTTCATCGCCACCATTATTTTTGGCCTAGGCTACCTTGCTTATTATCCAGGAATGGGTAGTTTTACGGGTTTGTCCAATTGGACCCAGGTCAATCAACTCGAAGTCGAGCAAGCCGCCGCTGATGAACGTTATGGACCGATTTTTGCGCAGTATCGCGACATGCCTGTAGACACATTAACTAGCAATCCCGCAGCAATGAAAATGGGCCAACGATTGTTTATCAATAACTGTGCCGCCTGCCATGGAGCTGCAGCAACTGGTAGTTTAGGTTTTCCTGATCTAACCGATGAGGAATGGCTTTGGGGCGGAGACAGTGCCACGATAGAGACGACACTGCGCCATGGTCGCAACGCGATGATGCCTGCCTGGGGTAGTGTACTGAGTAATCAAGGCATCAAAGAAGTCACAGAATATGTACTTTCGTTGTCAGGCCGGGAGGTAGATGCAGCATTTGCCAGTAGTGGCGAAGCCCATTTCATGACCTACTGTACTGCGTGTCATGGCCCCGAAGGTAAGGGGCAAGAAATGTTTGGCGCACCAAATCTTACCAATGACATCTGGTTGTATGGCAACTCTCGAGCGCGTATTGAACAGTCGATCAAACATGGTAGAAACGGTGCCATGCCATCCTTCGAGTCAAGACTAGGTTCGGATAAAGTCCACATCTTGGCAGCTTATGTGAAAAGTCTCGGTGAAAGTTAATGGACCCCCGACTCGCGCACTCGCTCAAAAAAATAAATGCTTGTTATCTGAGGATGCTAGGCGAGCGTGGTAAATGACTGCGCCCGATAATTCCCCTAACAAGATCCCCTCGGTCACATTAGATGATGTCGATTCCAGTGTTTACAATCTGTATGAAAAACGCGAAAAAATCTTCACTCGCAGTATTGACGGTTTTTTCCAGAATGTTAGGTTGTTTACCGGTTGGCCTTTGCTGCTGGGTTACTTCCTGACCCCTTGGATAATGATTGATGGCCGTCAGGCCATTTTCTTTGATTTGGCTGCGCGGAAGTTCCACATTTTCTGGCTAACGTTTTGGCCACAGGATTTCGGATTTTTGGCCTGGGCGCTGATGATTGCGGCTTTCACTCTATTTTTTATTACCACCCTACTGGGGCGAGTCTGGTGCGGTTATACCTGCCCGCAGACTGTATGGACTGCAGTTTTTATGTGGGCTGAGCAAGTCGCCGAAGGTGAAAGGCGCCAGCGCATCAGTCTGCAGAAAGCGCCTTGGAGCATGAAGAAAGCCTTCAAACGTTTCACCAAACACGGAATGTGGATAGCCTTTGCCGCCTTAACTGGCCTGACTTTTGTGAGTTATTTCTATGGCGCTCGGACGCTGGTGACGGACATCTTTCATTTTAAGTTAACAGATACAGCGCTGTTCTGGTCAGTGTTCTTCACTATCGCGACCTATGCGAACGCCGGCTGGCTGCGAGAGCAGGTGTGCCTGCACATGTGCCCCTATGCCCGTTTCCAATCGGCAATGCTTGATAAGGATACGTTGGTTGTCAGCTACGACCCACAACGTGGTGAACTACGTGGCCCACGGAAACGTAATGCAGATCCGGAGACGCTCGGTCTAGGTGCTTGTATCGATTGCTTCTTATGTGTCCAGGTTTGTCCGACAGGAATCGATATTCGGGACGGCTTGCAATATGAATGTATCAATTGCGCTATTTGCATCGATGCCTGCGACTCGATTATGGCCAAGATGAACTATGCCTCAGGACTAATTTCCTATACGACCGAGAATAAGTTGGCGGGCCAAGGCTGGACCTGGAAACGTCCCAAATTGGTCGGTTATGGGCTGGCGGTTATCCTGATGATTTGCCTATTTTCCTACAGCCTTTTTACCCGGATACCCCTTGAACTCGACATCATGCGCAATCGCGGAGAGCTTTACCATGAAGTCGCTGGCGGTCTAATTCGCAATACCTATCTGGTTAAAATTATTAATATGGACCGTCAAGCGCATACCTATCAGTTGACTTTATCTGGGCTGCCAGCGCCTCGCATGGTACCCGATACCCGCATAGTGGCACCGGCAGGTGAGGTCGTTGAACTGTCGATTGATGTCCTGGTCGATCCTGATAAATTGATCGAAGTTAACACCGAAATCGAGTTCAAAGTTGAGACGGACGATGGTCTCTGGTATGCCACCGGCGAGAGTCGCTATCTGGGACCAGAGCCTATCAGGAGCCAAAATAATGATTGATTCATCGACTGACATAACCGGCGCCATGCTCGAGGGCGACGGCAAGCCCTGGTACCGTCACACCTGGCCCTGGGTACTCATTTTGATCCCATTTGCGGCGGTTTTATTTGGCATCTTGATGATATATATGGTCACGCGCTATCCGGATGATCTAATGGTCGATAATTATTACAAGGAGGGTATGGCCATCAATCGGTCTCTCTCCATGGATGCCCGGGCTCAAGATTTGGGCGTAGAGGCGGCCTTGATTGTAAGCGACGCAGGGCAAATACGATTCTCCATGACAGCGGCCACAGACACTGTCATTGTTCTCGAATTATTTCATGTAACCGATCGCAATCAGGACAAGGTATTGATTCTCTATCCTGAGCTTGGCATGACAGAAGGAAACGCGGTGATCTATTCAGCAACCGACCAGGACATGGATGTGTTACTGCACAGTTCAGGTATCTGGTACCTGCAACTTAGTGGCGCGGATGAGCAGTGGCGTCTACGTCAGCGAATTCAGACTCCTGTCCAGCAGTTGGCGATCCACAGTCAATGAGCCAAATTAACGAGACTCCCATGACAGCTCAAACACATAGATCTAACCCTATAGCAGCCGATGAATCACTATCGTTGGCTGCCAGGCGCATCGATTTCGCTGATAGTATCTCGTCCCGCAATGCATGGACACAATTATCCATGCGAGTGCCTGACATCCGTTGCGCGGCATGCTCACTGAAAATTGAACGCCATTTAAGTGCCATGCCTGACGTCACCCGTGTTGCGACCAATCTGGCTGACAAACGGGTTGTGGTTGATTTCTCTGCGGGCGATGCCTTCGACCTTATTGATGCTGTCGAACAGCTAGGCTACACCGCGCTCCCAGATCGTCTAAATCTGGCCCAGGACGCTCTGCAGAAAGAGCGTAAGTCGATGCTGGCACGAATGGGGGTCGCAGGTATTGGAATGATGCAGGTGATGATGTTTGCCCTAGCGAGTTACGTGGCCGGGCCCGAGGGTATAGAACCGGCCTATGAGGGATTGATGAACTGGGCGAGTCTGGCAGTAGCTACTCCTGTTGCCCTTTACAGCTCAATGCCATTTCATTTGGGCGCGCTTCGAGATGCACGCAATCGTCACCTGGGTATGGATGTCCCTATCTCTCTTGCCATTCTCGCGGCCTATAGTCTGAGTTTCCACAATACAGTCCTGCATACAGGGTCTGTGTATTTCGACTCAGTGTGTATGTTCGCGTTCTTGCTGTTGATTGGGCGTTACATAGAATTGGGGTCGCGGCAGAAATACCAACTGAGTCAGAATCTTAATGATCATATTTTACCTAATGCAGTCCAGCTATTCACGGAAGGAAAACCTGGCCCCTATGTGTCGGTCAAGTCAGTGCCGGTCGGGGCGCGGGTGAATGTCAGCGCCGACCAGGTTATCCCCATTGATGGCATTGTTGTCGGTGGGCAGGCCAGCGTTAATGAAGCCGCGTTCACCGGTGAGAGCATACCTGTCAGCAAGAGCTTAGATAGGCTCACACTGGCAGGTTCTCGGCTGATTGATGGAGAGTTAGTCATTGAATGCACCACAAAATATGAAGATTTTGTCCTGACCCGGATATCAGTACTGTTCCGAGAATCAAGCCTATACAAACCTAAATTTTCATTGCTAGCAGATCAGATAGCAAGCTACTTCGTAGGCTTTATCCTACTAGTAACAACTGCTAGCGCCCTTTTTTGGTTGCACATGGGTTCTGAACAATGGTTCAGTATTGCACTGGCGGTACTGGTTGTTTCTTGCCCATGTGCGTTGTCCCTTGCTACACCCGTGGCCTATACCGCGGCGATCGCGGCGTTACGAAATCACGGCGTAGTGATCCGCAATGGCGGATTTCTAGAGCGTCTAGCCGCGACGGATGGGATTATCTTTGATAAAACAGGCACCCTTACGACGGGTGTTCTACAACTTGGGCAAGTCAAATTACTGACGCCCAGTATCAACCGCACCCAAGCTATCGAGATTGCTGCCGCTCTCGAGCGGGGCGCACTACACCCTATCGCAAAGGCTTTATCCCTGGGTTCGAGCTACACCGCGGAGGATATTAATATCAGCGCAGGTGAAGGGGTCAGTGGCCGCATAGAGGGACATTACTATCGCTTGGGCAAGCCAAGTTTTGCCGCAGGTATACCAATGCCAACACCTCCTGCAGCGGGTATGTGGATATTGCTAGCTGCACAAGTACCGCTGGCCTGGCTGCAGTTGATTGATGAACCACGGCCTGAGGCTGCAAATGTTGTAGCTGGGTTTCAGGATGGGGGGTATGCCATTGGATTACTCTCAGGTGATGGTGCCAAAGAGGGACGGAGAATTGCCGGCTTGTTGGGAATCACTGATATCACAACTGATGTTACACCTGATGGCAAGGTTCTAGTGGTGCAACAACGTCAGGCTGCGGGGGTTCGACTGCTGATGGTAGGGGATGGTATCAATGATACTGCGGCAATGGCGAGTGCTCATGTGTCAATTGCAGTCAGCCCTGTAGATGTTGTTGTGCAGGAAACTGCAGATGCGACACTCCTCACTAACTCGTTAAACTCTTTGCCGCTGCTTATCAGGTTCTCGAAAAAGGTCCGCCGAATTATTCGTCAAAATGTCAGTTGGGCAATTGCCTACAATCTGCTCGTGATTCCTCTCGCAGTCACTGGCCTTCTCCAACCCTGGATGGCGGCGCTCGGCATGTCCCTAAGCTCTTTGTTCGTGGTATTCAATGCCAATCGGCTCAGAAAGGTTCGTGATTGATGGAAATTATCTTTATCCTCATACCCGTAAGTCTTCTCATTGTTGTAGTTGCACTTTGGGCATTCGTCTGGACTGTCCGTAACGATCAATATGACGAGCTCGAAAAAGAGGCTTATCGAATCCTGCTAGACGAGGAGGTAGAGATACCACATCCGCCACCCAATCAGGTCACTGACGTGAAAAAAACGATGCAAGATCAAGACAGGGTCCAAGCATCCTCAATAAAAAAATCAAGGAGAACAGTATGAATCATCTATTTGGGATCTTGTTCAGTCCCCAGCGAGAATGGGGAAAAATTCGAGAAGGTGTGAACTCAGTTACAAGCCATTACACCAAGTATCTATTATGGATGGCGATGCTCGCACCGCTAGCTTGGTTGTATGGTTCGACTCAAATCGGCTGGGAGGTTGGCGAAAGGGTTATTAAGCTCACCAACGACAGTGCGACACAAATTATGCTGCTGTTTTTTATCGCCATCATACTGGCCTCTGCGTTTCTCGGTTATATGATTCACTGGATGTCTGAAACCTATGGGGCTGAGCGTTCGTCTCTGGGTAAAGGCGTCAACATCGCAGGTTATGCATTGACGCCTTTGTTTATCTGTGGCTTGACCGGTTTTTACCCACTGCTCTGGCTCGATATGTTATTGGGCTGCGCAGCAGCAGCCTATACAGTCTACCTTCTTTATATCGGGGTGCCGATTGTGATGCAAATTCCCAAAGAACGGGGTTTTTTGTTTGCCAGTGCCATGGTCGGTGTTGGACTGATATTGTGCGCGGCATTACTCGGCGCCATTGTCATACTCTGGGAAATGGGTGCGATGCCGGTATTCACCGATTGACCATAGTTAGAACGACTTTGATCTTGCCACCATAAAACAGCACGCAAACAGCCAGGGCACTCGATCACCTCATTAATGGGCACTTATGGTTGTTTTGCTCATCCCGGCTTTTATTCCCCCGTGAGCGCTCTGACATAGCCGATGTAGATCCAAAATCTGGACATCATTGCCATCTAACAGCAGAATTTCGCTAACCTGTAATCGGTGAATAACACGACTCACCGTTTCCGGCGTAATTCCGAGATAGTTAGCAATATCCGCGCGGGACATGGGCAAACGAAATAAGGTCGGCGACAACCGTCTTTTCTGATAGCGATTTGACAAGCTTAAGACAAAATTTGCGAAACGTTCCTCAGCAGTCTTTTTGCCTAGCAATACCTGCAACTGCTGGTCACTGCTGATTACGCCACTCAATGTTCGAAACATGTGTGATTGAAGATTCTGAATCTCACCTGACAATTCCTCCAGTCGATTATAAGGAATCTCACAGACATAGGCATTCTCCACAGCCATGGCCGTGTTGGGGTGTTTACCTGAATAAATGGCGTCCATACCAAACATTTCACCCGGAAGGTAAAACCCAATGACGCTCTCATTTCCTTCTTGATCGACACTGTATGTTTTCACGGCCCCAGCGCGTACCGCATATAATGACAAAAACTTATCACCTCTTTCAAAGACCAATCTGTTGCGTTGAATGGGGTTTTTACGTTTGACTAAGGTGTCAACAATATCGATTTCTTCATCCGTCAACGAATGAGGAATACAGAGTGTGTTCAGACTGCAAGCCTGGCAACTGACTGCGTAATTCTTTTGTTCCTTCA
>Ga0209532_1002628_pt1 | contig 12547 bp, 1 predicted proteins | sample COG_02_FD_184746 | JGI IMG/M metagenome (GOLD analysis project Ga0209532, IMG submission 184746) | Pelagic Microbial community sample from North Sea - COGITO 998_met_02 (SPAdes) (version 2) | ecosystem: Environmental > Aquatic > Marine > Neritic zone/Coastal water | place: Helgoland, sampling... | reverse complement strand
TGTAGGATCTGTATTCAAACTAGAGTTATCGTCTACAACTTTGTAGTAAGTTTGATTATACAAATCAGAATTTTGTCCTGTATTATTCGCAGGCAAATATGTAATTACTCCGGTGGGGTCTACACTTGTACCACCATTACCAAAATGCATTTCGTGTATAAATCCAGTAGTCTTGTTTGCTAGACTCAGTGCCATTGCTTCACTAATATTTTCGTAATGGATAGCATTTCTTTTATCCACAAATACTTCACCTGATTCAGGATCGTGAATTTTTATGTGTCCTTCTACGTGTACACCTGTGTCCTCATTGGGTTTACTTTGTTGTTCTTTAGTCATAGTTTCCTGCTTATTGTCATCCATATTAGTATTTATCCTTGATAATATGCTGTCTTCTCTCTTAGGAATTTAGCCTGTGTAGTCGTTGCAGTACCCAAACTTTTGCCCTCTGTGGTCTTAACTACTAGTGTACTTCCGTCAGGCCCAACCTGACCGCCTGCATCTATGTCATACCAAATTTTTGTAGTTGTTGGTACGTTCTGTTGTGTACTGGCATCCTGCACCTTGCTTCCTGCTAGGTGTGTCACCTTGGCACCAGTGCCGTATGTTCCTCGTCTTAACTGTGACAATGTATTTGCTTCTCTGTCTATTGCGTAGTATGTAATTCTCTCTCCATCAATATAAACAACACCTGGATCGTTAGACACCACGCCAGGATCTGGCAGAACAGATGCGTTAGTAACATGTATTTCTGTATCTGTAATCTGCAATGTTCTTGACAATGTTGTGGTTTCTAAATCACTAATACGCTTATAAATCTTGTTACCCAGTATGTCTTGACCGACTCTAAATGCAAATGCATCAGGTCTAACATTTTCAGTGAAAGACGTTACTGTTATCACATCCGTACTCGTAACATTTAAGTGGTCGCCTAACAGTATCTTGTTAGATCCAGATAGACTAAAATCTGTGTTAGGATGTATTCTAACACCGTTTACTGTTACCCAGAGAAATACTCCATTCGTTACGTCTCTACTTAAAGTATACTCAGGCGTTGTAACAACCAATGTTGTTTCGCCGTCAAAAGAATCTGCATCGTACCCAACCTCATCGTAACCAGTTACTATTGTTGTTGTACCTGTTGTAGTTCCTACGAAAACTTGTGTTCTTATACGCAAGGGATCATGATTAGAAAAAGTATGAATCCTAAGTTCATCAGATGCTGATATTGTTAAACTGCCATCTATTAATATTTCATTATTGGAATTTATTCTAAACTGTTGTCCTGTTAGCAAAGATATCACAATTCTATCACCAGTAACTGGTGCTGTAGTAAACGTAATATAACGTAAACTGCTACCATCGCTAGGTGCTAGTGTATAATCTACATTCTGTACTAATCTTGTGCCATTATTATACACTTCTATGTCATTGTCTGCAACCGTATCCGGGTCTATTGTTCCATCAGTATCACTAACTGTGTAAACTGTTGTTGATCCATCTCCTGTGTAGTATGCATTGTTTGCAGGACGCAACCGTTCACCGTCTAATTCTACAACAAACATTGCGCTAAATGGTCCTTCATACCTCAAAGTCTTATCTAAGGTAATTGTGTAATCATCTGGATACGTGCCGCCTGTAAATGTATGTAGTTGTGAATTAACATAACTGTAATCTTGCACGCCAGTTGCACTGTTATGAACATGTATATTAATATATGTGTCGTCTGCAGGAGCTGGACTTATTCTAATTACAGTTTGTCCTGGATCACTGTCTACCACAGTGTGTGATGTTTCAACATTGTTAACCAACACTAACGTACTAGTTGCTAGATCAAAATCTACATTTGCAACAAAGTCTGTAGTACTTCCGTCGCCTGCATACACTCCGTTAAACACTTCATTGTCTCCAACGTTGTCCATAACGTAAATGAATACAGTATCGCTATCTGATGGCGTTGTTTCTAATGTGATAGTTTGGTTTGTGTAATCTGTCGTGTAATGAGTTGGATTGTGCAACTCGCCTTGCTCTTGTGTGTAAACAAAAAGTTGTTGTCCTCTTGGTGCGGCTGCCCAACTAAACGTTGCAGTACTTCCGTCTCCAGTATACGATATTAAGTGTATAGGACTTCCGCTCCCATCACTTTCTATATCGTTTCCTGCTGTTTGATAAACCTGAATATCTAAAGTATCAAATACTCTGCCTGGTATTAACTCTTGAGGAGCAAAAGAACTAAATTCATCAACGAATGCCGCCCCGTCTATATTAATATCCTCAGCCTTTAGTCCCAACGTCATTGAAGATCCATCAGCATCCACAAACGTACTACTAATAAAAGTGTCGTAATAGTCTTCACTGGCTTCAATACTGCTTGCATCACTATATGTTGTATTCAGGTCTTGTACAAGAACTCCACGATATTCTAAACCGTCAACGATTTGTTTTAGATCTCTACCCAACATTCCACTTGTTGGGTTATATAATGCCATTATTCTGTCATTGGCATTCTCGAATTCACTGCCACCTAATTCTGTTAAATTTGTTAAACTAAACGTACTACCGCTGGTAAAGTTTGCTGTTGCTTGGTATGCTTTACCTAAGTACCTAATATAGTCGTCCTCATTATATGAAGTACTTGCTGCCCAGTCTTTAATAGTATGTCCGTAAGTTATACGGTCAAACTTTAGCGTATTACTAAATGTTCTTACAAGAGTATCGTTACCTAATTGTGCATATGCCTGTGCTGTTGTTCCTGTTACAGGAGCTGGTCCTATAACAACAGTGGGTGTTGTTGTATACCCGTCTCCTTTGTTAACCACAGTGATCGAAGTTACTACACCGTTAACTACTCTTGCTGTAGCAGTTGCACCAGTGCCGCCTCCGCCAGTAATTGTTACTAAGGGAGTTTGTGTGTATCCTGCGCCGCCTTCATAAATGTTAATACTCTGTATCTGATACTTGTGGTATGTATTCCAGTCCGTGTATTCAGCCTGCGTTGACAATAATTCTGGATCTACTTGGAACTCTCCGCTCGGACTTCTAAATCTGTTAACTGTGGTGTCATAATATGCTGGTAGGTCAAAGTCACTATTACCAATATAGTTATTTTCTAGTTTCGCATAGTTTAGTAAGTACTCTCTTATCTTAGTGTGATAAGGTTTTACTTCGTTAATATAATCCTGTAAGTAAGTTTGGTTATCTTTCTGGTAACCTGGATTTTGATCTAAATCTCTTAACTTATGTAAAACTGTAAGCAAACTAGTTTTAAATGCATAGTCAACAGACGTTTGTTCAGACAAGATGTGTCTTATAAGAACAAAGAACATATTCCGTTGTTCAATACTTAGATCCTTAATGAAAATATCATTTTCTAATGCTTCTAAGATATTTCTTATCTCTGTTGATCCAACTGCCATCTAAATCCCTTTAATTGTGTGTTTTACTATACAAACTTATTGCAGGTACTGCCCAAGTTTTTTTAATGTATGTTGCGCTTGGTTCGTAATATGCTATAACTGATCTTACTTTTCCGTCCATCGTGTCTGCTGGCGCATCTGTTGAATCGTCTGATGCGTCAGATAATACAACTGTTAGTGTAATTATCGTTCCGTTATCATTGTTGCTACCGATTGTGCCATTTGTTTTTGCGTAAATCTTTACATTATTTGCACTAGCACTTATGTAAGGACTTCCTACTGTTGTTAAAGTTTTCTCGAAGATTAACTGGTCGATGGAAGTTAAGTCATAATATCCAATACTAGAACTTACAACACTAGCACTACTGGTATGTGTCTCAGTAACTGTTGCACTTGTACTATCGCCTGTTACAGAAGTTGTTTGCGCTCCTAATTGTATTGTGCCGCACATTTGTGTTAGTGCATCCCAACTACGAGCCTTTGCATCGTCTGTGTAACCAGTTACTGATGGTGTTACTGTTATGTATCCACCAGCATTAAAGAAGTATCTTGTTTTGTCAGGTCCACTATATGTTGCTCTTATTACCTGTGTTGCACTGTCAGACCAACTACCAGTAGAATCTACGTTCTTTGTTTGTACAACGTTTGTGCTCTTTGCTACTAGCCTGTTTGTGTGCATGTTAGTGATGTTAGTACTAATATCGTCTAAGTCTAGTTCTATGTCGTCCGAAGACATCGCCAACATTGATGTATCCTGATGACTACCCACACTGTTGATAATAGCGAACATAGCACTCCAATCTTCTGTCGTTGGCTCGCTGTCTTCTTCCTTAGGTACTATAATATCTGTTTGTCCGTAGCCTGCATCTGCACTTCCTACGCCCCAGACTGTGTTTACATTAGCACCTACCTGCTGAATTCCTGTTTGCGCTCCTGTTGCAAAGATATTATAATCGTCCCAGTAACCAGATTGCACTTCTGTCCAAATTGTAGACTTAAACTGAATTGTTCCGTCCTCTAGACCCACAACCTCTGTCGTTAGATCAGATTTTATACGAAGTATTTCGAATAATCCGTTACCCCTGTTGGTAACTTTAACAATATCGCCTACAGCCAAATTAAGTCCTTCCACTGCGTTCCTATCTGTAACACTGTAGTCTGGAATTGTTGTAGGCTCAAAATCAGAAGCATACCAATCTGCATACTCCCAATATGTTGTTGTATCGTAAGACTGTTTGTCTATTTGTAACCAGGTGCGTGTACTAGAATCAACTACGTCTAGTTCGTAAAGTGACCAACCACCTGCGTTGTTTTGCTCGTCTGCTAGTACTAGGACTTTATATCCGTCGCTGAATAAATCTGTATCCAAGAACAATAACTCTGCATAAGTGTTTAGACTCTCTGTCCAGCCTCCAACTGCTTGAGTTGGTGTAGGCTCTTTAGATAAAAGTTTAGTTAAGTCTCTAGACTCTGCAACCTGATTTTTTGTCATTATCAAATTAACATAACTAAACAATGATTCTAATGCATTGCCTCTGTCTAAGAACATTGTCTGTCTAGGTCTAATGTCTATACCATATCTTTCTGTTTGTACTAATCCTGACTGTGGTACAGCGTTTCCATATACATCCTCTCCACACAAACTATCATATAATTTTTCAACAATTTTGTTAGGCAATGCGGCATCTTGTTTGTTTTCCTGTACCAGTTGATATTCGTTGTGTAGTACTGCTTCATTATAACTCGTATCATAGTTAATACCTAGTATAACGTTATCAGCATCTATGTAAGTTTGTGTGTTAAACATACCTATTAGGTTATTATCCATTATGGCTACATGCGCAACACCCTGATTAACTGGATCTTGTAATAATCCATTTATCTGGCTAACAGTTAGTCTTTTTGTAATATTAGACGTTGTTGTTCGTTGTCCTACCCAATAATAATACAATACCACAGGTACTCCAGTGGTTATATCGTTAATAGTTTTTGCGATATAATTTAAATTATTTTGGTCTCTAGGCACGCCATTGTATCCTGCACTTACATAGTTGCTAGGTAGAACGTCTGACTCTATCCATTCGTAAACATCAAAACTACTGCCAGGAAAACTAGTTCCCCAGTTGTTGGATCTGTATAGATAGTCACCTTGTTCGTAATCTATATAACGAACTGTGCTAGTATCCCACCAATACTTGCCCTTGTTAAAATCTGACCATTCATTAGTGTCATAGTTGGCTGGATCAGATTCTGAAATAAAATCTATTTCCTGACTTGCGGCTCCTATAAATTTACCTTTAGCAGGATCGTATACATCTAAATATGTAGATATCTCTTTAGTAACTCTATTGTACAGATATGCTTTATTAATAGCTCTTGGTTCTATCTGACTAGCTCTAGTTCTCAACACTTTCCAGCCATCAATACCTGTACTGTCAAAGTCATACACGGCGCCAGAATCAGTGCCTTGTTCATCATCTTGTTCAGCACCTACTATAGCATAATTGCCTCTAACACTTATACTAACTCCAAATCTATCTTCTTCAGCCATGTCGTCTGTTGCTGAACTAACTTCTAATTCTTGTATAAAATCAAACTGTCCTGCATCGGAAACAAGATTACGAGGATTACTTAAAAACTCGTAAACATATGCCGCACCTGACTTAGGGTTTTTGTCAAAAAATGTTGTACTGTCTATATCAAATGTTGTATCTGGTTTGCCGTCTGCGGCATCTACATCAAATTGTACATTAACTCTCATAGTACAATTAGGAGCGCCAATAAACAATTTATTTGCGTCGTCACTTATTGCAAGTGTATCACCAAAGTTACTGTTTGATGCTCCTTTAGGTGCTAGAATTGTTTGTGTGTAGTAAAATACATCTAAGCCTAAGTCACTAAGTCCTGTTCCGACACCTGGCAATACCTTTAACTTCTGTAACTCTATAGTGCTTGTACTTGTAATTGTAAGTACACCAGTTGTAACCGATGCTGTAACTCCAGCAATTCCTGCATTGTTAATGTCTGTTTTTACACTGTCTACAGTAGTTCCTGAGAATGTTATCTCAAAATCATTAATTCTAATACTGTGACTTGCTGTTACTGTAGGACTTGTCTTTGTACTTGTAATTGTACCGTACACCCTACCTTGGTTAACATAACGATCAACACTACCTGAGTTACGTAGTTCTCTAGGATCGTCACTTGGGTTACCTAAGTATATAGAGCAATCTGTTGGACAAATTAATACACTCTTACCAAAACTGTTACCTACGCCACGTGTGTTAGCAGTTTGTTCTGCCATTTTTTGCATTTGTATAAATGTGTTTGTATCAACTTTGATTATTGCGCTTGTAGCAGGTGCCTCGTTAAAGGTTAATGTTGTGCCTGACACTGAGTAATCCCAGTATGCATCAGATCCTTTTCGCTGATCTTGTAATACACCGTTTACAACTGTTTTGTTTACGTCTGCATCCATTGTGCGCTGAGTTGTGAATACTGTTGTGCTACCATCACCTTCAAATGCTTCTACAGTTCTATCAAATACATATGCGGCGCCTGAATCAATTACACTGTCGTCTCCTGCATTATCATGACTAGGAGCACCAATAACTGTTTGTGTGCCATCTGTGCTTGTCCAAATACTTGCACCAAACTGGTCACCTGCATCGCCATCACTTGCTGTAAGTGTAGCATTGTATTTGTAACTGAAGTTTTCAGACACTGTAACGTTAACACTAGGAGCAGTTATAAATGTAATATCACTGCCACTGACTGTGTAATCTGTTGTAGGTCTGTATATTACACCTGATGCATCCTGTACAAAAATACTTGTTAAGCTCTTAGGAGCGAATCCTAATGCATGTACTGTGGTACTGCCATCACCTGTAATAGTAGTAGACTGTTCTGTTAGTTTTGTATCTAACCCGTAAGCATACACCTTGTCTTCGCCTGGTGCACCAACGTACAACCAACGTGCATCTTGACTTATTGCTAGTGCTTTGCCGAATTCGTCGCCGACAGATGCACTTACTGGTGCAATGTATTGATGTGCTGACCATGCACCACTTCGTAATCTATAAATTATAACACCACCACGTGTGCTATTACTGTCAGGAGCACCTACTGCTAGATACTCATCACTTACTGCTGTTGATCCGTCGTAGTTAAAAGTTAGTTGTCCAGTTGCAAGGCTTGTACCAAACGCATCAGTAATATCTGCGCCTGCGCCTACTTCTGCGTCTAGCAATGTATCTTGTTGTAGATCATTAAGACTGTTTATGTCGTAAAGTTGTACTCGACCAGTGTCTCTGCCTGGTGCGCCTACTGCTGTCCAAGATGCACTTTGTCCAATAAGCACAGACTTGCCTAACAAGTCGTCTGCATCGAATCCTGATCTTATGTACTTCTTATTGTTACTCCAGGGTTCTGTTTTTTCTAATACTTGCCAGTCACCGTCACTGTTGTACTCATCTACAAATACTTTGTCGCCTACTTTCCAGTTATTAAGTGGATTTGTTGCGGCTACGTCACTAGGATAGTTATAACGAACACTGTCAAACTTATAGACATTTCCAGTTCCTTCTAAACTACCAGGAGCTCCGGTGTTTTCGTCTATTAATAAATTCATTCTTGCCTGTGTCGATTTAACACTGAACTCTAGTTCGTTAGTTACCTTGCTTACTCTATAAATTGCATTAAAGCGTGTGTCGAAATCTTTAAGTAAAACTACATCGTCTTTAGAAAGTGTGTGCGGTATATTGCAAGTAACTTTCATAAAGTTATTTGTGATATTAGTAATTTTTGTTACAGTAGAGTTTGTTTCTGTAATTCTATATACGTTCCAACTGCCGTTCCAGTCTTTTGCTACCCAGACTTCTTGTCCCAGTCCAAATAATTCTACGTCTTGGTTAAGTGTCGTTCTGGACTTAATATCAAATATTTTCCAGTTTGTGTCATCAAGTCTAGGATATCCAGCTTTTGCAATATCTTTGTTTAAATCTGTTTCAAACGCTCTATAAACAAAAGGAGTTGCATCGTAACTACTAGGACGTTTATATATACCAGCAAACGGTACACTAACAATATCAGCTGGTGTAGGATCAGTTGCAGTAAGTAGTTTTACAGTAGTGTTGCTGTTGCTAAAAGTGGTATCAGAAGTCTGTATCTCTATTACTTGATTTCTATCTAATACACCATAACTACCTGTCCTAAATGCCCACTCCTCGTAGACATCAACACTAGTATCTAAATTATTAAGTTGTGCGTTTACTAAAGCATTTACTGCATTAAGTGTGCCTTTTTCCTGAATAAATCCCTGATAGAATTTAACCTGACTAGTGTCGTCTAAACCTAGGTTATTTAAGTAATCTCTGTTCTTGTAACCTATCAGACTCTTGCTGTAACGATCTCTATCACTTTCTAAATTAAGATCATCTATATCGTAATAATTTTCTATAGAACCTGCTGTGTTACTCAAGTTAGGCAATAAGCCTTTCTTAATAGTATCGTAATCTACCTCTATCCAGTCCTTGGTGTTAAATTCAACACTAGCTGGTGTGTTAGCCAATGCTCTGTAGTATCTCTGTTTAAACTTAACTATCTTACCTTTTCGGTAATCTGTGTTAGACTGCCATAGTGCAACATTATCCTGGTTAAGTAGGAAACCTGCAGGAGTAATTGTACCTTCCCAGTTATTTGTTTTAAAACCAACTAACTTAACTCTGCCCTGTCTGTTACCTAGCTCAGGCTGATAGATTACATCGTTAAACACTGTGGTGTTATTAGGCACAAATGTATGTTCAAACTGTACTGCTTCTAATACAGCAAGTCCGATTGTTTTGTTATTGGATGTGCGTATAGCAACACTGGTTCCTATTCTGTCTATTTCTAGTTCTTTGTTGCCTATCTTATTATAGTTCTGATCTAGAATTCTACTACTTCTATACGCACCAGAAATGTTATCTATAGTTGCATTATCTAATACCAGCTCTAACTGATCAAATACTGGACTTAACACTATTAAGTTACCACTTGACCAACCTTGTTGTGCCCATACTAAAAATTCTTTCGCACTCATTAACCAAGACTTAGTTTCTCCCAGCGTGCCTACTCTTGCCTGGAACACAAAACCTTGTGCTGTTAGATATCTTCCGTAACCTAAAAGGAAATCTACTACTGCCTGTTGCGAAGTAAACTCTGTACCGTAAGGTACTTCCTCAGATACAGGAACAAACTCATCATTAATATTAACACTTGTTCCAAATATATCTAATGTTCCACCTGAAGGAGATTCTTGTCTGTGAGGTACTATGTTAAAGTGAGGATTGTCTGTATCGTAACCATCAACTTTATATCCTTTGGTAGTCCTTTCAACTACAACAGCACTGTAACTTAACCTGCTTATGGGATTAGACTTTTGCAAAAACAAGGAATAATCACTGTCTGGAACAAACACTGAGTCTGTTGTACTTTGCGGACTATTCTGTTCTGCTAAAACCTTTAAGTATGACTTATCAGTAAATCCACCCAGCTTGCTTGCTAGTTGTATGTTAAGATTATCTAACTTATTACGTAAAGTAACTGCTGGATCAACGCCCAGGGAACGCATTCTGTCTGAAATCCAGTTAACATAACCAGCAGAGAATTGCCGTGTGCTATTAACTAGAGCTCCATTAACAAGAATGTCTGACTTAACTAATCTATTGTTTGTGTCGCTTAAAACATATTGTCCCAATGTAGTGTTAATGTTAAAGCCACTAACTCTTGCATTTAGTCCAAAGTACTTTGCAGGTTTAGTCAATGCTAGTAATTTTTGTACTGCATAAGGATAGTGACTGCTCTTAATCCAGGCAGTTTCTGCCGGTGCCTCATCACCTGCCACATACTCTTTCTGTATATATGTACCGTTAAAACTTCTAACTAAGAACTCGTTAGGTGCTCTAAGTTCTCCATAAACGTTAATAGGAATATACTTTGTAATACCAGGGCGAGCATACTTTGTGTCGTATCTCTCATTACCTGGTTCTTTAATGTAACCTGCTTCTAAGTCGTCCCAGAGCACTAGGTTACCTGAAGAGAAAGGAGCAACGCCATATGCGGCTTCCCACCAGGAAGGTTCTTCAGCAAATCCTAAACATTCCCAAGGTGTCAAGTGAGGAGTATCTGTATCGTAATAGTGTCTATAAACACCACGCCAGAAACCCGGCAGTAACTCGCCATCCACTGCACTAGAACTCTGACTCCAGTTATAAGTAAAAGGATCAGAATTATTAAAGAAGTCCTGATTACTGTAGTCTATATTATTATTACCTGCCCACCTAGTAAACTCTTGACTTAGAATCTGTTGGCATTCTGCCCTTGTATAATCTGTTGTTCTAAACTGTCCAGGCAATACATCATGTATATCTAGTCTAGACTTATCGTACCGTATTTTGATGTTGTTGTATATTCTTTTTTCTAATTCTAGTAACACATCGTCACGATTATCACCAAAACTAGGGGTATAACTGCCGTCATGTCCAATTATAAAAGTTGCTGATGTTCTATATGTAGTATCTGTTAAAAGTCTAGGCTGATAACTAGGATAAAGACCCATCTTAGTAGGTGTCTCTGGAACAAAACTGCCACTGGTATTTGTGTACTCTCTAACTGTTATTATATCGTTTGCCACCGGAGTAAAACTTGCTGTTAGCTCTACGAATAGCCCATCACTACTGATGTTGTAGTCTCTGTAACGTAGTAACTGTGTGTCGTTATTATAAACAAGTACCGAAGTCTTACTAGGAGTGTTCATTGCATTAGCAGATACTAGTTTAATAGACTTGCTGTTGCCGCTAAACCAAGTCTCTTTAAACTCGGTGTATGCGCTTCCAGAAGGCACTGTGTCTGAGTAATACCAAGGGAACGAGTCTGTCTTTGCTTCGTTAATGTTTGTTAAAATTGCATCAACTGCTTGATCGGGCGTTAGTGCTTCTAAGCCGGACAGTGTAAACGATGCCTCAATAAACTTATTCTTAAAATTACTATATTCTCTGGCGGCAAGATCCAAACTGTCAAAAAAGTTTATTTGCTTATCGCCGGTAAACAACATTGCGTAAGGAACGCCTGCTGTATGTTGTAAAATATTTCCTTGACTTATGCTAGTGTTCACGTCCCTAGAATTATTGGCTCCAGGAAACACTCCAGTTACGCCCAGAGTATTTTCAAAACTTTCCTGGAAGTGATTACGTAACTGACCCAGCGTAACGTTGCTAAAGTTTGCGTTACCACTGTTGTAATCTAAATTTGTAGGTATCTGATAATATGCATCAGTTTGCACATCGTTATCAAGTACCAGTATCGTTACAACCTTATTAGTTAAGTCCACAGTGCTATCTATTTCAATATAAGTTTGGTTGTTAACTACAACTTTACTATACTGTGTGCTTATTAACAGAGTGCTACCAACATAGACTTTTAGTGTTTGTCTTTGTACTGTGGTAATCTCTTGTGCAGGATATAAAAACTGATTAGATCCAGTATATTCATATGAAAACACCTGAAACTGTCTAGTATCTGTTATGGTTTTTTCCCAGGTATTTGCGTATGTAAATTCTGTTAGGTTAGAATTTTTATGTAAAGATCCTTTGTTAACGGCATTGGTGCTACTTGCTGTGGTTCTAAAGTTGTCAGATGCAAAGTTGTTGTCAAACAAGATATCACCAACACTCTGGAAGTTCCTATAACTGAGAGGAAAACCTAGGTACTCATCTACAGTGCCTGTTCCTTCTCTATATGAGAAGAGTTTTGTGCCTACAAAGTCTGTTCCAGGATACGCTGATGAGTCAGATAAACTATTGCCGTCACTGTCGTATACATTAAACAACGGGTGTAAATTTGTAGATGTCTTCTGTTGTCCTGATATCCAGTTAGATCCGTTAAACCAAAACTGCTTACCTTGGTTTTGTGTGCCTAACTTTACTGTAACAGTTTCATAAGTTTGTACTGCTGAATCTGTGGCGGGAGTAAGATGTATTTGCAGTGCGCCGTCGTCTTGTGGGTCTATGATAGAAACATCATAAATCTTATTGCGAACATCGTCGTCTCTGTCTGCGGCAAATATAATACGTTGTCCACTTACCAGATCTATGCCA
>Ga0209532_1002620_pt1 | contig 12585 bp, 16 predicted proteins | sample COG_02_FD_184746 | JGI IMG/M metagenome (GOLD analysis project Ga0209532, IMG submission 184746) | Pelagic Microbial community sample from North Sea - COGITO 998_met_02 (SPAdes) (version 2) | ecosystem: Environmental > Aquatic > Marine > Neritic zone/Coastal water | place: Helgoland, sampling... | reverse complement strand
CAACATTAGGCCATTGCTTTGAAACAGGTACAGCGAAAACTGTTTTTGTCTCTCTGTGAAAAGAAAAACGGTATACCTGATCACCAACGTAACCAATGTCCATTGATTCTTTACCCGCCATAAACTCGAACTGGTCGAAGTAATCTGGGATTAAGTAGAAGGTGGTGTCTCCGCGCTTATGCTCTTGAAAGTTCTGTGCTTTTGCTGCTACCCCAGTAAGGAGTAATAGGCTCATGATTAAATGTTTCATAGGTATAATGCTGAGTTATAAATATTGATTAGAACAGCGTTGACTGTCTGAAGGACTGTTTATCGATTCGTATTCGACTTGTTTACAGTCTTGAAATAGTTGTTGTCTCCCTCCGCCCATACCAAACGTGGTAGGAGATTCTCCACTTCTTGTGATAGAAGATTCTACTGTGTCCATTCAAGTCTTCTATAATCCTGTGGGGTTCTGCTAACTGCATCTCTGTAGGTAGGTCAACATAGTCGATGTGAACAATGGTGTCTCCAGGAAATGGGATTGACAATTCGTACTCGTATCCTGCTGCTAAATCGAGGATACTTTCTTGTGCATTTGCTGCTACTCCAGTAAGGAATAATAGGCTCATAATTATCTGTTTCATATTGCTATTTTATTGTAGGATACTCCTTTTCGCATCACGCTGCCCGCTATACCGATGTCATTATTTTCGTTTTTAATTTGAAACAGAACTATAACCCAGCCATCGTAAGCGAACTCTCTCGCCGTAATTACATCCTTCCAAATTGGTGGGGATGAATGCCAAGTATCACAGGTTTCAAGGAAGGCCCTCCATAACTCCGCCCCTTGTTTACTATCCCAGACATCATAAACGTACCATCCATCTTTATAAAATTGAGTTTTTACGTCCGCCGTATTAAACGCCTGTTTTATCTGAGCAGGTATTCCCTGACCTGTTGCTAATTTTCCGATAAAAAGAAATAGGACAATGGTAAAATATTTCATAGTAATTCGTTTAGTAACCCAATAACCATTGAATCCCCTGTATTATACAGTAGAAAAAGGTGAAGATTGGACCATAGATGAAGATGTAGGCAAGTACCTCAGCAAACAGCGATGGCTTCTTTCTCGGTTGGAATTCATTAGGTGTCTTGGGCATGATGCTTCCATTTAAACGTAGAACGCTATCATAATGTCACAAAGTATCTAAGAGTATAACGCTTGGATAGAGTAGTTGAATAACCCCGTAGGGGTTAAAGAAATACTAAAATTCAACTTTGACGAATGGGTAATTACTCAAGATTTCTGTAACTTCTCAGGAATAAAACCAAACTATGTTTCACGTTATTTTGTTGACGCTCCTGTCTGTCGCCATTCCATTCATTCTGAATTTTACAGGTATTGGGACTATCCTTCCCTCAATTGTCCAAGGGGCTGGGGGTTATTATCTTTCGTATTATTTAATCGAGAAATATTTTTCTCCGGTAGAAAGTGCTTGGCCACTAATTTTATCTGGACTATTTACGGGTTTAATTTTTCACATGTATTCGAGAACCCAGGATGATAGTACCGGCCCATCTGCATTTAGGGCTGAGATACAAGGCGTAGGATTTTATGCGCTTGTAATGTCAGTAATTCTTGCCTTATTGTAATCGTATGAAACTTTGGAAAATATTCGACTCAAATAACCCTATTAAGAGGCTCGAGGAAGAACAGGAACGTCGAAAAAAGAGGAAGGAGTTCGAACGCAAATTTGACAATAATTTATACCGAGATTTCTTCCGGGGTCGCGAGGAATTCACTAAAATTCAACTTGAGATATCAGACCTAGAAATGGTTCGCGAGTCCGAAGAGTCATTAAATACTGAAGAACAGAATATTTTAATTACTAGAATCTTTGCGTTTCGCGTCTGGACCCAATTCACAGTCTATCGTTTAACCATAACGGAAGATTGGCTTCGGGATGGTCTAATCTCAAGTACAAAATTTCGGGCGCCCTTTAATTTTGAATTTGATGTAGGGAACATTCTCACTCCCGAAGTCATGGGTCAAGTTTATTTATGGCATTATATCAAGGATGGATTGATTGATCCTTCGAGTAAATCTGTTGTAATTAATACTCAAGACCCTAAACTTCAACAACGGAAATACACGGATGATGGACCACGTGCTGAAATCAAATTATTCTTGGAAAAAACTTTCTCGGAGTTCGACGAAATATTTTATAAGAATGTAGAGGGGAATCCGTTTACATCGAAAAACCCTTTTACTCCTAAAGTTATAACAGAGTTACATTCATATATTGTTGCTGATATTGGTAAGGCGTTACCTTTTTTAAGGTTATATATTGAAACTTCGTTCATGCTTCATTGTAGCGAGATTTCAAAAGATATCCAAAAAGCCATCCGTTAAATGGGAAGGGTGATATTCAGTATTATTCTAGATCATCTCTGAGATTAGGCAAATCCTCAACATCCAACTGCTTCACTTCTAATCCTCTCAAATAGGTAAGGGATACCTTCATGTCGCTGTGTCCCATTACGCGCTGTAGCGTAGCCAATGACCCTGACTTCTCGTATACACGTATAGCCCCGGTATGGCGAAGAGAGTAGAGCGTCTGACCCTCTTTAAGTAGGGTTGTCTGCCTCTTGTATTTACCCCAAAGTGTCTTGAAATAACTCTCGTTATATGAATGTCTTTCCAGTGTGAAGATATTAGCATCGTCGATGCTGGAGTATTTGGCTCGCAGGAGTATTTGTTTTCTAATATAGTCAGGTACGGGTACCACGCGGTTCTGCTTTGACTTGACTCGTTTCCCCGACAAGGCTACCATAGTAAAATCCTCATTAAAGTCACTAAAGTTTAGACAGCGGATTTCTCTATGAGGTCGCAGTAGCATTCCATAAGTAATTAGACAACAGAGATGCAGGTTCTCGTTGAATGCACGAATGTCATTTAATAGACCTAATACATCTTCAATTGGTTTATGTAAGATAGGCGCATTCCTGGATATTTTAATTCTATGAAGAGGTAGTTGCACATCGAATGCCTGTGCCTCTTCAACCAACAACGATGACAGGTTTCTTTTGAGGTGGGGAAGACTGCCTTGAGGAACTAGTCCGCCCAGTACGAATCCTCTGAAGTGCCTGACACTAAGATCCTCAATGCTGAGGTTTTCTATTCCGCTGTTGACACAATATTCAGTCCACAACTTGTATGTGCGTTCTAAGTCTTTTATGTAGCCTTTTGAGAGCCTTTGGGCTTTCCTTCTTCGCAATCCTCGTTGAGCCAATTCTATGCAGTTTAAGGCCTTCTCAGGTACTTCAAGTCGCTTATCAGGTCTCCAGCCTTCTGCAATATGTAAAGTGTATACAGCGGATAGTTGATGTGCATAACGTTCTCTTTGTTCTTCAGGATATCTATTAGGACTTAAGTTTTTATTGATAGGCTTACCTGTACTAAATCTCCACCGCTTTTTAGCGTACCAGAATTCAATGACAAATAGGTTCTTCGATCTTCTCACAATACGCGGTTGTAACTCTTTGTATTTACTCATCTTGACACAGTTTGTGCCACAGATTGAAGAATTACGACAGCGATGTATTCTTGATGCCAGTGTTTATGGTCTATTAGACTCCTGAACAACTGGATAGAGTACTTGACTACGAATCAAGCGGTTGAAGGTTCGAATCCTTCCTCGGTCACGAAGAGCACTTGTTAGAAATAGCAGGTGCTTTTTTTTTACGCTGTATTTCAGTGTATTAAAGTAAAAGAAGACGTTGTTTATACTTCTTGTCTATTCCAAAGTTACGCAATCTTGTTATTCCTAAAACAGTAGCAAAGTCATGTTTACTGTCCACTTTTGAGCCTTGAATACTCATCACTGTTTTAGTGACTACCTTTTTCTTTAACTAAGTCACACGTACAACATATCTACTTAACCTCCCCCTTATACAAAGATTTCTAGAGGTGCCCCCTATGTTCTTTTAACGTATTCCCGCTTCGTTTCACTTGCGGTTACTGCAGTCCCTATAGTTAAAAGCATGAGCTGTTCCTTTAGCTTCCTTTTTCTATGGGATACTATGAGCTGTTCCTCTTGCTAACAGTTGTTAAGAGGTTTTATGAGCTGCGCTCAACTTAACATCTCACAGGACTAAAAGCTGTTCCTCTTGATCAGCATTCATTAAAAAAATCTTAAATCTTATGGTAACTATTACAGGCTACAGCACCCGTATAAGTGCTAGTGGCAAAAATCATGTGTTCCTACATCTAGAGAGTGAACTCATTCCCAAGTCCAGTAAAACATCTGGAAGAACCTACTTCATCACAAAGAAAGCTAAAGTGCTTGCTGCAATTGATGAAGAATTAGCCCAACAACTCATTGGACATACCCTTCCTGGTAATATCACTAAACAGGAGGTTGAACCCTTTGAAGTAACAGATTATAACACCGGTGAGAGTAAGATGCTGCACCACCGGAACATGTATGTAGCAGCATCATAATTATTACTTATCGTTACCACTTTTCTTTTTGACCTTAAAATATCGACCGAATTTATCGTCATGTTTATTCATTGTATTATAAAGGTCATTCCCCGCCTTATGCAAAAGTTGTAGTGAATCTTTAACCTTCTTGTTACGCACTACACTATTTCTCAAAAGGAAATATGATATCCATTTTTTAAAACTCATATGATTAATTCTAATATAAACGTTTATGGAACTTAATGAAGTCTAGCTTCTCGGTTTGGTATAAAATGTAAAAATTGTATATTGTATATGAAAATAAGAATAAACCTATTGGTGCGCCAAAACCAATAGGTTTGAAAAAAGGAAAATGATGAAGGAATTGTTAAATCAAGAATTTGAGATTGATTGTCCAGGTGGAGGAAGAGCGACCAAAATGAAATTAGAACGAATTTTAAGTGCATCTTCCATCAAAACATCTAAAGGAGAATACAAATTAAATTCTTCAGATAAGTCAAAATTAAAATCACACCTTCGAAACATGGAGCGTGAGGCAGATAGATTCCAGAAAAAAATGGAGAAAGATCAGAAAGAATTTTTCAATCTGTACGGCAAGATGCTCAGTAATTCAGATATCACGGTTAAGCGTTAAAATTTTCCTTTTACCAATCAAAAGGAAGAGTGAATAATCTATTCATCTTCTTGTTTTAATTATTAGGATGTAAGCGCATAAAACGCTGTTCCATGGCTATGAATAGATTATCGAGTATCTCCCTACTTTCTGTTGATTTACTGGATAATGCTCGATAATCAATAATAGTTCGTCCAAAACCACTTTTTGATTCGTCTTGTAAAGGATAGATAAATTTCTGATAGTCTATGCTGTTATTCTCAGGCATAAGATTAATCAACTCGATAGAATTGAAGTCAATTCTGAAAAGTAAAGGCTCTGTTTTCATTGTCACAAGGCTTCCAATTTGTCTGCGTTTGTATACTAAAGTACTGTAGCGTTTGCCAGAAATTTTCAAATCTATTTCACTAGAAATGTGCCAAAGACTTTTCTTGTAGATATTCTTCAAAAAACTATCAGGCCCTTCGTTCTCAGTAACTAAATCAATGAATTGATCCATAGGTTCTTGGAATCTTTCAAACCTTGTGTATTTACACTTTTTCAGAACAGAGTAAACAGGAATAAATTCTTTCTCTGAAATATCACCATCACCGTCTTCATCCACTATTGCGAAAAACATATCAAAGAAAGCCGATATTTTTGATTTTAACTCCTCTTTATTAGGGGTGCGGTCATAAAGTTTATTTATAAAGGGAATAGTATCCAAGTGATCCCAATTTTCAATTTGCTTTATTCTATCAGGTGTAGGGCGAAGTAAAAAGTAATTAAAAATTTCAGGCCATGCTACTTGCATACACACAACAGCATATAAAATTGAGGATTCTTGACGTGGAAATGAACCTTGTTGACTCTTATTCGCACCTGTTTTATGCATTTTAGTAATGAGAGTGATATAGTTGATAACCCTTTTTATACTTCTCGGGTTTGAACCCACGGTGAGCGTTGTAATCTCGGCTAAATTATCATACTCATCTTCATTTAATTTTTTAAAAGCGGCAATAGGTTCAATTAGGTTTTTGAGATAATTGACCAGGTTATAGCTTGACGATGGCATTACAAAAGGCAACTGAATTATTTTATCGAAAAAGGATTTACCACTCTGTTTTTGAAGGTCGATACCAAATTTCTGCTGCATGCCCATTTGAACAACCTCATAATCTACTGCAAGTACAAATACGCAATTTTGTACATCTAAGAAATTTTTCAAAGATTCTAATAGCTCTAATGCTTTAACTGGCTTAACACGGTCAAGGTCGTCAATGAAAAATACAATTTTATCAAGGTTTTCGGATTTTATGATGTGTTGGATGAGATTATGAAATTCTTCTTTAAACTCCTTCATTACCTTGGACACATCTTCAAACCCATCTCCCTCTTCGGAAGCAAGTTTATTTCCATCAATTCCAACTCCCATAAAGCTGAAACTCAGGCTACTAGCTAGTTTTTTGACGCTTTTCCAATTGTCATTATTTTCTTGAATACTGAACTGGTCTTTTATGATTTTTAAAAGCTCAGATAGAGCTGCAACACCCAAATACTCATCTCTTCCAAAGAGTGAAAACTGCCATGTATTAAACCAAACAACTCCAAAGTTAGATTTATTTGAAGCATTAGTTGAACCGATAATTTGAGCTTTAATCATACTCATCATACTAGTCTTACCTATACCCCAATCGCCTTGTATTCCGATGGTCATAGGTGTATCGCATTCTTCTATGAACTCCACTAGTGCAGTAGAATACTCTTGGGTCGAAAGAAAATCACTTTCTTTAATAAGATTGGAAATACCTTTTATCTTATTACCTACTATGAAATCTAAGGGCTTATCGTTGTTACTAGCTCTCATGCGAGTGAATTTTTGCTTATTTCACAATATACCTATTTATTGAATAAAAGACTTTGAGTTCTATGAACTTCTGTCTTTTTCGACGTATTCGGTAAAACCAGAAGCTATAATTCCCGTGGGAATCGCAAATATGCCAATTCCAAGAATTGCAATTACACCTCCTAAAAATCTTCCAAGAGCGGTGATCGGATAGATATCCCCATATCCGACCGTTGTAAGTGTTGCAACTCCCCACCACATGGTTTTTGGTATGCTTGAGAAAACTTCCGGTTGAGCAGTGTTTTCAATGTAATACATCAATGCAGATACGATATAAAGAATAATGCCTATCAGGAAGAAACTAATCGTTAGAATTTCCTTTTTGGCCGACATAACAAGCTTTACAGTTTGAATGGCTTTGTTATATCTGGTAAGCTTGAAAATTCTGGCGAGGCGAAATAATCTGAAAATCCTTAGATACCGTAAGTCAATCGGCAATAATGTCAAATAGAACGGAATAAGTGCCAGAAGATCGATCAAGAGGTCAAAGGAAAAGACGAAACGGAGGAAGCTTTTTCTATGATATTTTTTACTGAAAGTCAATAATCGTGCTAGATATTCAATGGTGAATACGAATGTGAGAATAATTTCAGTTACATCGAACACCTTAAAATATGCATCGTGAATAGATTGCTCAGTTTCAAGAGTTAGATGAATAATAGCTAAGAGTATGCTAATAGTGATAATCTTATCAAAAGCCGACGAATATTTATGGTCTCCATTAACTTTGAGTATTTCCCGAATGATTTGTATTATCATAAAAGCCTAATTATTGGTTTATAAAGCGTGGACTGGTAACCTGCAAAATCTATTAGTTTGCGATTGAATATACAATACCTATTACCGTTGAAAAATCTAGAGGAAGTAGTTCGAGATGAGGGTCAGAGTCGTAACGAAGAGCAGATTCTATTTCGAACTTTAGTTGATCATTGATTGGGAATTGAAGGGAAAGTTCTCCAAGCATTCGGTAGTCTTGAAGATTCAATAAGCTAGGTTGATAGTAGAATGTCAAGTGAATATCAAAGTTGCTTAATTCTGTTGTTATGCTGCTTGCTAAATTGCCCCTGAATAAGGTCTGTGCTTCTTGATTAGAGTACAATTCATCTTCATAAAAGAGACCTCCGGTAAGGTCGTATAAGATTTGATTCTTTTTGAAACTTCTTACCGCATTAATTCCTAGCAAACTTCTATTATTTATTTTTAAGGCTGAATTAAACTGTCTTTGATAAAATGCTTGAACTTGAATCTTTTTTGTTCCGACATAGTGCATTCTCAGGTTTACAAATCCGGTAGAATAAATATTGTTTTGTGTTTCAGACGCGGAATTATAGCCTCCCAAAAACCAAGCTTCAGTTTTATTATTCAACTTCCGTCCTAAGCCTAGGCCAGAATTAAATGTTGTAAATACACCATTACCAGCAGCAAAGGTCCCTTGTAATTCCGAAGTAACAGACCAAATTGAATCAATAGGGGTTACCAGGTCATATGTATTTACAATGGTTTGTGATTTAACAGTGAAAACAATGACGAATGCAATTAGAGTGAGAATGTTTTTCATATTGAGTTATTGGACTTCTGAATATATGTGTTGCCATCTAAATTCATCACTGGCATTAGCCCTTTGGATAAATTCTTCAAAGGTTATATTGGCTAAACCATGTAATTCATCTAAATATTTTGACCCCTCCCAGGTTTCAATCTCATAAGCCTTTAGATATCGATCGTACTTAATTTTGAGCTCGTCGATACTGTAGTACTCCTCTATTTGAATTCCAATTAAATAATTCATAACCGAGTTCCAATCAGGGAACGAATTCCATTTTTTATTGATATAATCCCAACCGAAATGAATGTGAAAACCTTCAAATTCACCTGCACCGTTCGCTGTTCTGTCATCAATTAAAAAATCTCCTTTTAATAAGTCTTTGCGATGTGATATGATCACTTTTTTGGTTAGTAGTTCACCAAATTTTTCTTCTACCCAAAGTCTTTTGTGTGTCCAGGAATTTGGATTATTCCAGGGTGCTGTGGTCAAAATAAATACCTCAAAAACGGGTGTTGATGCTAAGATTTGGATTGACTCTATTGCACCATTTACAGCCGGCAAGTCTTTGAAAATATCTGGTATTAGGTCAGGCTCTTCATCGTATGGTGCAATATTCGTCATTGGATGTCCGGTAATAGCCGCTCCAAAGTCTGCTACAACACCATCCATATCGATATATAAAGTCTTTTTCTTCATTTAATTATTTTTATAGACTTCTTTTTCTATGTCCTTTAATAGAGAGGCGTAGTTTGGATTAAATGCGTGACTCACCTTTAGGTAAAATTCTCGGGCATCACTAATATTCCACTTCTTTATTGAGGCATTTACAGACAAAGCAATTTTTTTGGCTTCAGGATATTTCCGTGTACTAATAAAATCATCTTGAAGCCCCGCTAGCTTAACCAGATCCTTTTTGGAAATTGACAGCTTTGGTTGATATTCATCCCTTGTTGCTTCTACGAAGAAGGATTTTGGTATTGAGTCATTTTTATACCTGTTCAAGCTGAATCCGATTGGGACTAAATTCTCAATGATATTGCCTGGGCCGCCCACACTTTTAGGGACGAAATGATCAATATCTATCAAATGGCTAATAGCATGCGTACGATTAAAAAAGGAATAAATCTTTAAGCGAAGGTTTCCTGGGATTTCAGGTTTCAGAGTCCCAACTTGCTTTAAGCTATAGTCAGGATTTCCTTCTAAATAAGTAACGTCTTCATCCGTCAGCGTAAAAAATATGCTCGCTAGTCCTTTCTTTAATGAGGCGTCGTATTTACTTAAAGGCCCGTTGTATGGTATGGTATTGCTGAGCAATTTTTGATTGATAAAATACTGGTGGCAACGAAGCCGATAGTTTTCATCTTCCCAAAGACGTTCACTAAAGACTCTTATTTTATCTATCCAATAGGCCTCGTCGTTGAACTTTTTTGAAAACACCAAAACATCCTCAATACAAGTGAATTCTTCTACTTCATTTGTCTTTACAACATTGCCCTTGGCATATATGCCACCATTAGTTTCCGCAACATATACCGTATCTCCAACTTTTACTTTTGCTGATGGTGGATTGTATTTGTTGTTCCTAATGGTGATTTCGAAATAACCTTTACTCTTAGAATTACTTCTGTGTAATTCGCGAAAAGCATTACTTCGTTTAATCAGGAAATGCGGCATTTAAAGCTTTTTATATTGTTGTCAGAATAGACTGAGGTTATGTTAATTGAAATTAAATCAGTCTTCAATCAGTACAGCTTTACCGTCTTTAACTTCATAATATTCAAAATATCGTTCCTCACTTTCATAATCTGTAGGCTCGTATTCTTGAAGCTCGTCCTCTCCATCGTCCGGATCGTCCCCAAAAAGAATTCCATTAAAGTTATACGCGAGTCTCATGTAAGATGAAAAAGGCTCTAAACTCTCTCCTTCTTCTATGAATGCGTTCAACGATTGAGAAGACCATTCGTTAATTTCCATAACAAGGATTTTTCCTTCATATGCAGAAAGATCAAGGTCTTCTTCCTCTATATACCCAAGTGGAATTCTAAATTCAAAATGAGTTTCGTCACTTACTCTAATGCTGTACTCTAAAGTGTACGTCTTCAAAGAAGTTGGACATTATTGTTTGGAGTAATTTACAAAAAAATTGCTGATTTACTTCTTAGATGATTTCTTCTTCGCTGCTTCATAGATTTTTGCTTTAGCGTTGATTTGAGGCTGTGCCTCAATTGTCGCGAGTATTAACGAGTCCAACGATGCGTTAAACGAAAAAAATCTCTGAAGATTCCTTCAAAGCGCTTCTTGTAGACATTTTGGAGAAAAGGTCGAATGTTTCACTTTTTCTTGTATTATTTCTAGCCCTCTACCTCAGTAAATACCCTAAATGACTCCTACCTCAACCTAACTTCACAAACTGTTCACCATAATCAAATACTAACAACTTTAGTTATTGGCGGAAGTAACTCAGTAGCTTTAAAACCATAAATTTCTTATTTTAGAATAAACCAACATATCATGAAAAAGATTTTATCTACGCTGGCTTTACTTATTTATTTTAACTCTTTTGGGCAATTTAGCAAGGATGATTTGGACAAAATTATCAATGAAAGAACGTGGTGTATAACAAGCCCCACTGTTAACGGTGAAAAGGTTAAAAATGACGGTAAATGGTTTTATATTTCCGGAATGACTATGGTCAATGGTGAAGATGATTACATCCGGATTGTGGAGGATATTCTTAATAAGAAATATACCGAAGACGGCATATCGATTACAGTACCTTTATATGGAAGTGAACAAACACTTAATCTTAAGATTCCAAAAGAAAACCAATCTCTTGTAGTAGACGGAGTAAATGAAATTACCAATCTAAGAGATACACATGTAGAACTAATTCTTACAATTGATAATTCTACTTTTGAAGCTCGATTAACTTGCACAAGTCTGATTGGTAGAAGGGGTTCACTTCCAATAAAAAATTGGAATGGGAAAAAATGAGCAGGAGGCTAAAAAATACTTTAACCGTCGTATTTATAGAACTGAATCAAAATGTAAGTCATCAGTATGAGTTGGACTAAAGTTAGTATTTTTTAATGGAGACTTTAAAAGTATATCAAGAGTCTCCAATCACTTTAGTCAAAATGAAAAAAAGGACTAGGAAGGCCGAAGAAGTCAGAGGCTATTATCAATGATGTAAAACGTCGTACAAAGCGCTTATTCAATCCTGAGGAAAAGCGAAGGCTGCAGCGCCGACTCCAACCTAAAACAGCTTTAAGTTTATACCCGAGTATTCCAAACGCCTCCAGAAATGGTGGCCTTTTTTTAATGTTCAATATTGCCGATCTAATTCGTAATTTACATTTCTAATCAACCCAAGATAATTATGACGCGATTTATGAAAACTCTAATGTTTATGGTAACAGCATCACTACTTGCCATAGCCTGTACATCCAATTCAACTTTAGGTGAATCTGAAAGTAAAAATGTCGAAGAAAAGAATATTAATGGTCTACCACAAGAATACTTAGGTAATTACCACGGGGTTCAACCAGGTTACAATTTGAAAAATCAATATGGCGATGATGTCATTATCAATGGGCAAGGCATAAAAATCCCCGCCGTTGATCACAAATTCTTGGTCAAAGAAGGCAATGTCATCAGCCTTCAGCAAACCAGCCTTGACGACAATTCGCGATATTACTATGAAGGAAGTTATAATATCAATGGCGATACTGATACAGAATATACTATCGAATGTAACGTCAGCGAAAGCGAAGGTAAAAGTAACCCATCCTTTACCTTGGTGATTCAAAAAGAAACCAAGTCTGGGAAGTGCACTTCAGAAGATGAACCCGATTTTGATTTGGAGAAAATCAAATAACAAAACGAATCTCACTTCTTTGTACTAAACATCTAAAAGGCGCCATAGGCGCCTTTTTCAGTAGATAACTCTATTCGGGCTGGTTTATACCTCCGCATCCAATAGATCTGTCACTACGTGGTAACGAGGATCTTCAATGGAGCTTTGAATGTATTTCGCGAAGTTCGGATTAGCTTTTTTCAAAATTGCTGTACAC
>Ga0209532_1002615_pt1 | contig 12604 bp, 16 predicted proteins | sample COG_02_FD_184746 | JGI IMG/M metagenome (GOLD analysis project Ga0209532, IMG submission 184746) | Pelagic Microbial community sample from North Sea - COGITO 998_met_02 (SPAdes) (version 2) | ecosystem: Environmental > Aquatic > Marine > Neritic zone/Coastal water | place: Helgoland, sampling... | reverse complement strand
CAAGCAATACCATTGCTTCTAAATATTGAATCTCTTTAATATTTATTATTTTAGAATGAAGTATCTTCTCATTAGGATGTTGAGACTCGTATTCTCTTGCAAGCTTAAGTCTTTCTTGACCGTGTATTATATATTTCTGATACGAATTATAAGCTTCTTTGAGATCGCTTAGATCTAAATCTACTCCTGAAAGAACTCCGCATACAACACTATCGTCATCACCTTTAAGTTCTAAATATACATGTCCGGGGGATCTTTATCTATTTCTAAATGACCTTCTTTATTTACAACTCCAACATCGTGATGAATTATTAACTGATACATTTATTCTATCTCCTAAATTATTAAAATATATTGCATGAAAGCACATATAAAAATGACAAAACGCCGCCGTAGAATAAACCGAACCACAGCAAAATCATAAGGGCAGCGTAAAGTATTAAATACTTCTTGATGCATTTAACAAGCAAACTATAGATCATCGGTAGTAATGTCAGCGGCAGTAAACATCCTGTAATAACAGCGATTGGGTTTAATTCGCACCATTTAGCTAATGTCAATATTCCAAGAGGCATAAAAGGGAGTAAGTGTAAATGCTCTATCCCAAAAAACATCGCTAGGGTAATATACCCGCACCAAAAGATTATAAAGCTTGCGAGCATAAAATGTTTCAGAGAAATATTTTTAAAATCTGCGATTTTATAATATTTATAAAATCCGTATAGCATTAACGCTATCCAAATATCTAAGTAAATAGTATTTGTGCGCAAGAAGAACTCGCTCATAAGCTCACCACCTCCACCTTTAGCCGCAACCCCTCTTGCATAACTATCGCAGGACTTTCTTTAATACCAAATTTACTTGTAAGCTCTCCGCTTTGATCGAAATACACTTTATCAGCATGGGTCTCGCCTAGCTCTTCCTTTATTTTAAATACACTACCGCCAATAAGAATAATTCTATCTTCTACTGGCTCTAATTGATCAGCTAGTGGATTTGTTACTCGCTCTTCTCTCATTTATATTCTCCCCTTATGCATTATCTTCGAAATTAAAGTTACTGTTATTACCAAGAGTCTGTAAAAATTGCTGCATATCAGGGTCATTATAAGCATCATTCATAGAGTTTTTAGTATTTGATACAAGATTATTTAGCCAATCTTGATTATCTTCCTGTGATGGATCTTGTTTTTGAGAAGTGTTATTCTGACCGCCCATAAAGCTTTGCATATTAGATTTAGTTACTGTAGATTTTTGTTTATATTGCTTTATTTTTTCTAGTTCTATATCAGGATCTTTAATCCCTACTAACCCTTGGAGAAATTCATAATGCTCATTTGCTGATTTAACAGAGTGTTCCGTCATGCCAGGAATAATTTTCTCTCCTATCTTTAAACCTTCAAAAGCATCATTTATTGATTGCTGTTGATACTGCTTTAATTGATCTGGATTAGATAATAATTGTTCAAGCTTATCATTTATTACTTTATTTGGATTATTGATTATTACTTCTTTGGTATCTTCCTGTATGTTGGCTTTTTCCTTTTTATAGTCACTATTTGAATGATCTGATAATTCTAAGTTAGGAGCTATTTCAAAACTTATCTGATCACAAGCCTCCTGCATCATTGCTACTTCCATATCAGGAATGCCTTTAGTTAGCTCTTTCTTTCTTACCTTAAAAATATCAACATTATATTTTTTAGCCACCTCTTCAATTGACGAACCAAATACTGTAAATGCCTTGTCTCCCGGGTAAAACCCTATAACCTTATATCCATTGGTGAGTTTAGTATCAACAAGCTGTAATTCTGTTGTTTTATAATTTCTAGTATAATCCCCCTCTAAGCCCATTGATCTATAAATATGATTTACAAAATGTGCACAGTTGTTGCCAAATAGACCATAGATTTCAGAAGGCATTTTTTTACCTATATATTGCTCATAATCATCAAGCAATACCATTGCTTCTAAATATTGAATCTCTTTAATATTTATTGCCTTCGAATGCAATATCTTGTCTTCTGGGTGATGCAACTCATATTCTTTGGCAAGCTCTATTCTTTCTTTGCCATGTGGCCTGTATTCAAAATATTGAGATGCTGAATCTTTATATCCTGATTCTATACCGTACACAACACTATCATCATTTTCCTTCAGTTCTAAATATACATGACCTAAGTTCCAATCATCCTTTGTAAATTGCTGATTTTGTTTTGATAACCCTATATCGTGATGAATTATTAACTGATACATAATTTTCTCCTTTTTGATTCTTAAAAACACAATGATGGGGCAACTTCAAAAAAACTCCATGACCCAAGTACAAATAATCCCAATAAATAACTTATGAATATTGATTTAATTAACGCTTGGTTTTGGATTTTTGTACGTAAAAAATATACAAAATACGCAGTAAACAATAACATTGTACAAATAATTTTTCTGTTCATTAAAGCATATTTAATCATCTCAGTATTTAAAGAAGGCGCAACGAATACAAGTACAAGCAGAAAACCTATGTCCAGGAAAATTGATGCTGTTATAAACCCGAATATTATAGCAAGCATACTTGCTATAATAAAACGAAATAAAGAAATCTCTTTGAAATTAGCTTTGTTATAGTACTGATAAAATCCATATAGCATTATTGCTATCCAAACAATCAAGAAGATTGTATTTGTGCGCAAGAAGAACTCGCTCATAAGCTCACCTCCTCTATCTTTAACTGCATTCCACCATCCTGAACTACTATAGCAGGGCTTGCTTTAATGCCAAACTTGCCAGTTAGCTCTCCGCTTTGATCAAAATAAACCTTGTCCTCATCGCTATCTCCGAGTTCTTCTTTTAGCTTGAATACACTGCCCCCAATAAGGATCACTCTATCTTCTATTATTTGATTATTTACTTTGGGGCTTGGGGTTTTTAATTGCTCTTTTAGCCACTCTATTTGATCGTTGTTTCTACCATCTACAAAAAACATTCTTCTGTTTAAGTCCATATGTTCTAGGGGGTTTACCGTAACCCCTGCTTTATGTAGAATTTTTCCGCAAGGTAGCACAGCATCTTTATCGAGCGTGTAGCTTGGATCGAAGTAGAATGTTCTGTCTTTCGTTGCTGGTTTAATATTTTTTACAGGGTTTGGATTCTCAACCTTGTACTTGGCTCTTTTCTGTATTTCTTCTTTTTTTGCTTCCATATCTACTTTTTCCATACGATTTTTCATCATCTGGATAAATGGCTCTTCAATTACCTTAAAACTTGCGCCTTGAGTGCCAAAATCTGTTGCGTTTGCTGAGATAGGCAATAATATAATGCTACATAACAACACTTTCATTGAATAACTCATACTATACCATCCTCACTTTTTGGTAGCTCTGGCAACTCTCCGTACTTCTTAGAGAGCGTAATGATTGCCTCGTGCTTGGACATGCCCTCTTTTTCTTTTTGCAGCAAGAATGAGAAGTCTTTATCTTCTGTTGAGAATAAAGCCGTTGAATAAGGGTCAACTGCAAGCCTGCCTACTACATTGACTCCATTGGTGCTAATTAATACTTCTGAGAATTTATTTGCTGAGCATTTTCTAACTGAGCTAATAAGGTTTATATATTTTTCATAAGCCTTTGATGCTGCAAACGCTTCTAGTCCTTCTTCTTTTTGCGCCATAATTAATTTCCATGTCGAACACTCTAAAACCGCTGCTTGTGATTTTCTAGTTCCGCATTTGTTATTAAAGCTACTTAAATCTTGAGTACAAATAACAAGACTACCGCCATATTTACGAACAGTTCTTGCAAAACGCTCTAAGAAGCTAGCTGCGTAATCAAGTATCATCCAAGCTTCATCAACAACTAGCATAAACCTTCTTGTTCTATCACCACATAAGAACTGCATAGTAATTTGCATAAGAACTACTTGCAAAACAACGGCAAGTAATGGCTCATCATTAACAAGCTCCTCAAGCTCAAATACAGTTAGCATCTCTTTAAACGTAGCATCACTATTGCCTTGTTTGAAGAATCTGCCATGTATTCCGTCTTCTGTGTATGGATATAGACTATCTGCCATAGAAGATGCCCCCTCTACTGCCTCGCCTTTTCTATTTTTTAGGTTATCTAGCACCGTTGCCATTTTGGTGATATCAAGCTTGCTGCCATATTCTGATATACCAATCATTATGGCACGTTCAATTAACGCCTCGGCTCTGCCATCACCAGATATACCACACATTGCAGATACCATTGATTTTGCATATATAATGCTGTCCTTGGTTACAAAATGCTTTTGCTTGCCCTTTGATGCCATCACTTCAAGGATTTCAATGGCCTCTGTTTCTTTTACATCGCTCGTGGCATTTGTTTTGCCTACCTTTAAGGCTTCAATCATTTCCTCTGATAAGCCAGTGATCTCTGCTGTTTGTAGGGTTGAATTGCCACTTGTTAGTAATTCCAAGGCTTTTGCGTAGAGTGTTCCACTATTGCTCAGCGTAGCAAAGGGATTAAGTGATATATTGCTATCTTTGTTAAAACTTACCATCTCGCTTTGAGACCCTAGTAGATGAGCTATATTTTTATAACTACCGCCTATATCCATAACAAATACTGCAACATCTTTGGTTAGCATTGATTGTATTAACTCTTCTGCTAAAAATGATTTACCAGAGCCTGGTGGTGCCATGATAATAGCATTATAGTTACCACCGCCACCTACTCTATGAAATGGGTCAAACAAAAATAACTGCCCACATCTTCCCATTAGTAGAACTCCTGATGTAGGAACTCCTTTCCACTCACCCTGCAATGGTAGCTTTGCCACCACGTCACCGCTAAGCGCATATCTTGTTAATTTGAAGAACTGGAGCATTCCAATATAGCTCGATGCCATCATAGGAAGCATCGCAAGACTTGCTACTCGTTGTATTTTACTACAAATTGCTAATTTCCAATCATGGGCGTTATATAGACTTTTGATTACTTCTTCCGCCGTTTCTATATCAGAACTTGGGGCGGTTATCATTACCAGCATCGACTCCCTAAGGAATATCTCGCCTTTTTTATGAATGGCTTTAACCTGAATCCATTTGCTAGCTTCTTCTTTTGCTACTAGATCAGTTTGCGTATAGGCTTTGGTACTTGCGCTAATAACCCTGTCACCGCCAGCGATTATTGACGATGAACCTTTTACACCAATATTATTAGCTAACGAATAACAGATAATAAATCTTCCAGGTATTGCCTTATATTCATCGCCAAGTAAATTAATCATTTCTACTAGCGAGAATCCATCTGGTAATTCTGTTGGCGTGAATATTTTAGAGACTAAACCACTATCATTGTGAACTATTTTGTCATCACAAATGGTTGAATCGTTATTTTTAAGAATTTGAGAGCTGATATCGTTTAGAATATCATATTTAGCTGGCTCTTTCTTAGCTAAACTCATCTGCAAAATTTCACCAGCAATATCTATTAACTCAGCTCCATCGCATAATCTAGGTTGAAAATTCTCCGCCTTTAGCTTGTTGTATAACTTATTCTTGAATTTGAGCGTCTTATCAAGAGTAATTTCACCCTTATCAGGACATGAAAAGCTCACGAATAAACGAAAGTTGCGGGCAAGTCTGCCGTCTTGTGCATTAGTATAATCTCTTGCAGCATTTTCTATAAAATAACGTCTATAATAAGTAAGTCTTTTTAGCTCCTCTCCCCCATATTGTCGTCCCTCTTCCCATCTTTTAAGAATTGACTCTATATTATTTGATGCAATAACTAAAAATTGCAAACAACCATCTTTTGGTAATTCGTCATTAAAGAATAATGTTAAGTTCTTCTCTATAGAGCTATCTGAACCTACAAGTGCATTAATTTCTACAAAGAAACCAAGTGAGCCTTTATTAAAGGCAATATTTGTCTCATCATCGAAATAATCATAGAGCAGGCAATCAGCTAGCGGGGATGCACCCCCTGTTTCAAAGTTAATAGCTTTCTGTAGCTCTTTCATTGGATCAAGTCCACGTTCACCATTTTCTTTAAATCCACAATAATCAGCTAACTTGCTTAAATGTTTTTCAAATCCTAACATTACATCGCCTCACTGCTTTTCTGGTTTTGTACAGCCGTTATGTTTGGAGTAGCATAATTTTTCAAGGCTTTATATGGCTTGTCTTGCTGTCTTTGCTCATTAAAACGCTCAATTTCACCGCTATCTATCATCTGATCGACTCTATCCATTGGTGCGCAGTATACGCCCTTAGAATCACCGCAGTTAAACGATGATTTATATGTAGCACACGCTGTAAGATTTAACAGTAGTATGGTGCTGATTATTATTTTGCCTAGTGTGGTTATTTGCATTGGCATTATGCTTTTATGGTTTTCTCTAATATTCATCATTATTCCATATACTCTGATTTAATATCTGATAGCCTTTGGGCAGTTTGTTTATTTTGACGATCGCTTCCTGCTGTATTATTGGTATTTGCCACTCTGGCACTCTTTATTTTTTTGTGAGTGCTGATTTCACCAACAAAGAAACCCTTGGTGATTTGTGCATTTACACGTACGCCAGACGGTACAGTAAGTATTGGCGACATGCTTTCTGCCTGCCTTAGGTAATAATCCGCTATTTTATCTCCTGCATTGCTAGCTCCAGATAGAACTCCGTCACTCAGCAAACTCTTTGCGCCCTTTGTCTTTGTTGCAATTACCCCTGATGCGCTAATGCTAGAGCCATCTTGACCTTTAGCAGAAGACGATATACCGCTAATCAAACCTCCAATTGCTGCATTCTTGATATGCTTAGATGATGTGGCAATAACAGTTCCTTTGATGCCGTTTAGTCCATCGCTTCCAAATATTTGACCTGCTATCTTGCTTGTAATATATACGCCGTCCTGCTCACAAATAAGCTTTTCTAAACGTATAATTGCCCGCTCACTTGATAAATCACCATATGATGACCCCATAATACGGCAATTCTCTAATTTAAGAGTGTTCAGGTGAGATAGATTTGTGGTTTCTTTTTTGCCTTGAACAAATCTGCCAATTAATTTAATAGCTACTGGCGTTGCGTTATCATCAGGTGTATTAAGTCCAGTAGATACCGCTATTCCGCCAAGTAAGTGACCTGTAAAATACGTTCCCTCTGGTATATAATTCTTAGCTGATTTTGGAACATCTAACTCTATATCACTGTCGTAAGACTGTTCTTCAAGTTCTATGCCTTGGTAAATAGGGGTTTGTGTCTTTTGATTATTTTCTTTAGCTACTCTTCTGATATCAAGGCTGGCACTAGCTAACTCCTGCCTTGCCATATTTAACTTTTCTTGCGTTTCAACAAGCTCCCTCTCTATACGACTATTTGCCTTCTCTAAATTCTCCTCCTGAGTCTTTGATAAATCATTTAAGCGTTTATCAATATCTTTTACTGATTGTTCTTGTTTTTCCTCAAAGTAATTACGCCAATGTTTTTCTGGATCTAGGTTTTTATCAGCAAGCTCTACGGTTAAAACTGCTTTATCTTGATCTTTCCTTGCATCTTTTGGCTCAGATTTACTCTTGATAAAGAGAGCTACTGAGCCTGCAATTAAACTAACGACCATTAATACTGCAAAAAGAGTTTTAAATTGCTGGAATCTGATACTTTTATTATTGGCATTATTATTAGCCTCTAATGACTCCGCCGTTTCCTCGTTGCTAGAGTTGCTTTTACCCATTACCCAGTTAAAATAACCTGTCATTTTTTCTTTCATACTACCTCCTTAAATACTATGTAGGCTTTGGTTGTTTCTCCTTTGCTAAGTGTAGTATTTTCAATATGAACACCTACTACGCCTTTAAATGCTTTTATTAGATCATTTTCGGTGATTTCTATAGATGAGTCTGATTTGCTTTTCTTAACTCCCTTGCTTTTATTTTGCAAAGTTAGAGTTGTTCCATGTAATTTTCCAAACTTGTAGATATCGCTGCTTGTTGCCTTGATTTTGCCCTTGTTTGGAATAGTTACATTGCTACTTGATTTTTGAACGTAATATTTACCGATTACGCCATCTTGCATAGCCTCTATCAAAGAAGATACTTCGCTTTTTGCGCTCTTGCTATTTGCATCAAACTTCAAAGAGATCAGATACGGTTTTTTGCTTTTTACTACCGTCAAAGAAATATCAATAATATCTCCGCTTGAGAGCAGTACTGCAAAATCTATTTTGCTCCCATTTGGTGCTTTTGGAGTGATAAAGAGATTACTACCATCGTCTGATAATATAGAACTAAACCCACTAACATTGCCAATTATCTTAGATACTCTCCCGCTGCTAAAATTAATACGATTAATCGCCTCGTCTGCAACATTTAAGGATAGTTGTTTTTGATATGAAACATCTACGATATGTCTATTAGTTTTACTAAGAATAGTAGATGAATCGTTTTTGAGTTTATTGTCCAATATCGTATCAATAGAGACGGTAGCAAATGCCAATGCCTGGCTAGATACCAACCCAATACAAAATATAGATATTATGCAATTTCTAAGTTTACGCACTTTAATTACTCTCTTCATTTAATTTAACAAATTCCTGTAAATATAGTTTTCCGCCAAGCCAACCAAAACTAAGACCGTATATAGCAGGGTTAGATTCAAAGCCCTTCTCGCCGAAACGACTAATTAATTGACCATGAGCTTTTACAGTTAGTTCTTTTTCGTTTGTCTCGAGCTTTTTAACTGCAAAGTGAGTGCTAAGTGAAAATTGCTTATACTTTTCCTTGGTTCTGGCAAAATACTCAAGCAGAGCCTTCATATAAGAACTATCTGTTTGCGATACGTGGGCAAGTAGCTTTTCTTTCTTCCAATCTATTGAGCTGTGATCGAGGTCAAGAAGCAGCGGAAGATACATAGCAGTCACTTCTTCTAAATAACCGCTAGATACTCCCTCATTGCTTGTCCAAACTTCTTTATTTAAACCAGGAACAAGAATAACCCGCTCATTTGAGCTAATTAACTTGACGGAAAGTATCAGGCATACACTTATTGCCACCATGCTTAAAAACATAAATATATTACGCTGCCTGGCTACTCTTTCTATATCACCTATTCTACTCATAATGCTATAACTCCTTTCTATTTGAAGATAGAGGTGCGTTTTTATCTAACCAAATCTTTGGTAGTGGTATCTTCCAATAAATACTTCGCTGTAAATTTCCTAAAAACCATTGCTTACTGAGCCAGCCACCAAGAGTAAAGCCAACAGCACCAGCTCCAATTCCCCAAAACAAACCCTTTGTAAAGCCAAATAAGGCAAGCATAACTATACCAACAGCGAGCGACCCAAAATTGCAATTAAAAGCCTTGGGTTCATTATTTAAACAATCGATAAATTCTCTTCGGCTCATAATTTTTTCGCTGTAATCTATTCTGTTAACATTGCAACTAGAGCTAGGACTACTCCGCCAGCTGCGGTTGCTGCAAATGCTGCCCTTGTAGCCCTTTGTCTAGCGTCACCTTCTCCTACAATTGCTCCAGCTGCGCCAGTAATCAAAACACCCTTCCCCCAATGATCTTTTATTGCCTTAATTATAGGATCAGTGGCAGCTTTTACTCCCGCATCAATGTCAAACTTGGAAGCAAGTGCGATCTCGGGTAGAATTAATGATATTGCGATTACTGACGTAGATACGATTAAACATGTTTTAATATGCTTGTGATTTATTTGTTTTTTCATAAAAATTACTCTCATTTATATTTTTCTTGAATTATCCCAAGTCGGGTTTGTCACTGTTAATTAAGTATTTTATCTATTTCTTGAATAATGCTATTAGCAGTAATTCCCTGTCTTACATCAAGTAACTTGCCGTTAATAAAAAAACTTGGAGTACCAATGAAATTATGTAAATTTGCTGCAATTTGCGTGTTCTCTATTAAAGTTTTAACAAGAGCATCACTATTTAGACAAGTTTCATATTGTTCTTTTGAGATACCTCCCAATTTAGCAAAGCTTTCTAATCGCTAACGATAATCAGTGCCGAATGCCCAATCATCTTGTTTGGATAGAATTATCGATTTGAACTGAATATATTTTGCAGTAGAACCATCGCATCTAGCTAAAATACTTGCATCTAAATCCTGTTTATTACCTACAAACTCACGCATCACATAGGCTATTTTGCCTGTGTCGATATATTTTTCCTTTATTACTGGAAATATATTACGATCAGCATTGGCACAAGGTCCACATGTTGGGGCGTAATATTCTATCAGCACCACCTCAGAATTAACATTACCTAAGACTATATCGTCCTCTTTAATGTTAAACTCTTTTGGTAGACCTTCAGCGTTTGCTTGGGTTATAAATATAGAAAGACATAAAGCTATTTTTATAGTAATGTAGTTAAGTGACCTTATGTTCATAATGTTCCCTGTGTTTTTTGTTTCGAAATTGACCCTAAGCTTCGCATAGTCCATATGCGCCCTATCCATTAGAAAAACCTCTTTTTGCATCACACTACTTCACCAAAACTATAATTATGAGCGTGGCATATTTTATCAATCAAGCAGCTATACTGAGATTGCACCCAATCTTTAATGAAGTTAGTTGGAGCTTTTAATGTGATATTTCTATTATTTGTATCTATTGATGCGTTTAGTTTACTAAACCAGTGATTATCTAGACCTACCCCATCCTGCCCATAATGCTCAATTAAACTAGATCTAATTGCGCCCCAGATGTTTTTTGGTAGTTCTCGGGTTTTTATATCGGTTTTATTGCTACCTGCTCCGCCCTCTTTTGACTTATTCTGGTTTGAACTTGAAGTAGAACGACTATAAGTAATAGCCTTGCTAGTAATAATATTTAGTTTATTTATTTGCGCGCCCCCTTCTGTTCCAGAATGTGACGCTTGTAATTGACTCAAGATTATCTCTTGCTCATGGGCGGTTAAATTGACAGACTTATCCAGTACTAGCCGACATTCGCCATTTTGTTCTATAATCAGCTGTTTATAAGAAGTTAGAAGATGATAGGCTTTGCTTCTCTCAAATACCGCAGCTAGTTTTTTCTTAAAATGCCATTCAGGGCTTACTTGCAAAGAATATTCAAGCTTATTAAGGTATTTCTCTTGAGTAGTAGCCTCTCGCTCTTCTTTGCTTTGGTTGGCTCTTATTCTGAAATTGGTATTATTGATTTTAACAGCGTCTCGCATTTCATAACTTAAGCATTTAGCCATGTAGTTTATAAAAGATTGCTTACTGTAAAAACTCTTATCTCCTAAGCGTTTTGACATATCAAGTAATATTTCATTCGTGGCATTTAAGGAAAACTCACGACCAGAATTTCTTTGCAAAATAGAGCAATCTTCTTCTGATAAAGGATAGAAATCTGCTAATTGCTTTTTCTTGTTTTGCTTCCAAGGCTTTAGGGTTTTGGTAGTACTGCTTGGCAACTCTAATGGTTTCTTGTCCTCTGTGCCTTCTGGAATTTTTACTGAATTACTATTTTTAAAATTAGATTCCTTCTTGGATTCAGAAGCTAAATTCATAGATCTATTTTGTTTATTCTTCCTTATATGTTCCCCACCCGATTGAGTAGAACTCGCAAAAGCAGTAGAATCACCAGAAGCAAAGGCCGTATTTCTGACTCTAATATCAAAATCAGGGTCACGAAAACAGCTCTTAAAGAATTCTAGATCTATTGAAATATATAATTGATTAATTCTAGATCCGCCCTTAATAGCAATGTTCTTAACATCTCTGGAAATTATTGATGCGTTTTCTAGTTTGACCAGATTTCTTCTAATACGCTCTTTTTGTAGATTGAGCTTATTAGCTAGAAAGTCATAAGATATAGCTAATTTACCATTAACCAGCTCTGGTAATGACTTGCCTGTGCTGTAATAAGTCTTGGACTTGGGCAAGGAGCGAAACCAACCGAAGATTTCAGACAATATCATAATACATGGTAAATCTGGCTTACCTTCTGTATCAACTATTTTGTAAAACCAAAAATGCGGTACTAGATTTACTGGCTGGCAAAAAGTGATGTTGATATTATCCACGGCTACTCCCTCGCAAATTAAAACAAAAAGGTCTGAAGCAATTAAATATTGCTAGAGACCAGCTGTTTTGATCACCAAAGAAAGTATGAAATATAGAATGATTAATACTTATTTTGGCGATCAGGGAGTTAATAAAACCGCACAAGACAGCCATAATAGTCTTTAACCCTATGAAGGGTCTATTATATACACTATTATCTCCCCGACCAAGAAATCGAGGATTACACCATGTTAACGACTGGTGTTGGTCGCTTGTGTTAGGAGTTATTAAGCCCCAGAACTGCAAATCTACTGTTCCTTCTTCTAGATTAACGATATCGTGGCTAATGTCAAGATTGTTGTTTAAAGACCGAGGGACATTGTATTTGGTAGTTTTGTTTGAGCGTATTGTTGCAGCTTTATACCAAGAATTGACGGTAATATTATCTAGTGCAAGACGAAGCTTACTGTAATATTTATTGCTATTTCTATTGCGTAGGAAAGTATTATTTGCTATATTCACACTTAACCTCAAGGTGATTTAATTATTATTTTGTTGTTGTCAACCAACGGATACAAGGG
>Ga0209532_1002612_pt1 | contig 12609 bp, 10 predicted proteins | sample COG_02_FD_184746 | JGI IMG/M metagenome (GOLD analysis project Ga0209532, IMG submission 184746) | Pelagic Microbial community sample from North Sea - COGITO 998_met_02 (SPAdes) (version 2) | ecosystem: Environmental > Aquatic > Marine > Neritic zone/Coastal water | place: Helgoland, sampling... | reverse complement strand
TATGGACAAAGTAGGGAAGAGGAATTTCTCCTTATTACTGCAGCGGGTGGAGAGTTACCTAATATTGGATTGTGTGGTTCCAGAATTCCATAGACGATATCCTGCAGCTCCAATTTTCACAATCCATGATTGTATCATTACAACCGAACAACATAAGTTAGAACTAACTAAAGTGATGTTTGAAGTATTGTATGAAAAAACAGGTATTAAACCTGGTCTATCGGTTGAAAAGTTAGATCCATCCGATCCAATTGATGATAGTTTTATCAAAGAAATGAAAGATGATATTATTAAAAAATCAACTAAGAGTAGATTTAAAAAAATGAGTTGGTCCATACTGGACAAACACACCGAAACCACAAATGAATTTTTGAAGAACAATTAAAAAATAATTTATTAAACTAAAACCGTGGACAGGGAGATAATACTGAACATTAAATATTATGAATAAAAATAAAAATAATTCTAATCCAATTTCTGAAGAGGAATTTTTTAATCAACTTTTAAAAGATGCGGGTATTACAACAAAAAACTATTTTAAATTCAGAGCAGAGGTCTGTTCTGATGTTATTGAGTTCCACAGAACAATCATGCAAGAATCTGATTCTTGTTTTATTATTTGGGAGTTTGGATACAGTAGAGACTATTGTCTACCTGACGTCGAATGTATATTAACAACAAGTCTAAGTATAGAACAGGTTCGGAGATTTATGAAATTAAATGAAGATTCACATGTTATGATAGAGACCTTAAATTATGCTGATCAGTATGATGGTGAAAGAAATCAAATAGACTAGAAAAATTCTACAGTACTATAAAGGATAAAATCACCAATAATATCAGTGAATTTTTCTCTACTACAAATTGAAATAATTCTTATCAAAAATTAAATAGCATGGGTGAACAAACCATACAAATATTGAATGTAACAAGACAAGAACTGCTTGAGATTATTAAGGAAGGTGTCAAATTGGAACTGAACCGTCAACGATCTATGGGTAACCCATTAAACAGGTTGTCTATTTCTGGTGAAGATACCGAGTATTTAACTCGAGGGGAAGTTTCTAAGGTGTTAAATGTAACGGTTCAAACATTGAATAATTGGAGAAGAGAAGGGGTCTTAAATCCGTTAAAAATTGGAGGCAGGGTACTGTATCGAAAAGAAGATGTGTATAACAACTCACGACTGGTTGCGTGAGTTGTTAACTGAATTTATTTTTAAAATATTATCATAAACTATATTATAATACGTTTGATTAATAACTAAAAAATATAATTATGAAATTATTACTTCCCATTTTATTTTTAATAAGTCTAAGTGCTTCATCACAAATAAAGAAACTCGAAGGAGTTTGGACATCTCGTTCGAGTTCATATTATACCACAATAATGTATAGTGAAGAAAAAAATGAATTTAAAGTAATGAATTTTAGCTTTGCAGATGACAGGATAATCCATGAGTTAGTTTTAAAAATAGAAGAAAATCACATATTAACTTCACTCTATAACGAGGATAATAATTATTCAGTAAATGTTACTTATGAATTATTAAATGATAATCAAATTCTTTGTGTTTATGAAGGTGATTTAAATAAACGGCTATCTTTAAATAGAATATTTCTTGAAGATTAAAAAAAATTAAATTATGAAAAATATATTACTAGCTATTTTGTTTATTCCCTTGTTTTTGTTTGGACAAGAGAGAATCTTTAATAACCAAGATTTAGAAACCTCTTTAAAGATTCATAACTTAGAAAGATCTCAACTTGGCTTGAATAAGCTCGAGTGGTCCAAAGATCTTCAAAAGGATGCTGAGAGGTATGCTAAATATTTAGCAAAAAAAGATGTTTTTAAGCACAGCTCTAATAACACTCAAGGAGAGAATTTATATTATGAATTTAATTCAGAATCAATAACTAAAAAACCTTTTTCACGAGCAACTAGTGGTTGGCTGGATGAAAAATCTGATTATCAGTATGCAAAAATTGGAGATGGCAAAAATATCTTTCATTTAATTGGTCATTATACTCAAATGATTTGGAGGAGCACTATTAAAGTAGGTTTGGGTGCTTATGTCAACAGTAAGGGTAAAGTTTATGTCGTTGCACGATATTATCCTGCAGGGAATATTACGGGTAGTTTCCCATATTAGATTTTTAATTATTTTATACAAATTAGATATCTGACTGTAAATAAATTCTCAAATCTCGTATATTGTGATAAATTTTAATTTATGAATAACACCAAGGTTAATAATGTTCTCTATAAAACAGTTGGTTTTATGAACTGTGATAGTAGTTTTTATAAATCTTTGTTAAATAGTAATTATGAGAAGAAATATTTTGATGATGAAACCATAAATTTCCTTCAAAACTCTTATTATTCTGAATATCTAAACTTGATGTTTAAAGACAAAAGTTCCAGTGTTGAAATTTTCTCAAAAAAAGTTAATTATCAAATTGGAATTGAGAAAAGAGAGAACGATGTCATACTCTCATGTGTAGATTTGTACATATTTAATAATAGTAATAATAATACAAAAACTTCAATCTTTTCAATAACCTATAAACCTACCGATTTTAGCCTTCATGAAATATCAAATATTTCTAATGATTTAAAAAATCATAATTGTGAAATATCTTATAATTCCAAAAAATTATTATTGATAGAATTTATTTCCCAACATCTTTTTTTTGGAAAAAAAATTTCAGGGATTAATACATCTCTAGCCCAATACTCCGGAAGTAAATTTAAGAATTATTTAGTTCTAGATTTTGATGATATTTCTATTGATAGAAATCAGTTATTATATGAACTAGGAACATCTTCCAAGCTTGGAACAATTAAAAATAGTACAATTCATGCGCCATCAGATTCATACGTAAATTACATTCTAGAAAATAAAATATCATGTTTTAAAAACTACGAGTGTCTTACTTTGCTGAATTCATTTACTGTGATTGGTTCAAATAATTATGACGAAAACCACGTTCATACTCACACAACATGGAATGATATTTATTTCTCAATTTATATTTTTAATTTATATGTAAAATCTTCTCTTCAAGTTATTTTAAATGATTTCACCTCTGATGCTATGGTCAAACGAAAGGAATTTCAAGAGTTCAATAACAAATACTACTTTAGAAAAATATCATATAATTTTCTTCCGAATGAATTTTTTAAACGAATAGCTGACTCATTAGAAATAGAAGAAGACCTAAAGTTTATTGAAAATAAATTAGAAACTCTAGCATTACAAATTAACGAAAAGCAGCAAAAGCAACAAGAATTTTTATTATTGTGTATCTCAGTAATCGCTCTCCTAGAAACACCTCTTCACATCGAAGGCATAAGAGAAATTATAGGAATAAGAAATATGGCGATTTATAACAGCATTGTTTATCCAGTTTTGGTTATTACCCTTGTAGTATTATTGATCTCAAGATACAGGCGAAAATAGATTTTGGATAAATGAAAAACACAGAACTAGAAAAAATCCACAATAACTCCTTGATTCCCATAAGGCTTAATGATTTGGTCACAGAAGTTTTAGATGAAGACCCTGCTTATGTAGCTGATGAACTTGTTGAATTAAGTGAAGAGATTTTATTACAATTATCAGCAATAGGGATGTCTGTTTATCTAGATCAGTCTAATCAAAAGGATGTATTTAATGATTTCATAATTGATCTTTTTACAACCAAATCACACAGTTATAATGCCGGACCCCTTTTTAAATGGACTGCTCACATGATTAAAGATTTGAAGGGGGATGAAGTTGGTTTAATAAAACCATTTTTTTGGTCAGAAGGGGAGCAAAAAGGAATGGTTCTAAACCCTGATTTAATGCGTTTATCTGAACTTAGAAATGCTGTGATGCATGGATTTTTTATATTACCTGCTGAGCGTAACCAATCTGAGGCCGAACATTTGGCATCTTTACTTAAAGCTTTTGCTGAAAAAAAATTATTCAAATTAAATCCTAAAAATAAATTTCACTTTTTAAGTTTTGATAAAGATCTTTATTCATTCTTTGGTGACTGGACAATTGAGCCTTCACAGTGGATTGATTATTCGAAATGTGATGACTTTGGAAAGCTCTCGACGAAAATCCAATTTGAATCCTCTAATGAATATGAGCTCCAACAACAAAAAATAATTGAAGGTGTTGATAATGATCAGTACAAATCTCAAGCCATTGAATTTATAAATAATAATAATAAAGGTGCTCTTGGTATTTGGGGAAGGCCCAATCAAAATCTTGAGGAACACTACGCGACTCTGTCTAACAGTTTGAGTACCAATGACCAGGTTTTAACTGTTTTTCAGTCTTTGGAACCGTTAGGTATAAATTTTACAGCTGACTTTTTAATTAATCGACTGGTAAGTAAAATTGCTCTTTCCCTTGGAGAATCAAAATATTCTAGAAATAATAAAAAGGCTTTAATTCAGCTTAGAAAGAAATATGATAAGAAGATAATTGTAGTTTTAAATAATATTCACATTGGCCTTTTTAACAGTGGTCACATATTATCGCTGTTTAGTTTGTTTTATGAAAACAACATACAAATTGTAGCTTTTGGGGTTCACCACCCTTATTTAGACCAGTTTTTCAATTCTGCTATTAAAGATTACAACAGTCCTTATCATCCTGACAAGAGAGATTGGGGGATTATTTTATCCAACTATCTCAGATTTAAGGGTCCAAACAGTCAAGTAGCCGATCAAAAAGAAGCTTACGATTTAATTTTAAAAATTACCCAACAAGCTATTTCCGATTTAGAAGAGGACTCTATTGTTGCTAGACAATTTGCCGATATAAATAAATTTCCAATGGAATTTGTTCATGAAGTTTTTGATGCAATTTCTCCCTATTACCTAAATGAGCGAGAATCCTTCAAATTGGATGTTATTGACGAACTCTACGATTTCCCCAAGGAATTAACTGAAGCCTCTAGAGTCTTATTTTCATTAGGCAGAAGAGATACAAAATTAGAATACCAACATAAAATTCTTAGGGTATGAGTAAATTACCAAAACCCATCAGCAACTACGTTGACCGTTTCCGCCAACAATTCGAAGCTTTAAGTTTGAGTTCAGCCTCTAGAGAGGATTACGAAGATTTAATTAATAATAATTCATCTCGATTGAATAATCTTTTGATGTCAGGACTTGGTGCTTGTACTCTAATTCTTAGAATGGGTGCAGTCATAAATTTAGCAAAAAAGCTCGAGGAAGGTTCAGATGAGGAAGATGCTCTTTTGATGAAACAAATCATCGATAATTTGAGAGAAGTTTTACCGAGTGATACAAATTGGAAAACAATCTGGAAAATCACCTGCAATACTGATTCAGATTGGTATAAATGTGTTGAGTCGGAAAAAGGTAAACAATCCTTAATGGAGGCCTTTGTTACTTTCAGGAATAAATACGTGCATGGAATCATCGCATTGAGAATAAATCATTTGAAAAAACTTATTAGCGGTATCAAAATATTAAACAGAGTCTGTGAGGAAGTTGGACCGCTATTTGAAAATACTAAAATTGAAATTATCGATGGAAAATATTATTTTTCTGAACCAATCTCAGGGCTTTTTTCAAAACCAAATAAAACAAATTTATATCCATTTGTTCAAGTAGGTTCTGAGGATAGATTACCCTATATTTTTCAAGGCCTTTATGACAATAAAAAAACAGCTGAATTAATAAGTACATTTTATGGTGATGTTCATGAACAGGAGGCTAATTCGCATTATCAATCCGTATTTGATCCAATGCTTAAATCCCTCAAAGGAGGAGCGGGTCGAGTGTTTAATCACCAAGATATTATTGAGTATTACACAGAGTGTTTTGTAGGAAGAGAAAAAGAATACGATGCCATAACAAAATGGGTGTTGGATAAAACAGCCTCTGAAAAAATACTACCCATTTTTTCACAGGCGGGTATGGGTAAAGGCGCTTTGGCTGCTAATATAGTATCAAGTTTGAGTGATAAAGAATTTAATATTCCTGTTTTACACCATTTTTGTGGTAGCGGTATGGCTAATAACCTCCACGCTGTCCTTTATCACTTCATTCTTCAGGGAAAAAGAATGCAAATTTGGAATCTTGATGATTCTGAAATTAAATCCAAATTGGAGAGACTACCCAGTAAGTATCATGAGCTAATCAACTTATTTCATGAGCTAATAGACAATTTAGTAATTACTCGAAAAAACATAAATCAATGTGTTGTCATTTTAATTGATGGTTTAGACGAGGCCTCTGTGGCATACTCTGAATACCATATTAAAGATTATTTTTCTAAATACAATGAAGAGGGTGAGGTTATCGGAACTTGGGAAAGTGCGACTAATATAAAATGGATTTTTACATACAGGCAAGGGGTTTATAATTTCCCTGATTTAACAAACATTTTCAATTTAGATCTTGTTCAACCATTAAACGGATTGAGTGTCGATTCAATTGAATCTGCGTTAAGTTTATTTAATCCTACTTCGGAATTCATTGACACTATTGCAGAAAGAGGAAAAATAACATAACTATGAAACAGCTAGAACCCACATATTTACGATATGTTTACGATGGACTATCCAAGGGTTCAATTAGTTCAAATAACCCTACCTCACTTCCAATTGGATTCATAGGTCTTTTTGAGGACGAGTTCCCCTCTAGCATGCCTCTAGTTGAGCGCATGTCCATTTTAAACAGATTAGCAATATGGGCGCTATTAAAAGGCCCTGTTAGCATTGAAATGGTTGCTGAGATTCTCAATGAACACCCGGATAATACAAAAGCACTTGTAGACACATACTCAAAATGGTTTAATTCACCAGAGCCAGGAAAGTATGTTTTATACCACGACCGCTTAAGGACATACTTACTTCAAAAACTCAGCAATCATGAGGTCCAAGATTTAAATGAAACATTAATAAGCTATTTAGAGAATACACTTGGACGTGAAGGTTTGAAAGAAGCAGAGTCATACGCATTAGAGTATTTAAGTTCTCATATGGCTATTGAATCTCAAATGGGTAATAATTATGAAAGATTACACGAATTTGTGAATCAGGAGGATCTATGGAATAGACAAATAAGTAATTCACAAGAATATAAATGGAGTCAAAAAGCAATTCAATTTGGTATAAGAGAGGGTGCTAGACGTCACGATGAAAAAGTTTGTTTAAACTCATCAATAAATAAGTTGTATTTAAAAAGACAAGAAACTGAAAATTATGATGAAATTTTTAATTGCATAAGAAACGAAGAATATGACGTAGCATTAAAGAGATTAAACGGTATTGATAATGAATTTCAGTATAAATTATATGTTTTAGTTCTCTTTGAGGTTGTAATGGGATCACTTTCAGATTTTGAAATTGATATTAATTTTACAATAAATGTAGTTTCAAATTTAAAAATAATTAAAGAAAAAAATAATTTTAGATGGAGAGAATTTTTTTCTGAGATATTAATGTACGTAATACACGTGAAATTAAATAATAGAGAAATTGACATTTCATTCATGTGGGAAAATGAAAAAATTGATTTCCAGAAATTTATTAATTATGATTACAGAAATTTATTAGATAAAGAAGATTGGTATTCTTGCTTGCATCAGATATTGGGAGGTCCAGAATTAAAGCCACCAACTTCTTTAAATTTTTCTCAAAAGATTAAATTTAATACAACTAGCGATTCCACAGATATTCCAAAAATTAAAATTAACACAGTTGATATCCGATGTATAGGAAAATATGATTTAAATAAGATAAATTTTAAACTTGAAAAATTTATAGAATATAATTTTATTGAATATGAGTCTGAATTTAATAAACATTTATTAGATAATAATTTAATTAAAGATCTAAATGAACTTTCATTATCAGATACTCTTTATGAAATTGTTTCTTCACCTCCAAAAGATAGAGGAGTAGTCTCAGAAATTTATGCTTTTGAATTGTCAAAAATACTCATAGAACTTGGTTTTTTAAGTTATGTGGAAATTATTATTAAAAAAACAGAAAGTAAAATATATAAATATTATATTTCAATGATTCTAATTAAATCATTGATTCTAAAAGGTGATTTTAATAAAGCAATTGAAATAGCTGCAAAATTCGATAGTGATTATTTTAAAAAAAATTTACTTCAAATTTGTTATGTTCACTTTAAAGAAGTTAGGAGTGATTATAAATCTATAGATATCATAGATAAGTTAATTCTATTATCTTATTCTAATCAGTCAAAACAACTTTTTTTAAATTCGATATATACTACATTAAGGTATTTTAATAATACAAATGACTTAGAATATTTTCTTCAATCAACTCATAAAGAGGATAGAATTATTTTTAAATCAGAACATATAAATATCAATAAATTAAACTTGTTTATTATTGATGATAAAATTGAAAGCACCGTTAATATTAATATTGATGAATTGAATAAGAACATCAATAAATTAGAAATTGATCAAAAGATAATTGAGTTTGATAAGGAGCTTTATCAAAGACCAACTGATGAAGTTTTTATAAGAGGACTTGAAATATTAATTTACTATGATAAAATTGGTAATTATCAAAAATTTAATTCTTTTATTGATAAATTAATTTCATTTACTTTTAAAGAGAATAGTGGTTGGTATCTCTACTCTCAAATAATTTTTGACTTACTTAATAATCTTATTGAAAATCAATTTACTAGTTTTTTCAATCTTGAATATCTATGTAAAATTGGTGTTTTGATTGAAGATAATGATTTAAGATCTAAGATTTTTCTACTTATCTTTAAAAAATTCCCTGTAAAATTTGAAACATTTAAAGAGATTAATGAACTTGATCTAGTTATTGATTTTATATGTAATCCAAAAAATGGATTAACTCAAAAAGAGATTTATAGCATCAGCTTGAAATTTGAGTTATTAAAACAAAATCATGCGATAAAGTTACTTACTACCCTTGATTTAAATTTGATTCAATCTAAGAAAATATTGGCCTTGACTTATCATGAAGATAGACAAATCCTTTCTAAAATAATTTTTGAAAATGAATTCCTTAAAAGAAATAAAATTCATAAAGACTTAATCTTATCTTTAAAAAGTGAGGAAGATACCTTAATTGAAAATAAAGTTGAATTTATATCTCAAAACCTTGATTTAGTTAAAAATAATTTAGATAACGAGAAATTTGAATTAATTAGAGAAAAATTAAGTCAAAAAAATATTTTTTTAGGTGATGTAAAAATAAATTTGATATCTAAATTAATTACTAACAAGCATATAGATCATTATAGAGACATAATAAGTGAGAATTTTAGTTTATCTGATTTTAATAGAGCTCTCTCGAAAATATCAATCAAATTGTCTAAGTTAAAACATTTCGAAAAGTCGATTGATGTTCTAAAAATGATTAAAAATGATGAGGCAAATTGGGTTCTTAGTGATAATGGAGTCGATAAACCATTTAACGAGGAGCTAGCCCAGCGTGAAATAGGTTCATATAATAACAATCAAGAATTAGTTTTAAAAACAGTAACATCTCAAATTATTAGTAAAGAATTATTGAAAAACAACTTTTTAGATAGAGCAATCAATGTCGCTAACAATATTGAAATCTTAATAAATCGATTGTATCTTTATTCTGATCTAATTAACCTATCACTAAACCCCTCTGAAAATCAATCTGAATTTAATTTTGAAAATATAAAAAAGTTGATAATTAATAAATCTGAAACCTATTATTATGATTTTCGGAAAGGTCCCATAGAATTTAATATAATTTTAGATGAAATTTCACATAAATTATGTAACTATATTTTAGATATTAATCAAAAAGATAAATATCACATAATTGACAAGTTATTTCTTGATGACAATACTAATGATATTATTTTAAATGATATTAAAAACACAAATTTAAATGAAAACGGCCTAGAAGGTGATTATTTTAATAAAGGGATAAATTTAAGCGAATTAGCTCTTCGTTTTTATGAATTAGGAAATCATGAAAAAGCAAGGTTGTACTTTAATAAATCTATTGCTATATACCGTTTGTTAAAGAAGTATAAATCCAATCAACTAAAGACACTTAACTTATTAACTGAGTTGTCACTTAAATTGTTCTTTTGTGAAAAAAAATTAGTATCAAATATCTCAATAGATTTATTGAAGGATACCATAGAGATTTTGTTGCTAATTATTGATAACGAAAATACAATTTTCCTAGAAAAAAATTATGAAGATTGTAGTGATATGACTTATTATATTTCAAAAAAACAAGCCGTAAACAGAATTTCTATCGAATTATTTAATTATTTTTTGATAGAGAATGATCAGAATAGTTTTGATAATTTATTTACAAAAATATATTTGAGTGAAGAAAATAAAAATATAGAGTCTCTAAATAAATTAAAATATTACAAAGTAGAAAGAATAAAAAGATATGAAGAAATTAATTCTCCAGACGTTATTTTAAATATTGAGAAGAAACTTCATGACGAAATAATTTTTGAGATCTGTGCCCTTAAATTTAATATAATAATTAAGTTAAACAATCATAAATCATCAAAAACCTTACTCAATATTGTAGATAGTTTAAATTTTGAAGTCACACAGATTTACAGTCCCAAAATTGAATCTTCGGTAAATTTACTACTAGCTAGATTGTTTTTAAGATTAATTAAAACTGATGATCTTCATTATGATAACTTATTAGATGTTTCTATGAAATTAAACTTTGAGGATTTTATAAAACTTATTGATTTTTCAATAGAAGTTTTAAGTACAAGGAAAATAATGAAGTTATTGATAATGAAAGAACGAGTTGATGACTTTGGCTATAAACAATTGTTTTTTGAAAATTATAAATTTCAGATTCAAAAGAATATTTATCCGTTCTTGTCAAACTCTAGTTCAAATCAAATTATTTCTCAGATATATCTTTCGCATTCTTTCAAAAACTATTTTAAAACAAAAAAAAATCTTTCACTATTTGATAAACTTTTTAAAACTAATTTTTATCAAGAACTAAATAATTTAACTAAGGGAGTTTGATTATAAAAATTTATATTTGAATTATGAAAAATAGATTAGAGAAATTTTTATGGAATACCAGGTATGTAACTTTACTTGCAGTTATTTTATCAATAGTTGCCTCGTTTTTTCTCATGATTTTAGGGAGTTGGGAGATTGTTCAGGCGATTTTTTATTATAACCCTCTTTTTGATTCCTCGATTTCTAGCAATAATATGCTATTATACAAAATAATTTCTTCAATAGATTTATTTCTTATTGCTATAGTTTTGATAATATTTGGATTTGGAATTTATGAGTTGTTTATTAGTGAAATTGATTTTACGGATTCTAAATTTAATCAATCAACATTAAAAATTAGAGATTTAGATCAACTTAAAAACAAGATCATTAAAGTAATAATTATTGTTTTAATTGTTAAGTTTTTTGAAAGGGTTTTAAAATTCTCAGATAATTTTGAAACTACTACAGATATCCTTTATTTTGGTTTATCGATTCTTTCTATTTGTATTGCTTACTTCTTAATTAATCGAAAGTAAAAACTTATTTTATAAAGTATATTCAAAAAATTCTAAACCTCAATATTATTAAACTAATTAAATCTGGGTGTTTCAGGATAAGGAACAAAAGAATCTATAAGAAGATACACGCTATCCTTAACTAAAAGTGAGATGCAAATAATAATTGTTGCTGTTAGTATAGAAACCGCAATATTATTTTTACTAATTTCTTCAAACTCACTAACGTTTTTAGTCATTACAATAAATAATTTGATAGAAATGAAATTAACTAATGCAATTGTGATAACAATTATTAATAAAAATATAAAAGTGTATTTCAATCCATCAATTAAATAATATCCATCGTATCTGGGATTATCAGTAATCATTCTTAGAGATTTTAAGATAGGCGCTTTAATTCCAGAAATTAAATAAGCTACAGAGAATAATACTGAGGAACTGAAGATAGAGTATGAGATATTATCAATTTTTATATTGTATCTTTTTTTAACTAATATGTCTATTAATTTGTATGTTAAAAATAAAATAGAAATTCCAATTATAATTGAAACTCCGATTTCAGCAATTGAGTAATAAAATAAGTCTTTATTCATTTTTTATAATTTATATTATAGTGCAACATACCATAGTTTCATGTCTGCTGTAGTTGGAGGTATGTCCCCAAGTTTCCAATTTTTACTTGTTGTTTCCCAAGTGTAATATCTTTTTCCTAAGTGATTTTTATATGAACCTCTCCATGGTAAATTTACCCCAATTATAGAATGTCCATAAAAGTCACTATTAAGAATTTTAATATCATAATTATATTTATCTAAAACAGTGTATAGAAATACAGTTCTAGTATCGCAATCTCCTTTAAAATTTTTAATAAATTCTGTTGGTGTATAGATGCCACCAAAGATTTTTCCGTCACAATCAATTCCCTCATCAATCATATCTTTGACGGATTTATTATTTAAATATGCATCCGCACAAGAATCATTTGTTATGATGTTGTAAGGTATATTTTGTACAAATGTTACTATGATATCTGCAAATTCGCTTCTTGAGAGA
>Ga0209532_1002611_pt1 | contig 12610 bp, 24 predicted proteins | sample COG_02_FD_184746 | JGI IMG/M metagenome (GOLD analysis project Ga0209532, IMG submission 184746) | Pelagic Microbial community sample from North Sea - COGITO 998_met_02 (SPAdes) (version 2) | ecosystem: Environmental > Aquatic > Marine > Neritic zone/Coastal water | place: Helgoland, sampling... | reverse complement strand
TCTTTTCAATCATCATATTAATCATAGAAGAAATACAATAATTCATCCTTCCAGCAGTCCCTTCTTTTGCAAGAATTCTCGCAGTAATGTCAAAAATTGCATAATCTAATGCATTTCTATCTTTTTCAGGAATATAGGGCATTTTAGAATCCTCCGTGATAAGGTTCATCCTTCCTTTGATAAGGATTAAATGGATTTCTATCACCCTTTTCAGGGATATATGGGTGGGGCTCATTAGGAATTACTCTTTTGTAGGGATTGGCTTGATTTCTTAGTTCAGCAATATCTCTTTTTAATTCTTTAATCATTTTCTTTAGTTCAAACAATTCCTGCATAATCAATAGTTGATTTTCCTTATACATAATTATAACTAAATCAAACACCTATATAAGTTTTTAATTTCTTTTCCAATGAGGATTATGACCAATCATTGATTGATATTCATAAATTCTTTCAGAGCCGCAACAACTGCATTTTTGAGATTCTGAAATCTCTCTGTATTTATAATGCTGGACAAAGGAAAGGGTTTTCTGAGTTTCCCATTGGTGTATCCCGTTATGAGAAATAGCACATTCTACTTCTTTTGAATCAAATATTTCATAAGTCTTATCACCGCACCTTCTGCACGACCAGATGTGCTTGACTTTTCCATCTCCGATAGCAGGAGTTCCAACAGGTTTGTAAACACACCCTCTTCCAGAAGGTGAATTATTGCAAGGCTCAGTTCCGATTTTAATCGCCATATTATGATGCACCATCAAGTAATATATAAATTATTCCATGAAACTAAAGATGTGGGAAATAACATCTACTGTCCAACCATTCCCCAAAGCCTTATATCTTTGCGAATTTGAAACAACCTCAGTATAATTATCAGGCAATGTTTGTAACCTTTCGCATTCAACAGGAGTTAATTTTCTATAAATAATTTGAGGGTCTAAAACAGTATGTTCCTTAAGAGAGTATGTAGCCTTCAAACAATTCATTTTTCCATCATTTCTTGGAACTAATTCCTTGCCCCTTCTTGGACTAAAATCTCTCCCATATTTTTGTTGATATTCTTTTCTAATCCTTTTTGCTTCCTCAGTCCTTCTTTCAGTCATGGCAAATGGAATTTCAATAAATGTTCCATTCCAATTAGCATATTGCCTTGCCGTCATACAAATGGCCTTTTTAGGATTAACTGCTGAATATTTTTTACTAACTTGGAAATCTTTATTCTTTTCCCACCACTCTAACCATTTACCTTTTAAATTATAACTATCATCTACATCATTTTGAATAATATCCTTCAAATAAATTCCCTTATCTTCGGGTTGAGATAAATTGGGTATATTAGTCCAATAAAGTCTTCTTCTGTTTTGTGCAGAAACTAAATTTGAATTAATCATAATTGGTTCTACTCCGAGGTATTCAGTAATAATATCTTGATAATCTTTCTTCATCACTACATTTTCAAGCAAAAAATACTTCGGCTTAAAATGATTTACAATTTCTACAAATTCAAAGAAAAGTTTACTTCTTGGGTCTTCAAAATTCAATTGCTTACCTGCAAATGAAAAACCTTGACAAGGGGAACCGCCCATAATTAAATCCAAAGAGGGCAAATCCCAATCTCTCCAATTAGTAACATCCCCTAATTGAATAGTATTTGGATAATTATGTTGAGTTACTTTGATAGGAAATTTATCAATCTCACTTGCAAAATAATTATTAATATTAAATCCTGCTCTTTCTAAAGCAACTTGCCCACACGAAATTCCATCAAACAATCCTAAAACATTCATATTTAGTCCTCCTGCAACATAGGGTGCATACAAGCACCAGAACAAAATGGTTCCCATTCATTCTCTTCTTTTGGTGAATAAACAATTTTTGTGCAAGTTTCACAAACATAAGCCATCTCAATACAACAATCACAAATAGGCTCTTCTTTAATTTCTTCAAACTCTCTATGATATTTCATATTATCACAAAATCTACAATATTCCAAACAACCCTCACAATAACCATCTTCATGCATATCATCAACATCTACTTTATTATCGCAGGATTCACACCTCAACCAATAAACCTCAGGGGGGTCAATGGCTCTTTCAGGAATTTTCCACCAGTTCATGTTAATAATAAACAAGCATTACCTATATAAATTATTGGTTAAGAAGTTCTTCAATTTCTTTGATATAAAGAGTATACAACAAAAAGCAAATCATACAAGGCTGATTTTTACAATTACAAACTTTTTTATATTTGATTCCTAATATAACCAAATCACTTAAATCATTCGCCATCATCTTCACCCATATCCCATCTCATAATTTGGATGGCATTTTGGATATCAATTTCATCACTACTATTTGAAATTTTGTTATTGACAACTCCTAAAACAACTAATAAATTTAAAGCCGCCGCCAGTTCCTGAAATTTGATATGCATAACCTTGTGCCAAAAATTAAGAGCGATTAGATTTATCAAAACCAAGCCTATTAAAGACCATTCTAAAATTGATTCAAACATTAAGCCACCTTCTTTGCTACATCATCATTCGCATGGAATTGAATAACTTGGGACTCTCTACTTTGAATATTATACAAAGTCAAATAACCCTTCATAGAAGAATACCCTAACATTTGCATGAAATCTGTCTGACCTTGCATAGTTGAAGATACAATACAAGGAACTCCTCTATACCATTCTACTGCGTGGGAGTGCGTATGCCCGGTTACGAAAATATCTGGAGGATTTCTAATTACCATTTGGTCGGTTTCTTCAGGGCTTAGTGCATTCCTTTCACCCCAAATAGGAGCCAAGTGCCTCTTTTTCAACATATGTTTCATACCAACTACTGATTGCTCATAAGTAACATCATCCATTCTTGGAATAATATCATCCATGCCTTTTCCATGATATGATAACATATCAATCCCATTCAAAGTAACTCTACAAGGATTACCTATATGGACAGTTGAATTAAATTTTTGTTGAATAGAATGTTCTAAAACAGGTTGAGGTTCTGCAGGTCTAACTGCATCATGATTACCGGGCAACATAATTGTCGTAATGTGGTCTGGCAACTCATCTAATTTCCTCGCACAATATTCATACTGTTCATAAATTTCTGTAATGGCAAGATTTTTTTCCTGATTTGGATAAACTCCTGCACCATCTACAGTATCTCCGCTTAAAACTAAATACTTAATGTTTTTAGCAAGAGGGTCTGTATTCATCCAATGAACCATTTTATCCCATGTGTCTTCAAGGAAATATTTTGAACCCATGTGAACATCTGAAATAAATGCAATAGAAACAGGGTCGTAATCCTTACCTCCTTTATTTTGATGATTCATAAGGACATCAACATATTGAACTTCATCTACCCAAAACATATTGGGATTATTTTTATCAAATCTTCCAGAGACTCCAATTACATCATCATTAATAATAGAATCTACTGCAGGGTCTTCCTTTCTAATAAATACATCCATGACTCCAGTATCATCTTCTAATGTAACCATCTTACCTCCAGATTTAGTCCTTCTGGTATTTTCAACAATGCCTACAATTCTATAGTTTCTTTGTTTAAAACTACTTCTTTTCCTATAGTCTAACAAGTCTCTAATTTTTCCAGAGGCTTTAAATCCTGCTTGAGTTTCAAGGAGTTCTTTAACAATTTCAAATCTTTCTCTAAACAAATCTGAAATAGAGCCTACTGAGCCAATATTTTTTGATTGCCCCACTTTGTAATTTCTTTCAATATCATCAGGATAATCTTCTGCCTTATGAGACCAAGAATCACTACTAAACTTGAATTTTCTGTATCCCATGATTAAACTAATTAAAATTACCTATTTAAAGATATTTAATCCAAAAATCCACCAAAATAATTTTGGTCATCATCTAATATACTATCAGATAAATCAGAATATCTGTCCCACTCCCACTCTTCAGTAAAGTCATAGGCATCCCTTTTAGGAGTTATTTTCTTTAGAAGTTTTTGATAACCAATATATGGCAATGCAACATCAGGATATTGAGAGGTAGTATCAGAATGCCCTTTATACAAATAGGGAGTAGTGGCAGTATCGTAATTCAATTGGCCTTGTTTATTTAAAATAAAATAAATGGCTTGCTTCAAAAATTCATCATCTCTTCCTCTAAATGTGTTATAAGCAGGACAATAAATATTTGGGTCAACTCCAATTTCAACGCCTTCTGTAAAATCGTTATAACACCATCTAAGGTTTAGCCTTCCTAACCAATTTTCATCTCTGTCATAAAAATATGCAGTAGAATTCATCAAAGCAACATCGTGAAAAGGACCCAACCAAGCATCATTCTTAATTTCTTCACAGGAATAACAAGGTCTGCCAGTAGTTCTGGACAAAACATGATAAGGTTCATTTGAAATTTCTATAAAAATCTGCTCACCTTCAGTAGACATTACTTCATAATATCCATTTATTCTATCAAAAATCCTTCCTTCAAATTTAGGGTTGTCTTTTTGAGCCCATCTGTAAGCCATTGCCGATTTAAAAACATCATCTTGTAATTTATTCATCACATGACCTGTTGCTTTTCTAAATAAATTTCTTTCCTTATGAATAAATCCTTCTAACTCTGTATGTCCATAATAAGGGTCTTTATAATCTTCCCTATCTAAAGAATTATAAAACGCAACCCTATCAGCCATATGAATCACTTATTCTATTGATATATAAAGTTTACTTATCAAAATGATAGCAGTTCATCTTTTAAGACATCTTCGGCTTCTTGAGCCTCTGAAAAATCTTTAGAGCCTGTAATAACGCATTTACCACTTGAGAAAATTAAGAAAACCACTTTAGGATTGTCTAATCTGTAAATTAGGCCGGGAAATTGTTCGGGTTCATATTCCGTCTTATCAAATGGAAGGTGGAACATTAAATTCATCAAATTTAATTTACTTTCTCCAATAATTTGTGAAAAATCACAAGTAACTACTAAGTTATGTAAGGAAGTTTCGCACATTTCTTCAGGAAACAATTCAAAATCATGAGATTCCAAATCAGTTCTAAGTCTTTTAAAACTCGTTTCAATATCTTCAAAATTTTTAGCCCCTGTTGCTACTGCCTTTCCAGACCTAAACAATAAGATACAAACCTTCGGATTTACACATCTATAAACCATTCCGGGGAATTGCTCTTGTTCAAAATCAATGTCTAAAACATAGGCTACTTCATTAATGTCTAAATTCAAAGCCATTCTTTGACTTGCGACAATATTTACAATTTTTGGCATATCTTATAATCCCTTTTTGACCTATATAAAACTATCTTACTCTATTTGAGTAATTTTAATTCCATAATATTTAGTTTTTAGTAAAATAGTAGAGCATTTTTCTTTAACTTCGTAATAAGACCCTGTAAAATAATTGAATTTATTCCAATTATTATTTTCATCCATACATTCAACAAGCCACTTCATTTTTCATCAACTCTTTTATAACTCATTCCACAAGATTTACAAACCATCGTTTTCATATCTACATTGCATTGCCTTCTGCAAGGACCTCCTTCAGACTTCCATTCATTCATATTAATCACCTATCTCAGTCTTTCCACATACGGGACAAAGAACCATATTTAAAGGATAAGGAGTTTCACAATGTTTACACCTCATCAAATTTTGCAACCTCAAAAATTCGTCATCATCAAATTTTGGCTCATAACTCTTTTTAATGTGCTTAGAATTCTTCTTTCTTGAATATTCATCTTTATTTTCACTCATTTCATCCACCTACCAATTTACTTCATTTACTGTTGTTTCAATCAATTGCTTATTTTGTTTATATTTTGCTGTTAAAACTCCACCATTTTGTTTTACAGTATTATATACTTGATAAGTATATACTGCATCACCAATACAATATACTAATACTTTCAAATAATTTCCATTTAACCATTCTTTGGGAGCATTTCCCCCATCCATCAATTTAGATTCAGATTCTCCTAAAACCCCCTTAATTAGATTTTGTAATGAAAATCTCCTTCCTGTAATAACTCTTAAATATTCACAAGTATCAATTACTTTATCATCTTTTACAAATAAATCATATATTTCCTGTAAATCAGCACCTCCTTCTGTAATAGTTTTACAGAGGATTGGCATATCAAACTTATTGCCATTGTGTGTAATTAATGAATAACCATTATTATGCCAAGCAGTAAAAAATACCTTTAAATCTTCAAAACTGTATAAGTCCTGTAAAACTTGGTGTATATGTCCTGTATAAAAAGACCTAATATAATCTGGATTTTTTACAAAAGAATATACCTTATCTTTTACAGAATCATATATGCAAATACAAGAAGTTTTCCAACCCTTTGGGGATGCAAAAGATAATCCTTTTAAAGAAGGATTCATTGTTTCAATATCTAATGAAATATACATATAATCAATCATCCTTTTTTACAGAAATATTGCAATGCATACATCCTCCAAGTCTATACCAATTATTACAGGTTTCGCATTGAACGGGAATTGCTCCACACATAAAAATCACTTGTATAAACACCTATATATACTTATTCTTGAACATAATGATTTACTAAATATTCAATGATTCCTAAAATGACATTTGAAATAATGAATGCCAATAAAAAACTATAAAAAAAACTCAATTAAATCATTCCTCTGAATCATCTAATTCTTGTAAATGGGCTTTATCTTTAGAAACCTTTTTCATTAATTCAGAAATTTTATCAACAGGTTCAGATTCAAAAGAAATAAAACAAGGCCTTGGTTGCAATACTAATTGATGGTCGCAAGTTCCAAATTTATTGTCTGTCCATGCAATCAATCTTCTCAACGGAACAAATAGGGGACTCGTAAGTTTCCCAATTTTTTTTCTAAGACTCATGATTATACACCACATCTTGCTTAGAAACAAATTCTTCAATTGCCTTATCTTTACAAGAAGGGCAAATAGCATATACTCCAAAATGTGTGGCTTTTCCGCCACAACCATCACAAACTTTTAAACTCATAATATCGGCCTTCAGTTTCATCGTATTGTTTACCTACTTGAGTAAAACAATCTGGACAAATGCCTTCCTTAGTCAAAGCAGACTTAGGCCAATAAGAATTACAAATGATGCAATTCTCAAATGGAAACTTATTGCTTACTTTCTGACTCATCAAAAAACCCCCTAATATGTTCAAATAATTCTTGACTTTTTTCAAGATTATTAATAAACTTAAGCCTCGTATCTAAATAATTGGAAATAACTTCAATTTCTTTTGCAATTAAAGGGAATTCTGGAAGATATTCCTCTGCCAAATCTCCTCCCTTGAGAGCGTCAAGAAAATAAGATAAAAGCATTTGGTAATCTCTAATCTTCACCATCTTTATTACTCTCCATTTTAATTAATTCTTGTTGAATAGGTTTATGTTCAGGCTCAGGATAAAGAATAGTTCCAAGCCAATAAAGTAAAAGACAACCAATAATTCCAATTAATAATTCACTCATTATCCTCACCCCCCTCCTCTTCAATAGAACCTTTATCTGGCAAATCTACATTCATCTCTTCCCTTAATTCCTTTAATGAGCCCCATACATGAGATACTCCATAGATGGTGCTTTGTTGTTTGTTGTCTAAATTATTTAGTTCTTGAGAGACCTTTTTAAAAAGGGACAATATAAATACATAGGCCATAAAAAGCAATGCCAAATTAGCAATAAGTAAAATAAGTTCTAAGCCCAAATAATCACTCCTCCTCATCTACAGATTCACCAATATCCATCATTTCTTCTGAATTTACTTCCATTGAATCCAACAAATTTTGAATTTGCTTCTTATTTGGCTTTCTCCTTCTGTTTTGTCTAATCATTTGTAGCCTATCTGCTACAGGAATCGCCTTTAACTTTTGAGGAGGTTGCCAATCAGTCCCATCAGAATTCTTCCTAACTCTGGGAACTGCTTTTAAAATAGAACCATCTTCTGTATATTCTGTGCATTCTCTGCACAATCCCTTATATCTTGAAATACTTTCGCATCCATTACATTTCCAAACCCTTTGCATATATATCACTTCCTTAATTACCTATATAAATATTATTCCGAATCAAAATCCTGACCATCTAAAATATAATCTTTAAAATCCTGAAGCAACATATCTACCAAATTATCAAATTCTCCCCACTCTCCTTCAATGGCTACTGAGATTTGAGTCTTTTCTACATCTGTGAGGGAATTGATGTATTCCATAAGGATGGGAGGGAAATAATCTCCATCTGTTTCAAATTTAAAGATTGTTGTTTTTGCCTTAGGATAATAATCAAAATTAATTACTTCTTCATGAGATTCAGTCATTACATAAATTGTTTCACCATCAATTTTACAATCATTATTAGACCACCAATCGTTAAATGTATTCTCTTCATTAAATGGTTCATTGCCCATATCTACTACTACTACTGCTTGCGACATTTTTTATCACCTGTATGATGTCGTATGTTTATTACCTATATAAATTAATCCAATAAACACCAATATCTTGATTCTTTTTGAACGATTTTCTCTTCAACCATCATATTTAGTGCCTGTAATACCTTAGCCCTTCCTTTAGGATTATTATATCTCATCCTTTTCATTAAAAAGGTGGTTGTCTTAGGACTCTCATACAATAATGAATACAATTCTCTGTGGAAATCGCATTCCCTATATACCGATTGATTAGATAAATAATATTTCGTAGATATCTTTTTGATATTTCCTCTGGCAAGCATATATTCAGTAACATCTGCAAATATTTTCCTCCAAGAAACATTGTCTTTACCTAATTTAAGTAAAATTGCAGTTTTAGATACTCCATTAGTTTCCTGTAAAACTTCTAAAATTTCATTCATAAGGGTGGCCTTTCTATGTTTGACCATAAAAGTCTCTCCATTATCCCATTGAGGAGCAGGTTTAATAACTTTTAAAGGAATTTCAACAACTGATAACCCTTCTTCGTTATTTGGATACTCATTTTTAAAATATTCTTCCAAGTCTGATTTCTCAAATCCATGCTCTAAAACCACATCTTCAATAAATGCTTCTTGAATTGTAGGGCTACTAATAATCAAGCCAATTTCCCTTTGTGAAAGAGAATTTACAACTTCCTTAATAGATAGCATATTTAACATGAAGGATACAACCTATTTAATACTTATCAATGTCATGATGTCTACTTTCAATCAATCCAGAAGAAGTAATCTTTGTAAATTGTGCTTTAGTCCATAATTCAATAAGCGTTTTCGCTCCTGAGTATGAAAATCCGCTTCTAACCCCTCCCATCAATTGCAAAACTACCTCTTCAGCATAACCTCTATAAGGAACCAATCCTTCAACCCCTTCAGGAGTTGCTGATGAAACATCATCTCCTGCTCTTTTATTCCTTCCAAGAGCCGCACCAAAAGAAGCCATACCTCTAATCATCTTATACCTTGAACCATTTCTATGAATAAACTGACCGGGGGATTCTTCAGTCCCTGCAAGAAGGCTTCCAAGCATGACTGTTGATGCTCCTGCCGCTAATGCTTTTACAATATCCCCGGACTTCCTTATTCCTCCATCAGCAATAATTGGAACAATTACTGAATTACAAACATCCATAATAGCACTTAATTGAGGAACTCCATGTCCAGTTACAATTCTGGTCGTGCAAATACTTCCGGGGCCAACTCCTACTTTGATTCCATCAGCACCTGCCTCAACCAATTCCTTAGCACCTAATCCTGTAGCAACATTTCCTGCAATAACTGGAATTTCATATTGTGATTTAATATTCTTGATGGCATCCATGCAATTTTTAGAATGTCCATGAGCAATATCTACTACTAATACATCAACTCCGACCCCTACTAAGTAATCTACCCTTTCCATATAGTCTCCATTAACTCCTACTGCGGCTCCAACCCTAAGCCTTCCCAAAGAGTCTCTGGTTGCAAGGGGATATGATTTTTCTGAAAACATATCCTTCCTTGTAACTAATCCAGCAATTTTGTAATTATTATCCAAAATAGGGACTTTACCAACCTTATTATCTCTCATAATATCTATAATTTCTTCTGGACTATTATTATCTGTAGCATATACAGCATTTTCATAAGAAATCATATAATCTTCAACCATTGAATTTTCTACTTCTTGAAAAGTAACATTCTTCAAAGGCAAAATACCCCTAAATGTTTCATTCTCATCAACAACTAATACAGAAGATACATTGTTTTCAATCATCAAACCTACTGCATCCATCGTGGTAGTGCCTTCCCTTACACAATAAGGATTTCTAATAGTTACATCATGATGTGTTTTTACTTTCAAAACTTCTTGAGTTTGCTCTTCAATGGTTAAATACCTATGAATAAATCCAATACCTCCTAATTGAGCCATCTTAATCGCCATATCAGATTCACATACTGTATCCATATTAGATGCAACAATAGGAGTATTTAAATAAATTGTAGAAGTTAATTGTGTTTTAGTATTTACTTCTTTTCTACTTTTAATATCTGAGTATTGAGGCATTAGTAAAACATCATCAAAGGTTAGCGATTCTACAATATTCATGATTAGTTATTGAAAATCATACCTATATAATTACTTTGTTGAAAATGGATAGGTATTTCCCCAATTTAAGAAATCAGGCAAAGTTCTTAAAAGAGCCCATGTTGAACCTGCTGGAAAATCATACTGATTTATGTGCAAAGTAGAAGACCAAGGATTCCATGACCATTTACCACTCTCATCATCAATAGGGCTTTGTATTTCTCCTTTTGCAAAATATATAGGGTATTGTTTTGCTAAACTATTTGCTATTGAGTATCCATTTAAATCTTTAGGCAACATGATGGAAAAATAATAATTTTCAGCACTTTTTGCATATACATTATTAGGATTACCCCATAAAGTCCTCTTTTCAGTTCTTTGCCATTGAGTATCGGGATTGACTATTTTTGATACTTTATCATAAGGAGGTAATTTTATTACTGCTAAATAACCTTCAAATTCTGAAAATTCTCTATATCTCGTTACATCTTCATCCCAATAATAACTCCACTCCATACCATCAGGATAACTTATAGTAATACTCTCCCACCTATTAAGATTTATAATATATATATTTCCCATTTCAATTGGAGGATTATCATAATTAAGTTCCTCTAACAAGTTAGGATTTTTCTTCATTTCTTTAGTTACTTTTTCATATAAATCCTTATTTAAATCATAATCAATCACATGCATTTGTTTATAGCCTTTGTATTCAGATATATCTACCAGATAGTTAAAATATGCAGTTGAAAAATAATCTTTAGGTTTTTTTTGTATTTTCATGATTTCACCTCAAAAGGATTTTGTCCCCAGTTCAAAAATTCAAAAACATCTTTATATAAGAAAACATTAGATTTTCCTTTAAATATTCTAACCCAATAATCTGCATCCTCCTCAGTATAAGTTACTATCAAACCATGTTTTTTATGATATGTTCCAATTTGACAAAAATAATATTCTATTAAATAATCAAGGTTTGCAAAAGAAGAATTCGTTTCTGATGCCTGATTTAGGAAGAAAACATTCACATGAGTCTCTAAAATAGGTTGCACATAAATATGACCCACCTTAGGATTAATTATATCTCCTTGATGTTTTTTTTGAAGGTCATTAGTATAATAATTATATTGCCATAGTTTATTTATATTATCTCTCACCCATGATTTAAAATCTTTCAAACTTTCAAACTCTTGAGCAGACATAATTAAGAATTAATCTTTCTGATACTTAAAGATATATTTATAAGGGTATTATATATTAGTTTGCTTTATGAAACTTCAAGATATTTTAAGACCAATTAGCGGTTTCTTCTTCATTCAACCATTTGTTATCATTTGGTATATGCTTTTTATAGAAAATCCTGCTGAAGAATACCTTACTTCTGGATGGACTTTCCAAATATACATGACTTTACTTTTCATTCCTTATTATTGGTGGTATGAAAAACTTTGGAATGAACAAAAGATACCTAAATCTGTTAATTAAAGATACCCAAAACCGTTAAAATATACCCGTTTCTGTTAAAATAAGATACCCTAAACCGTTAGGTATACCCATTTCCGTTAAAAAGAGATACCCATTTCCGTTATTTTTAAGGTAGGAAATCGGGGAAAAATAAGTTATTATTACTGAAATGTGGAAAAAAAACAAAAGAGATACCCATTTCCGTTAAAATATACCCATTTCCGTTAGTTCAAAATGCAAATAACAAATTAGTTTATATAGTATAACTTATTACATAACAACATGGCGAAGAAATTTGAGAGAGATTTTGAGAAAAATATTACCAAAAAAACAGGTTTCATTCTTGATTCTTATGATTCAAATGGGAAGCATAATATGTGTAAGATTAAATGCCCCGGATGTGAAAAATATCCTAAAGGACACAACTTCCCAGAGGGAAGAGGAACATCAATTTCTTCAACTCCGAGTGCCTCAAATGCTTGGAATTCCATAAAATCACAAATTAGGAAGGTTCATAGGGAAAATATTGAGAAAAAATGAGTAAACCCATTTTATTAACCCCCAACCCCCT
>Ga0209532_1002609_pt1 | contig 12612 bp, 10 predicted proteins | sample COG_02_FD_184746 | JGI IMG/M metagenome (GOLD analysis project Ga0209532, IMG submission 184746) | Pelagic Microbial community sample from North Sea - COGITO 998_met_02 (SPAdes) (version 2) | ecosystem: Environmental > Aquatic > Marine > Neritic zone/Coastal water | place: Helgoland, sampling... | reverse complement strand
AATCAGCTCTAATCATGGTAAATACGCTTTGGCTTACGCTGATGGAAACGAATTCCCAAAAGCTGTAGCTCTAGAAGACCCAAGTAAAACTGTTATAACTGGCGCTGTTTTAGCAACTGCAATTAGCAAAACAATTTTTGCTGCGGGAAATGACGATTTGCGCCCTGTTATGAGTGGTGTGTTTTTTCAGTTTTCTACAGAAGGATTAACGTTTGTTGCTACTGATGCTCATAAATTAGTAAAATATACTCGTGAAGATGTAAAAGCAAATCAGGTTGCTGAATTTATTATGCCTAAAAAACCATTGAATCTTTTAAAAGGTATTTTGGCAGCTAGTGATAATGATATTACGATTGAATACAACGAAAGCAACGCTAAATTTACTTTTGAAAACTCTGAATTAATTTGTAGGTTAATTGATGGAAAGTATCCTAATTACGAAGCGGTTATACCGAAAGAGAACCCGAATAAATTAGTGATTGATAGAAATCAGTTTTTGAATTCTGTGCGTCGTGTTAGTATTTTCTCTAACAAAACGACACATCAAATTCGATTAAAAATTGCTGGTGCTGAATTGAATATCTCTGCTGAAGATATTGATTACAGTAATAAAGCTGAAGAGCGTTTAACTTGTGATTATCAAGGAGACGATATGCAAATTGGTTTTAACTCTCGTTTTTTAACTGAGATGTTGAATAACTTAACTTCTGATGAAGTACAGTTGGAAATGAGTATGCCTAATCGCGCAGGTATTTTAACACCTGTTGATGGACTTGATGAAGGCGAGCATATTACCATGCTTGTAATGCCTGTTATGTTGAATAATTAAAACGCACTCTTGTTTATTCAGGAATCTTATACTATAAAAGTGGTTATCTTAATTTAGATAACCACTTTTTTTGTTTCGAATTTTAAATCTCTGCGCTAACACATTAACCTAAAGGCGCCAAAATATTTAAACAAAAAAAAACGCCCACTAAAAAGTGAGCGCTAAATTTATCTCGTCTAACGAAACTAACTAATAAAATTAAGAGATAAAGGATATGTTGGAGATTCGCCTCTACTTGCTTTTACAGCATTTATAATAGGAAATACCACTGAGATAATACCTAAAACCAAAAAGCCTAATAGACCTAAGCCGAATAATAAAATTAACGGTAAACAAATGATGCAATACACGATTAAACTTAATTGAAAGTTTATGATGTTTTTACCGTGTGTATCCATTTGGTACACCTTTTCTTTTTGCGTAAGCCATAACACCAATGGTAATAATAAACTACCGAAACCAGTTACCAAAGTGATTAACTGACTTAAATGTGTAAGGACCAAAAGTTGTCTGTCTTGTCTCATGATGATTAATTATTGATTGATGCTTATATGACGTAGTTTTTACTAAAATGTTACAGTTTCACCTAGTTGTAGTATAGAATCACTAATAATTAAGTAAAGAACACTTAACTCTTTATTCCTTCCATAGTATAATTAATACCTTTTATTTAATTTTCATAGAAACCGATATATAAAACCTGTTTTGCCATTATACTTCATAAATATTCATTAATAAATGTAATCTTAAAAAAAATTCAAAAAAGGCTATGATAGTATTTGGTTTAATGGAAACTATTCTTGTTGTTTTAGGACTTGTTATTTGACAATGCTGCACCTTTTGTCGATACTTAAATTCATTTCGAGATGTTATTATGGCAATTCAACGAAAAAAATAGTAAAATCCTACAATTACAATTATATTTACCTAGCTATTATATAACAAAAAATAAAATCAAAAAAAATGAAATCAAAAAACAACATTTCTAAATTATTAGGGGCTCTCTTTATAATTTTTGCCTTAACTTTTTCTATTGATTCTTATGCAACTGACTCTTTTGAAGGCAACGGAAAAAGTAACGGAAATAGTAACGGAAAAAGTAACGGAAATAGTAACGGAAAAAGTAACGGAAATAGTAACGGAAAAAGTAACGGAAATAGTAACGGAAATAGTAACGGAAAAAGTAACGGAAATAGTAACGGAAAAAGTAACGGATATAGTAACGGAAAAAGTAACGGATATAGTAACGGATATAGTAACGGAAATAGTAATAGTGACAGCAGTGATGGTGGTGATTCAATACCATTAGATGGTGGACTTAGTATTTTGTTATTTGGAGCTGCAGCTTTTGGTGTTAAAAAATTACGTGATACTAAAAAATAGGAAAATAAATTTAGCATAAAATTAATTGTTTATGTACAAAAAAAGATCTGCTTCTCGAAGCAGGTCTTTTTTTGTACATAATATTATGGTTTTTACTAAATTTATTGAAACTCTAATATGTTTTTTCTCTAATTAATTTTCTTTTTCAAGTTAATTTATAACACGTCATAAAAAAAATAGATGTGTAATAAATTTAAAGTGCTATTAATCATAATATAAATATTAAAATGAATTCAAAATCAAAATTTCTAAATTATTAGGTGCTCTTATAATAGTATTGGCATTAACTTTTTCAACCAGTTCCTTATGCTGATAGTTTTGATGATGGAGGCTATAGCGACGACGACAGTAGTTCCGTTGAAACTGGCGGCGACAATAGTTCCGATGGAAGCTCTGACGAAGAATCAATCCCGTAAATGGAGCCTTATTATTTTGCTATTAGGTGTCGCAGCTTTTGATATTAAAAAATAGGGAAAAACATTAAATTAATTGTAGAACATAAAAAAAGAATCACTTCTAGAAGCAAGTCTTTTTTTAGTCTATACTATTATAAATTTCACTAAATTTATTAGAAACACTAATTAATTTTCTTTCCCCTTAATAGAATCAACCAATTGAATCTTCCAATTTTCGGCCAAGCTTATTAATTGCTGGGTAAATGCAAACATAAAAAAAGTATTACCCACCATTTCAAAAACTTCTTCTATTAACCTAGTAAAATGTCCAAATCCATACAAGTCTGTATCAAAAAACAGCATGATTCCATCATAAATACCCTCCTCCTCCATTCCTTCAAAGAAGTCTATAAATACTGAAATAGCATAACAAACAAAGCCAAGAAACACTAAAATAAACTGTTTTTTAGTTTTAAGGTTATTAAACAAAAACAACAATATAAAAATCGCTGTAAAACCAAAGATGGGAATAAACACAAATTGCCAACCATAGCTAGGGAAAATTTCAAATAAATTAGAAATAAAACCAGGATTATATTCATGTCTAGCTTCAATGCTATTTCTAAATGCTGTGCCAACTCTTTCATGCATTTTAGAACCATCATCTACCGCCAAATAAGTAAAAAATAAGGAACTTAATCCCCATCCCAATTTTTCTGTTTTTTTTCTAATTAAATTAGGTTTGGAATATAATAACACAAACATAATTATCCACAAAACAATAGCTATTGCCAATAATTGAATACTAGAAAACCAATTTGGCAAACCATCATCTTTGGTAATGTTTACTAACCTTTGAATGGCTCTACTATCAATCCACTCATAAAAATTCAGAAAGACATCTGCTAAGGCTAAAAAAAGAATGATTATAGCCCAAAAAAGGATTAATCCATTTAACAAAAGTTTTTTATTTATTTTAAGGACCTGAAATGATTCCGGTTGATTTGTCATAAAATTAATACGTTAATATTTCTACAATATTAATTTAAAATTTCGATTTAATCGATTATTTTAGATAAAGCGCAAGATTTATTCTTCCTCAAGAAGGATATTTATCTCCTCTCTTTTTTATTCAACCTTATCTTTATTTATAATAGCTATTTAGGTATTTCGCCGTGGCTTGATTTAATGGCATATATTATTGGAAAGATAGAAACCATGTAGAATATAATAAAGCCGAATATACCAAAAAGTAATATGGGTGAATAAAAACACTAAAGTCTAGGCTTCAAACTTGTCTAGTTACCCAATATCCTAATTATAAGTACAGTCTGCGTTATGGTATTACCAAAATGATTGAAGCACAAACCTTAAGTTCTATTGTAAAAAGGGTGGTTTTAATTTAATAAGATTTCAATATCTAAAAACCTTATGAGCTTCGCTGCATAACCAAGAGCGGAATATTAATTTTAAACGCAAATTTTTCCACTGTATGTGTTGTGAACAAACGCTCTAAAAATGAATGCTTTTTATTCATAATGACTAACATATCTATATTGTTTTTTTCAATATAATCATGAACTACATTAAACATATCATCTTTTGCTGTTTCTACAAATTCATGTCTCAGCTGGCTAAAATTATTGTTAAAAAAAGCGATATTATCATCCGTATCATATACTAAATGATTTTGATCGGCAAGATGGAATATTTGTAACGAAGATTTATTCATAGTCATAATTTCTCTTAAAACCTCCAAATCTTCTATTTTAAAGCTTTTTGAGTTTGTAGTTGCTAAAGCAATATTATCCAAGTTCTTAAATTCACATCCGTTAGGAATAGCTAAAACTGGTGCTTTGCAGCGTTGCATTACCCTTACGGTATTACTTCCAAAAAGTACTTTATCTAAGCCTGAAGCGCCTTTGGTACCCATAATTATCAAATCTATATCACGATTTTTACAAACTTGATTTATGGAGTCTATAAAATTATCATAATCTACAATAGAATGAAATTGATGGTTTTTATTGTTAAACTCTTCATTAATTGTTGAGACTATATTATTGATAGATTTTTTAGCCGCATTAATTAATGTTTTATAAATAGTCGTAGATGAATTTACGACCATCATATCATCTGTTATAAAAGAAGACGCTTTTTGTACATTTAAGATATAAAACTGGCATTTTTGATCTTTTAAAAACTCTAAAGCATAACCAATAGCATTTATTGAATTTTTAGAAAAGTCTGTAGGCAATAGGATGTTTTTCATGACCATAAAATTTATTACCAAGTAAACTTATACTTAATCCATTTTAAAAACTATGATATAAATCAGTAAAACAAATACTGTACATTAATAAATTAGTATAATAATTTTAAGCATTGTATTTTCGGCACAATAAATGACTAATAGTACGTTATAACCTAAATTACTTTTATGATACGTATTTCTTTTTTGCTATTGTTTTTAGTTTCTATATCTCTAAACGCACAAAACAATGCTATTGGATTTGGAGAAAAATTTACCTACACCGCTTCTTATAATATGTCTGGTATTTTAACGGATTTGGCTGAGGTCACAATGGAAACCAGTGCCGTTAAAACATCAAAAACAACACTATTACGATTAAAATGTAAAGCCACTACATATAGCAAATGGGATAATTTTTTTAAAATTAGAGATTTGTATGAGAGTTATGTTAATCCAAAAACATTAAAACCCTATTTATATAATAGAGATATTAATGAAGGTGGTTATTATAAAAACATGAAGTATACCTTTAGTCATAAAACTAAAACGGTAAAAACGGTACAAAGAAAAAAGAGTAATTGGGTTCAAAAGAAAACAGTACCTATAGGTGCTGATACTAAAGATATTATTTCAACATTATACACCATAAGAACTTTTGATTTAACGAACTTAAGCTCTGGTACTAGTAAAGATTTTACTATTTTGTTTGACAGGGAAGAAATTAAAGCCAAAGTAACTTACTTAGGAAAGGAGACTATTTCTACAGCTTTAGGAACTAAAACATGCTATAAAATCTCATTAGGATCTACAAATTCAAATACTGTAAATGGTACTTTATGGCTTACCGCAGACGAAAATAAAATCCCTGTATATGGTAAATTTAAAATACCCGTAGGTACCGGAGAGTTAAAAATAAAATCAGCTTCAGGCTTAAAAAACTAAATACATTTAAGATGAAAAAATTGTTTACTATTCTAGCTTTAATAGCATCCATATTCGCGATTATTTTTTCTGTTTTACCCTTATCAAACTTAGCAATTATTCCTGCCATCGGAGCATTAGTTTTTGGTATTATCGCATTTTATCTTTCGAAAAAAGAGGGGAGCGTTAAAAAAATCATACAGTTTACATTTATATTAACTTTTATAGCTTTGGCTATTACAACATATAAATCAATTTTCACCAAAACAGAAGTTACCAATACAGATGCTATTGAAGCTATAGAAGACAAACTAGAAGCAGAATCTATGCAAGAATTAGAAGATCTTAATATTGAAATTGATGAATCTGAATTAGAAGATATTCCATTTGATGAGTAAGTAATTTTTGCTGTAAATATGTATATTTGTTCTTGAATAAAATAATGAAACTATCTAACTTATAATTTTATCGCTACAAGATAATAATCTGATTATAAGTTGCATGCGGTTAATAATTACTTAATATACATGAAGGTATTTTATATTCTCTCTCTATTTACATTGCTAGGTACTTGTGCTACCAAAAAATACACCTCCAAAATACAAGATGTTAAAGATAATATAGTGTTGATGGATAGCACTCAAGTTATCAAATATGCAAATACTATAAATGCAGAAGAGCTAAAGACTCACTTATACAAATTTTCATCTAATGATTTTATGGGTAGAAGAGTTGGAGAACCTGGGCAAAAACTAGCCGCTGAGTTCTTGAAATCTTATTATGAAAGCGAGAACATCGATTCTCCTTTTGGCGGATCAAACTATTATCAAACTATTCCTTCTAGCTTTTTTAATGATAAATATGGAAGTTCGGAAAATGTATTAGCCTACATTGAAGGTTCTGAGCATCCAGAAGAAGTGATAGTGATTTCATCTCATTTAGATCACTTAGGTGTTTCTGAGAATGGGCTTATAAATAATGGTGCAGATGATGATGGTTCTGGAACAGTAGCCCTAATGGAAATGGCACAAGCATTTAAATTAGCCAAAGATGAAGGTCATGCCCCTAAACGGAGTATTTTATTTTTACACCTAACTGCAGAAGAAATAGGCAAAAAAGGTTCTGAATTCTACACCAAATATCCCGTATTCCCGCTTGAAAAAACCATTACCAATCTTAATATAGATATGATTGGAAGAATAGACAATTATCATAAATATGATAAAGACTATATGTACTTAATAGGTTCAGATAGATTAAGCAAAGAGCTCCATTATGTTTCTGAAAAAGTAAATAATCGTTTTTTTAACATCAATCTAGATTATAGGTTTAATGCAGAAGGTGATACAAATGATTACTATGATCGGTCTGATCATTATAATTTTGCTTTTCATGGTATTCCAGTAATATTTTACTTTAATGGTGAGCACGACGATTATCATAAAGTAACAGATACTCCAGATAAAATAGATTATCCGTTATTAGAAAAACGTACCAAACTCATTTTTGCTACAGCGTGGCAAATTGTTAATCAAGATCATCGATTAGCGGTAGATACAAATAATGAATTGTTAAAATAGACTGAAAATTAGCTAGCTGATTCGTTCCTTTTTGTAATATAGCATATCTAAAATAGTATAAACACATGAAAAAACTAGTAATCCTTATCTGTGCTACAACATTTTTCACATCCTGCAGTAGTTCACAAAATAAAACTGAGAAAGTCGTTAATCCTGAAACTTTTGCTGCTACAATAACTTCAAATGAGCTTAAAGACATGCTTTACACCTATGCTTCAGATGAGTATGAGGGAAGAAAAACTGGAGAACCTGGTCAAAAAAAGGCTATTGAATTTATAAAGAATAATTATCGCACTAATAACATTCCCTCTCCTATTGCTGAAGACGACTATTTTCAAGACATTCCAGCCAGTTATTTTGGGAATGGTATAAAAGATTCAGAGAATGTTATTGCTTATATTAAAGGAAGTGAAAAGCCAGATGAAGTAATTATCATTTCTGCACACCTTGACCATATAGGGATTAGCAGGAATGGCGATATTAACAATGGTGCTGATGATGATGGATCCGGAACAGTAGCCATTTTAGAAATAGCTGAAGCTTTTAGAGCAGCAGAAAAGAGTGGAAATGGACCTAAGCGTACTATCGTATTTTTACATGTTACTGGAGAAGAAATAGGACTTTACGGTTCACGTTATTACGCAGATGAAGACCCCATTTTTCCTTTAATAAATACAGTGGCTAATTTAAATATTGATATGATTGGTCGTGTTGATCCAAAACATGAAGAAAGTGGTAAAAATTATTTATACTTAATTGGTTCTGATAAATTAAGTAAAGAATTACATAACCTTTCAGAAAATATCAATAAAAAATACTTCAATTTAGAGTTTGATTACACCTATAATGAAGACGATGACCCGAATCGTTTTTATTACCGCTCGGACCATTATAATTTTGCGAAAAATAATATTCCTGTAATCTTCTATTTTAATGGGACACATGCCGATTATCACAGACCATCGGACACACCAGATAAAATAAATTATGCCTTTCTAGAAACGCGTACTAAGCTTATTTTTCACACAGCTTGGGAGTTGGCTAATAGAGATGAGCGGGTTAAGCTAGATTAATTATAAATACAAAAAAAGCCTTTCAATAAATTGAAAGGCTTTTGCTTTTTGGGTGGAAGACCGGATTCGAACCGGCGACCCTTGGTACCACAAACCAATGCTCTAACCAACTGAGCTACAACCACCATGTAACTGCATTTTGTAATGCGTGTGCAAATGTAATTTATTTCAATCTTTTCTACAAAGACTTTTTGAATATTTTCTTATTGTTTTTATAACTACTTCAAATCGAACAAACTATCAACAGCTACATAACGTTCTACAGTAAAACCCTCTGCATACTCTACTCCTATTAACCTACCTAAGTCTCTAGCTCTGTTAGCAATACTATCCGTAAAGCTCTTGCTAGATATAGGTGTTTCTGGCTCTTTACTATTAGCATCAAAAAATTGTGTTTTATAGGCTAATACAGATTCCATCTTTTTATCCATAAAACCAGTTACATCAACTGCTAAATCCGGTTCTAAATTTTTCCATTGTATATAATGGTATACTTGTTTTGGTCGCCAAGGTTTTTGTATTTCACCTTCATCTTCGGTATCAATTTTAATCAAGCCACTCAAAAAGCAAGCATCACTTACTAGTTTGCTTCCTTTCTCATGGTCAATATGTCTATCATCAATAGCATTACAAATCACAATTTCTGGTTGATATTTCCGTATCATTTTAATAATGGCTAGTTGATGCGATTTATCATTCACAAAAAAACCATCAGAAAACTCCATATTGGTTCTAATACTCACGCCCAAGATTTGTGCTGCGTTAAATGCTTCTTCATCTCTAGTTTTCGCCGTACCTCTAGTTCCTAACTCGCCTCTAGTTAAATCAATAATACCAACTTTTTTGCCATTGGTAACTTCTTTTGCAATGGTTCCACCGCAACTTAATTCAACGTCATCTGGATGTGCTCCGAAGGCTAAAACATCTAATTTCATATATTAATTTGTGTTTTTTCTTGTATTTGTTATTTAACAAAATCATATTATTCATCTAAAATAAAGAATATCGAAAAACTCCGTATAACGAAAACGTATTCGTTAACGTTTTCCTCATTTTTTAGTTACTAAATTTAGCAATTATTGAAAAATCACAGCTTTACTCAAAGCATGACATTCGTCATAATAATTAGAGGGCTTCCAAAGTAATTTTACACTATATCTATTCAACGCTTCTAATTAATTGCTAAAGCTAATAAAGAATTACAATATATGATCTATTTAATGCTCACCATTTTAGTTATTACCATTGGTCTCTTTGTTTGGGGAAAGTTTACACCAGACATTGTAGCACTAATTTCTATGCTGAGTTTGTTTTTGACAGGTATTTTAGATTCTAAAGAAACTTTAAGTGGCTTTAGTAATCCTACGGTTATTATGATTGCTGCTCTCTTTATTATAGGCGAAGGTATTGCCCAAACAGGTTGGACAGCTTTAGCTGGTAAGAAATTTGTAGAATGGGCAGGAAAAAGTGTGCCAAAATTATTGGTTATTATAACGCTTGGTGCTGGCGTATTATCTGGATTTGTTAGTAATACAGGAACAGTGGCAACCTTAATGCCACTTACCATTTCATCTGCTTGGAGCATTGGTACATTACCTTCTAAAATGTTGATGCCTGTTGCGTTTGGATCTAACACAGGTGGATTATTAACTTTAACAGGTACACCTCCAAACATTATAGCTAGTAATGCTTTAATGGAGGCTGGTTTTGAAGGATTCTCATTCTTTGAGTTTGCGTTAATAGGTTTGCCACTACTTGTTGTAGCCCTATTATATTTTAGATATATAGGCTATAAACTTTTACCAAAAAATAAAACAAATAATAAACCAGTAAATATTGAATCTACACTTCATAATTGGATTGAAGCTTATAAAGTTGACAATGGGTACTATCGTTTGCGTGTAAGATCTATATCACCATTACTAAACACTAAAATTGAAGCATGGCAGTTTGAAAAAGATTATAACGTCACTATTATTCGTATTAGAAGAAGACATCCAAATTTATTAAAAAAGACACCTCGATTTATAGAATTCCCAGACCACAGTACAGAATTTCTTTATCATGATATTATTACTATAAAAGGGGAAACTAAAGCTATCAACAAAATAATGATTACGTTCAGATTAGGGCTTTTACCTCTTGAACCTATCACTGATGAATTGAAACACAACCTTATTAATCAAGAGGTTGGTATGACTGAAGTTATTGTAAACCCAAATTCTATTTTAGTAGGAAGAAAATACAAATTAAACAATTACTTCAAACGCTATAATCTTCAACTTTTAGCAGTATCTAGAAACAAGAAACCTCTATTAGAAAAAGAAATCACTGTTAAAGCAGGCGATGCGTTCTTAATACGAGGTACTTGGGAACATATAGACGATTTAAAACAACAACACGAAAATCTGGTGATTATTGGTAGTCCAGAGGGAATGGCTAAAAATGTAGAAAGTCTTAATTCTAAATCATTTATTGCCTTAGGAGCCCTAATACTCATGATTATTTTTATGGTTTTCAAAATTGTACCAGGATCTATGGCTGCATTAATTTCAGCAGGTGTGGTTTTACTAACGGGATGTGTACCAATTTCAAAAGCATATAAAGGTATAAGTTGGACAAGTGTTGTTATGATTGCAGCAATGATACCAATGGGCATAGCACTCCAAAAAACAGGAACTGCACAATTAATTGCCAACGCTCTTGTTGATTATTTAGGTGCTATACATCCGATCTTATTACTAGGTGGTGTGTTTTTATTAACCACAACATTCAGTCAAGTAATCAATAACTCAGCAACAGCAGTATTAATGGCACCGATAGCGATACTTGCTGCTAGCTCACTAAACCTATCTCCTGAACCATTTATGATTGTAGTTGCCATTAGCGCATCAACAGCCTTTTTAACACCAATAGGCACAACGACAAATGCGATGGTTATGACAGCAGGAGGTTATAAGTTTATGAACTACTTAAAAGTGGGTGCTCCATTACTACTTATGTTCTTCATTATATCAATGATACTAGTGCCAATGATATGGCCATTTTGAAATAAAAATTATTAAATAGGAACCTTTAAATTAAACTAAAATGAAAGCAACAGCAACAAAACATCCAAGTTTAGAACAATACGGATTAAAAGATGTGACGGTTAACTGGAATTTATCACCTGAGGAACTTCAAAAAATAACGGTTGATAAAGGCATGGGGAAAGAAACAGCAAACGGAACCCTAGCTATAAACACAGGAAAATTTACAGGACGTTCTCCTCAAGACCGTTTTCTTGTAAAAGATGATTATACAGCTGATAAAGTTTGGTGGGGAAAAACTAACAAACCAGTATCTCCAGAAAATTTTGATAAGCTAAAAAACGAAATCACTAAATACCTTTCTGGAAAAGAAATTTATGCTAGAGATGGTTACGTATGTGCAGATCCAGAATTTAGAACAAATATTAGAACAGTAACTGAATTACCTTGGTCTAACATGTTTGTATATAATATGTTTTTAAGACCTAGTGAAAAGGAATTAGAAAACTTCAATGAAGATTGGTTAATCCTATGTGCACCGGGATATGTTTGTCCAGATCCAAAAGCTTATGGCATCCGTCAAGGTAATTTTTCAATATTAGACTTTACGAAAAAAATAGCATTAGTTGGCGGATCTGCTTACACAGGAGAAATGAAAAAAGGTATTTTCTCTGCCCTAAATATGATTTTACCAGTAGAAAAAGATGTATTACCAATGCACTGTTCTGCTAATGTTGGTAAAAAAGGAGATACTGCTATTTTCTTTGGATTATCTGGGACAGGAAAAACAACGTTATCTGCAGATCCAGACAGAAAATTAATTGGCGATGATGAGCATGGTTGGACAGCCGATAATACAATCTTTAACTTTGAAGGTGGATGTTACGCTAAAGTAATTGACTTAACAGAAGAAAAAGAACCGGACATTTTTAGAGCAGTTAAGCCTGGTGCAATTCTTGAAAATATAGTGTTTAAAGATAATGGAGAACCCGACTATATGGATAGTAGCATCACACAAAACACCCGTGTAAGTTACCCAATTCATCACATTGATAATATTCAAGAAACGCTTTATGCTAACAACCCTAAGAACATCTTCTTCTTAACTTGTGATGCTTTTGGTGTATTACCTCCAGTATCTAAATTAA
>Ga0209532_1002606_pt1 | contig 12620 bp, 12 predicted proteins | sample COG_02_FD_184746 | JGI IMG/M metagenome (GOLD analysis project Ga0209532, IMG submission 184746) | Pelagic Microbial community sample from North Sea - COGITO 998_met_02 (SPAdes) (version 2) | ecosystem: Environmental > Aquatic > Marine > Neritic zone/Coastal water | place: Helgoland, sampling... | reverse complement strand
TCAGTTAGGGAACCTCTATAACCCACTGTTAGTGCATGCTCACAATATGGCCAGTCGAACCCCTCTTTAGCCATACCTAGGGCAATGATTAAATCCACGTCATCAATTGAAGACACATTCCTTAGGTAAGTGATTATCTTCTCACGATCGGAAGGATTGTCGTTAACTAAATCAGCAACCTTTATCTCTTTACCATCATCTCGAAGAACATGAATTATTTTAGAGTCATCATCAATGCGAACTACGCGACCGATTTTATCAATGATCTCATCAACCTCACGCAATTTATCTTTTGTTGATTCTCCTGAGTTGACGTTGGGGATATGAAGGATTGTTTTCTTGTCAGTGTCTAAAACTTGATCGATTGAACTAGTATATTTTCCTTGGTAGAAATGATAACCAATTCCCAGCGATTTCAAATGTTTATAACCATTTAGTTGCTCGTAATAATTGTATGTTACTTTTTGAAATTTAGCCTCATCCTCCGGCATTAAAACTGGAACCGAATCTCCGCGAAAATACGATCCTGTCATTGCTAGAATATGTGCGTTGCTGTTAACCATCAAGTCTCTAATTAGCTCTCCAAGCTTGTTTTCGTAATCGGCCGATACATGGTGAAACTCATCGATTGCTACCAAACATTGGTTGAATTTTTCGGTCTCAATTTTGTTGAACGCAAACCTCAAAGTGGCATGCGTACAAACAAGGATTTCTTCTTCAGAATTCATAAATTCTGTGAAGGCATCTACCTTTCTGCTGTCGCCTCCAGGTGAACACAAATCATATCTAGAATTTGGAGACCAATCTTCGAAAAAACCATTCTCCCGCAGTTTGGTTGTTGCAAAAGAGCTACCAATTGACCTCTCAGGAACTGTAACGATTACTTTACGAATGTTTTGATTACGAAGTTTATCCAACCCTATAAACATTAGAGCTCTAGACTTTCCAGAAGCTGGAGGAGCTTTTAGCAAAATGTATTGATAGGCTCTATTTTCATAGGCGCGAGATTGCATTTCGCGCATCCCCAAGGCTGAAGTTGAGACACTTTGACCATTTTGGTCGTATGTAATATTTACAATGTTTTCCATTAGGTTAATTCATTATAATAATTGAATAGATGATCGATTCTCTCTTGGTCACTGGTAAATGGGGCACTTCGATAACAAGAATCAATTACTTTATCCAGAGTTCTGTGACTAGTAAGTAAAGCTGTAGGCATTTTATCTGGGTCATACAGTTGTGCCATGGTTCTTTCCGGAAACTTCTCTCTTTCTCCGATTATTTCGAATACGCACATTGTTATTCTCTCTTTCTCTTGCTCAGAAATCTCCGGGAAAGGGAAAGTGTTGTAGCCTAACCTTGAAGAATAACGAACCCTAGTTTCAAGTGATCCACAGACCGTTTTAATCCATAGATTGTGCATTTTTGATGTCAATAGACCAAACATCCATGGATCACAATCATAGATTGCAAAAGCAAGGTTTGTGATTATAATAGACTCATCAACAAATCCGATAGGAATGTACTCTCTCCTCTCAGATGAAACTGATGGGACTATTATTGAATGAGATGTCGTAGAATTGATTTCTCTGAACTGATAGGATCTCTCCGCGAGCCTTTGAGCCGCTTTATCTGTGCTGCCAGAACGAATTTCATGAACATTTTGAATCCTTTCTTTTATTGGCTTAATTGACATTGCTTCTTCCAGAAATTCATCAGTAATCCACAAACACCAACGCTCTAAACCTTGTATAAACTCTTTAGAACCAAGGAGCTTTTTAATGAATTTTGAGGAATTTGGAAATTCGTCAGTGAGTTTATCTTTTTCTTTTTTGGAAAGAATAAGGTTCCCTCCATCATAGGGCATATTACCTTTTGGCATTGGAGGTATTGTAGATAAAGGGGAACTTCTTTTTTTGACTATTAGATTTAAGCCAGTTGTTAAATACGGTGAGATGACATCAGTGCGTATTAAGAACTCGTTTCCGTATAACTTCTTTTCTTGAATCGCTCCTGTCTTCGAGAGGCCAATAATAATAACCGTAACCCCAGTGTTACCCTTTGAGTTGTTTCTCCATTTAAATGACGTATGCGCAAAACAGATTTCCACTTGGTGGGAAAAGACCTTAGGCCAAAGGAGTTCAACCTGTTCTCCTTGAGTTAAGGAGTTAGTTGTTACGATAGAACATCTTGCGTCATTTGCTTCAATATATTTTGATGCCAAATAAAGCCAGCAACTGGAGTAATCAAGGTTTCTCGTCTTGCTATAATCTCTAAATACACGAGCAACATCTTCTTTTTGTTTAGGAGTTTGTTTCCTTGCCCCACGATATGTTGGGTTCGATACTATAAATACACTTTTTGGCTGCACGGATCTACACATTGAAGACCAATCAACCTGTGTGGGGTTAGCGTTAAGTATGTTTGACTCTTCAATTCTCTGAACAATTCCATCTTTTGATAAGTTATCCTGATCGCTTCTAAAGGACTCAATACATAAGCCAATCTTCGCTATTTGGTGCTTAAAGAAACTTTCCTCTATTCCATAAAACTGAGCCAGATTTATCTCGAAGGACACTGAATTTCCACTTAGATTATGTATTGTTTCCCTTATCTGACCACAAAGAATATTAAGTTCTTTAAGCGATACGATCAAGAAGTTTCCTGCGCTACATGAAGGATCAAACACCTTTATTGATTGAATTTTATTGGCTAACCCGGTTAATCGCTCCACATTATCTTTATTCTCCTCAAATTCTATGTAAAGTTCATCTAAAAACAAAGGTCCAATTACCTTTAGAATATTGGTAGAAGAAGTGTAGTGATTACTTAGGCCGGTATTATCATCTGGATCAACTACAGATTGAATTAGGGATCCCAGAATGTCTGGGTTAATATCAGACCAATCAACATCAGATAATTCAATTAGGAGTTTCCTTGCTTTTTTAGAAAAGGGTGGTGTATTTCCTTTCGTTGAGAATAAGTCAATTGCCAATTGAGGAATTTCCTGGAATTCAAACTGAGAGCCGGATGGAGCTCCTTCGAAAAGCGTCCTGAAAAGCATGTTTAAGACAGACTGCGTGTTGCTTCCATCTTCCAGAGTATGATTGTTTAGGATTCGTTTCACTTTTCCGTTACCCATTAATCCTAAGCTGTCTATCCAGAAGCAAAACAGCAAACGAGATATTGTAAGATCTAGGTCTTTCTTGTTATGACTTGTTTTGAATTCAGGATGAAGAATTACTTCATTATAGATTGCAGCAAGTTTCTCGGCAGCTTTAATGTCTACACTTTGATGTTTGTCTATAATCGCCTTCTCTTGACCTAGTAGGGGTAAGAAGAATTCGAGGTACTGATAGACCTGTTTAAAGGAAGTCTTAACTGATTCCTGCGTTTTTGCATCATAACCAAGAAGGTGACTCTTGTTAAACACAACTATGAATCGTTCATTTAAAGATTTCAACCCCTTCTCCTTTATTGATTCAAGCTCTAGGTGAAGTGCTGCATTTGGTGTGTGAATAAAAAGAGCTTTCTTTTTTAGCTTGATAATTTTGCTGTCATCAGAATTATCAAGCTTAATTCTTGACAAAGTGGATTCCGGAAATTCAAACGCTCTTAAGAAGGAAGTAATAAATTCCACCTTATTCTCTCCGAATTGAAGGCTCTTTAAATTTGATTCTATGCTTTCAAACTTGATCATTTCTTCAAGTAGGTATTTATAGCGTTTGCAATGTGCTCAGCCATTTTTACTGGAACTGCATTCCCAATGGCTTGTTCTAAATTAGTTTTGGCTCCAACAAGTTTGAAGTCTGCCGGAAAGGTTTGAATCAAGCTTCTCTCCTTTGTTGTAAGAGCTCGAATACTTTCATTTGGCTCAGACTTATCAGCAGGATGTTTTTTATAGGTCTTCGGGATGGGTCTATTTACGCCTCTAATAGTTGAACTTGGTTCATTTACAGAGAAAATTGCTCGTCTGTTGTAACTGCGTGGATGTGCATAATAGTAATCCAGATTAAGTTCGTCTCCAAAATAATCTTTAACCGTCATGGGGTAGTCAGAATGATTAGATATCATCTCTTCACGAATGAACCCATCTTTTTCTCCTAGCCTTCCTATCATGAAAAAACGTTGCCTTGCCTGTGGCACCCCTAAGTAACTCGCATTCAATACTTCAAACGTCAAGCCATACCCGCCTTGTTTAAAAATTTTAATTGCCTCTGGAAGGACTTTGCTTCGAGTAATATTGTAGACATTTTCCATTACAAACCATTCCGGTTGATTTTGAACTACAAGCTCAGCGAATCGGATTGTCATATTTGCTCGCTTTCCATTATCATCACGATTTCCGGCAATTGAAAAATCTTGACACGGCGGTCCGCCGATAATCATATCGAATTTTAGGTCTTTTAGGACATATTCTGGCTCGTTAGACATTAGATCTCCATGATAAAAAGGATGATCAAAATTCAACTCATAGATCTCCTTTGCCGTCTTCCAATTATCGAATGCAGCAACAACTTCAACTCCAGCATTCATAAATCCTAATGACATGCCACCACATCCAGAGAATAAATCAATTGCTTTCATTATTCTGATTTATGTAGTTCATAAGTTGTTCTGCGACATATTTTGCGAGTTCGACCGGAACAGCATTTCCTATCATCTGATTGAGATGAGTTTTTGGCCCCTCAAAGATGAATTCCTTTGGAAACGTTTGCATGTAACTTCTTTCTTTTACTGTTAGAGCCCTAACTTTTTCTCCAATTTCAACAAGATCACCCGGATGCTTTTTATAGTTTTTGGGAATCGGTCTATCTACTCCTCTTATTGTTACGCAAGGTTCATATATGCTAAAAACCGCTCGTCTATTGTAACTTCTCGGAATTCTGAAATAGTACTCAACACCAAGTGAGTCACCGAGATAATCATGTATTGTCATTGGCTTCTCAGTTTGGTTTTCCATCAGCTGACTCCTCAAAAAGTTATCTTGCCCGTTTAACTCGCCGATAAGAAAAAACCTTTTCCTCTTTTGAGGAACTCTACAATAACTTGCATCTAACACAACAGTAGTCAATCCATAACCAGATTCTCTAATTATTCGCTCAGCTTCAGGATATGTTTTACTTTTTGTTATTCGATCTACATTTTCCATTACAAAGAATCTAGGCTTAACCTCTCTAATTATAGTGGCAAATGAATAGGTTAAATCCGCTCTACCAAGCGATTCGTTTCGATGACCTGCACTTGAAAAGTCTTGACATGGAGGGCCTCCAATAATTATTTGAGGGCGATAAGATTTTATCCTCTTAACAACATTCGGATCTCCTAAGTCTTCTTCATGGATAGGGTGGTCAAAGTTCTTTCGGTATATGTCTGCTGCTTCTTTCCAATTTTCAAAAGCAGCAGCTACAGTAAAACCTGCATTCATAAACCCAAGAGTCATACCTCCACAGCCTGCGAATAAATCTACGATACCTCCTTTCGTTTTATTTGTATTCATGAGTCCTCTTCTGTTCCTATTAGTTCTTTTGGCTCAACATTCAATGTTTTTGCTATTTCAAAAAGGGTTTCAAGACTTGGTTGTCTGCGATTCTGCACATAAGAATTCACCATGTTATAACTCTTACCTAACTGTTCGGATAACCAGATTTGTTTGATTCCTTTTTGTTCTAAAACCTCTTTTATTCTATTCATTATTTGAACTGTTTGATTCAGTCGTCAAAATAGGAATAATAAAGTAATATCTCATTATATGAGTATTAAAACAATCATTTAGATTGTGTGTTTGTGGGGAAGTGGAAGCTCTTTTGGTGCTCAGGAGTTGGAATTGCGAGGCTTTGTTCCACTAGTGGAACCAGAATTCCTTTCAATCAAGATTTTGGTGCGGGGTTAATCCTTAGACCTTTTCTTCAAAATGTCTGGGTTTTCGGACTCACATTTCTGATTTGTATTCTTCTCAACGCCCTTATACACTTGGCACTAGAGGGAACTAATCAACTGATATCACTTATTTTTTAAAAAGCGTCTCAACTATTGGAATATCAGCCGCAGCCCAATCCAGTTGGTCAAGTTCTTCCAATGAAAGCCACTTCAAATCCACATGCTCAGTTAAAACAGCTTCACCCGAAGAAATCTCGCATGCATACGCATGCATCACAAGATGAAAATCTGGATAGGTGTGTTCAACGGTCATTAGAAACTCAATATTCTCAATTTCTAAATGAAGCTCTTCTAGGATTTCACGCTTGAGTGCATGAATGGGGGCTTCACCTTGTTCAATTTTACCACCAGGGAACTCCCATTTCGAAGAGATGTACTCTTTCTCATGCTCAGCCCTTTGAACACATAGCACTTGCTCTTCCTGAAAGATTACAGCGGCTACTACTTCGATAGTTTTCATTAACCTTTAAAAATCTCCTTACGTTGCCAACGAACGTATTCAACCGAGGGCTCTTCCATCACATTCCTTGGAAGTGCAATTTGACGACCTTCATGACGGTAAATCAAATTGTCTAGCTGTGCCTCTGAACCATTCAAGCCTTTGGCAGCAATTAATTCAAGGTTGTCATTGAACCCACTAGCACCATAATCTAAGAGCTTATGGTGGATGGAACATAGTGCTAATCCATTGGTCACTTGATCCGGACCATTAGAGTTATGCCATTGAAGATGAGCGGCTTCTAGTCCAATGATTTTCGTTCTAAACTGAATATCATACCTACAGATTGCGCAACGATGCCCGTAAGCATCTAAAACGGACTGCCTAAATGTCGGATCACGCTTTAGTCTATTTGATTGAATCAGATTATTAACGCCCAACCCACATGCCGAAAGAATATCCTGATATTGTGTCTCACTAAAATGCTCGACTAATAGTTGATTCACAAGCGCATCAAACCTTTTCCTATTGGACAATTCCTTTTCAAAGTCAGGATGAAAACGTGCAGTATTGTTATAATCATTTAATGCTTTGACTGAAGGGTTATCAGAGGAACCGAGTATCAACTCTCCCTCAACAATCCAAAGTTTTCCCTCTAAATCATTCCGAAGGCGTACAAACGGATTACTCACTTCAACCTTTGCACTACCCCCAAACTGCTCAATTAAGGCACCGACATCTTTCTTGCAATTGCGCCATTCAAAAGTTCTTTGGCCTTTCGACCATTTTCCAAGTGCATACAGTAACAACAGAGGTTTATGAGGTGCCCTTTGGCTGCCACGTTTCCATATGTTCAGATCTAATTTCATTCTAACAACCCAAGACTGAATAAGTCCTCATAGATAATCTTATCCACAGCGGAGACTTTTTAAATATCAGACATTGTATGCCATTCAAATCGGTCAATCTCGGAACTAGCTTTTAACTCACCTGTATAATCAGCCATATAACTTGTCATTCGAACTATTACTCCTTGAGCAGCTCCATCTGATTGAGCTTCGTAAACACCGAGATATCTAACAGTATCCAGGACAACATCTACGTTTAGCTCCTCTTTGATCTCTCTCACAAGGGTTTCATGATTAGACTCATTACCCTCGCGTTTACCGCCAGGAATATAAAAGGTATTCTTTCCTTTGGATAGAGTAGATAGAATTCTACCATCCTTTAAGTGTATCCAAGCAATCTTTTCTAGTAGGTTACCCAAAGTGATCCTCAGAATTAATTGTAATAACTTAAAAACAATTTCAAAGTGGATCGAATCAAGGTTTTACCCTCTTCCCCTTCCTCAAAACTGATCCGATTGGGATGCGCGGCTTTGTTTCGAAATTCACTCGTAATTTTCTCAGAATTTTCAATGAAAATGGATTCAATAAGCTCAAGATTAAAGTTTTTAGTAATGAATTTTTTGAAGTCTTGAAGGGCAATGCTTTTATTTATGGTCTTTCCTGAAAGGAATTTCAAGTATAGATTCATAGTACCTAGTTCGAAAAACCACTTATTGTCCGGGTTATTTATGCATTTTTTCAAATGATTCGCAAATTTAAAGGCATTAGGAGTTTTTGGTCTGTTATTATCGTTGACTTCGAAATCAGCTGAAAATTCAACTTCAATATCAATTTTTCTATCGATTAGGTCTTGGACATATCCTCTGAAAACTTTTTGAAGCATTTCATTTTCTAATGCTCTACAATACTGAATTATAAAAGGAGAGAAATCTGGATTATCTAATCCTCGAAGTTGCTCCAAGAGATATTCAGCGGTAGGTAAATATGATTTACTTAATTCTTCAAGCTTAACCCACTCAAATTCGAACACGCCTTCAAGGATACGCTCAAATTTTGAAATATCCTTGAGGTGGCTTCCTTTTAGAGTTTCAATACTTAAATCTAATTCCTCTTTAATTTTCAATACTTTCTCCTCTAATGAATCATTTCCTTTTTTTATAATTATAAGACTCTTATTCAGTTCATTCATTTGTTTGGACAGAAGATCCACCTTGTGCTCAATTCTTAGTTCTGTTGCATATATTTCCTTCAACATTCCTTTTACTGGACCTAATTCTTCTCTAAGGTTCTCGCGTATCATTTCATTCAAGAATGACCTACTCAAATATTCAAGTTCCCTATTATCAGTGCTCTGATTTTTTTGAAAAGCTCTAGGGAAATCTTCCAATTCTTCGAAGCCAGAATCATTGTATTTAAAAATTTGATCGTTGAAATAACAAATACAATAATTACAACCGGTCTGAGACAAGAGGTTCCTCAAACTACTTTGAAATTTATTGCGGAAATGGGCATTTGTGTTTCTCCTTGTTCTTTTAATCTCCAAGAATGTCACCAGTTTACCCTCATAAAACAGAGCTAAATCCAACATTAACCTCGCTTTGCCGAACCTGTAGTTCTTCTTAACTATCCAACCAGAAGCTTCCAAATGTATAGTGAGTGCTTCTGCCACCGTCGTTTCATAAATATTTATCGATGTATTACCAGAATTATAGCCCAGATCATTTATGTCTGCTAATGAATAAAAGGGTATTCTTATTGACCTCAATGATTCGATTGAAAGAAGTCTCTTATCATTCTCGCCACGTAAGGCCTCATTCTGAAACATATCAAGTCCTGTCTGTGAATTGAAGAATGTTCTTAAATATCGATTATGTTTAGTCTTAATAATTGCAATTTCATCATTAGCAACCATCATATCCCCTTGGTCAAAAACATAAGCATCATAAGATGGCCCCACTAATGAAACAAGAATATCACCCTCTTCTAATATATCGGCATAATCATATTGAGTAACGTATTTATCCGTAACACTTAATACGAGCTCTCCAAGATGAAGGTTTTTTGCCGTTATTAATCGTAATGCTCGCCTTCCACCTAGATTGTCTACCGTGGTATTTATCCCTAATCGAATCTCGGTAGATAGCGAATTAATAGATTTAAACTCTAACATATTATTTCAACTGCTTAAACTGCTCCTTCAACGAAGGACTATTCTTCGTAAGCTTATTGATAGTCAAATCTTCGGCCTTATTATTAGCCAGCCTCAACTGATTCTCGGATGCAAGAAGATTGTCCTTAACCTTGTTCAAGTGATTGATTGTTTTATCGATCTCATCAACTGCAGTTTTGAACTTACGGCTGGCGATATCGTAATTTCTACCAAACGCATCCTTGAATGCCGCCATCTCACTCTCAAAATTCGCAATATCGATGTTTTGATTTCGAACGTTCTGTAGCTCTTGTTTATAGGCCATTGCATTGCGCGCAGAGTTTCGAAGCAAAGAGATCAATGGAATAAAGAACTGAGGGCGGATGACGTACATCTTTTCATACCTGTGGGAGACATCAACAATACCCTCATTGTAGACCTCATTGTCAGCTTCAAGCATACTTACGAGAATAGCATACTCACAATTCTTCTGATTCCGGTCTTTGTCTAGTTCCTTAAAGAAGTCTTCATTCTTCTTCTTAGTAGCCGTCTCATCTCCTTCATTCTTCATCTCAAACATGATGGAAATGAGTTCCACCCCATTCTCGTCTACCTCACGGAAGATGTAATCGCCTTTACTACCAGAGCTAGCATCATTATCTTTTTCAAAGTAAGCGGTTGGGAAGGCAGTAGAACGGAGCTTGTTGAACTGAGACTCGCAATGTTGTTCTAGCGATTCACCAATCATCTTAGTAGACTGGCGCTGTTTAAAATCCTTGTAGCGCTCGACCTCCTCTTCCTTCATCTTAATGAATTCATCCTTCGCTTGAAGCTCTAAAAGGTGCTTTTGCTCCAGATTACTTTTTTCCATATTAAACTTGAGGTCCTTGCTCTCCAATGCTGACTGAAGCTTCAAGTTCTCACTTTCAACCTCTTTCATCATCTCTGAGATTTCCAGTGCCTTTTTCGTTTCAGCATTCTCGAGCTGACTCTTAAGCTCAGCGATGGTTGCTTTTAGCTCAGACTGTGCTTTAACTACTTCGGCTTCCGAAGCAGCTTTCAATCTTTCGATCTCAAGATCTTTGTCGGCAATGGTCTTTTGGCTGTTCTGCTGAGCTGCCAAAAGAGCCTTTTCTACTGCAGCTTCCTTCTCCTTATTTCCGGCCAATTCTACTCGATCTAACTCTTTTTCGAACTGCTCATCACGCACTTGCTTGATTAGACTTGAGTAGCCTTGTTCATCTACTTCAAAAGGGGTTTTACAATGGGGACAGGTTAGCTTATTCATATGGTTTGATTTTGCTTTAAGTTAATGATTGTTTTAAAAAGGCAAACTAGTATCTCGTGAACCTAGTTCTCCATCTGGTGTGACCCAATACTCATAATCGTTGCCAGAATAAAAGTCATTCTTATCGACCAACTTGGATTGTCTTAGACCTGCATAGTCGATAGCTCCATTAGCTTTCTCACTAAAAGGAAGAAGAAACTCTTTAGCACAATCCGTACAGTAACCATATTCCAATTCCCGTTCTATGCTCACATTACACAAAGCACAACAGCTATATTTTTTAGAATATGCCTGCATTCCTTTTAATGGATTCGCCAAGACTTCGAAGAACTTAGGTTGCTCTGCGTAAAAGCGTTTCGTGGTGAGTGTTCTCCTATGCTCTTCTTCTATATCTATATACTCTGTAGGGCTATCTTTCACTTCTATGAAACTGCCTATATAGCTTCTGAAACTATACTCTCTATCGAGCATAAGATTAACATTAATGCCCTTATCTGTCATAAAGCGCCAGTAGAACAATTCATAGAGTGGCCCAGCGTGACAAAACAGGCTCCTTTCATAGAATCTCTTTGTTTCCCAGAGGACCTGATGTGCTGTATAGAAACCGTAAAAAGAATGCACATCACCGCCAATTGCAAAGCTTCCCGAGTTGAATATAGTTTTCTTGTTTAATGAAGAGTAAATGACAACCTCCGCCCACATTTCAAATCGAACTTCTAGATGCAATGGCTCAAAGAAATCTAAATTGCTTAATTGCGAATCTTCATTGTAAGCAATACAGTACAGCAAATCTCTAACTGCAGTACTCACAACAAACTCAGTAGAACCTAGAGCATCCGGCAGTTGTCGTTTGATAATTGTGGAATCATTCTGAATCCATCTTATTTCAAACATTAGAGCAATAGGTAAATCTGCACCCCAGTCATTACTGAAGTACTATTAGACAACTTTTTATTGCCCTGCTCAGAAATTGCCGTCTGAAGCTGACCTTCAGAAATAAGTTCTAACAATGCGGTGATCAAGCAATCCGCATGAACTTTATAAATCTTGCCGGCTGATAACCTCAACTTGAATAAAGGTGTTCGACCTTGAACCTTGTCAAGGTTTCCAATTGTTGAGCCTTTGCTCAAGTACTTCAACGCTTTTATACGCTTCTCAAACTCATCTCGATCAATTGTCTCGCCTGTCTTTGCATGAAAACCTGATTGAAACCAACTAGGATTCGTCCTCAGCACTTCTGCTCCTTCTTTGTTGATTTTACTCATGCAGATAAGTTTTCAGGATTAATCTCCAATTCTTCCGCTCTTTCTCTCAATCGAGCCAAGCTTCTGTTCTTGATGACATGAACACGTTGGCGCGAAATCCCAAACTCATTACCTATCTCCTCGAGGGTGCACTTCTTATCGAAAACAAATCCGTGTGAGCGATAAAGTATATAGAGGTCTCTATCTCCTAATACCTCTAAGAGCTCTGATGTAAATCCCATTTTGCTTTCCAGTTCCGCCTCAATAAGGAACCTGCGTTCCTTCAATGAAAACTCTTTGTCACTCTCAACGTTAGGCATAATTGGTTTGAAATAATGTACGGTCATTAAAGCTAAATAGTTTTGATTAAAAAATGTAGGGCTGCATATGTAAGGGTGTTGTCAACCCCCTTAAGAAATTTTAAGCTGCCTTCGACCAATTCCAAATCTCCGTCAACTCACTCAAGGCCTGCTCTTCGAACCATTCGAGGTATTCAAAGGCTTCCTCATCCAAGGACTCAATTCCTTGTACAAAGCTAGAAGCAGCAAAATGGGTTGAAGTCATAAGCGAAGCTTTGAAACGAAACTCCTGGTGAGTGATTCCAAGTTTGATCCAGGAAAGATTTTTGACATAAGGACGGACCAATTCCAACAAGGGCTCCACACTATCGTAATAGGTAACAATAGTCAAAGAATGCGCAGGACAAGACTGA
>Ga0209532_1002603_pt1 | contig 12637 bp, 19 predicted proteins | sample COG_02_FD_184746 | JGI IMG/M metagenome (GOLD analysis project Ga0209532, IMG submission 184746) | Pelagic Microbial community sample from North Sea - COGITO 998_met_02 (SPAdes) (version 2) | ecosystem: Environmental > Aquatic > Marine > Neritic zone/Coastal water | place: Helgoland, sampling... | reverse complement strand
CATGCAACAGCATATCATGGACAGTCAAAAGATGATATTGCACAAGCACACTTAAATAACAGAGCAATGCTAACAGAGCGTGGCATTATACCAGAACCAATAGAGAAGTAAAATGCAGATACCATTAACAGTTACCGAATCAGCTAAAAGTTACTTGCAAGAAATGTTGATACAAAACAAAAAGCAATATGTAAGGTTGGCAGTTCAAGGCGGCGGCTGTAGTGGATTTAAGTATGATTGGGACTTTACAGATGATCCAGAAGGAAAAGTAATAGACGATATTCTAGAACTTGATCCAATGAGCGAAATGTTTGTTTTCGGTTGTACAGTTGATTATATAAGAGAACTTGGCGGCAACTATCTAGTTGTCAAAAATCCAAACGCGACAGCTTCATGTGGCTGTGGCGAAAGTTTTAACGTTTAACCATAAGAGGAAATAATGACTGTAAAAATCTTGAGCGGTAATAGTAATTTACCTTTTGCTACTAATGTAGCCACCCACTGTTTTACCGATTTGGTACCATCCAATATTAAACAATTTGCAGACGGAGAAATATGTACAGAAGTACTTGAAAATATCCGTGGAAAAGATTTATTTTTAATTCAAAGCACTTGTACTCCAGTTAATGATAACTTAATGGAATTATTAATTATGATAGACACTGCAAAACGATCAAGTGCAAAAAGAATTACCGCAGTTATTCCTTATTTTGGTTATGCGAGACAAGATCGTAAAAGTGCAAGTCGTACACCTATTACTGCAAAACTAGTAGCAGATTTACTAACAACAGCAGGTGCAGATAGAGTCCTTACAATGGATCTACATGCAGGACAGATACAAGGATTTTTTGATATTCCAGTAGACGATTTAACAAGCCGTGTAGTATTTGCTAAAGACATTGAACAACATATTAATGTAAGTGAAGGGACAGTATTTGTATCTCCAGACGCAGGTGGTGTTGTGAGAGCTCGTAAATTTGCTGATGCATTTGCTGGTGATATTGCTATCGTAGACAAGGTTCGTCCAGAAGCAGGAAAATCTGAAGTAATGAATTTAATTGGGGAGGTAAAAAACAAACACGCAATTTTAGTAGATGATATCGTAGACAGCGGAGGAACGTTATGTAATGCAGCTCAAGCAATTATAGATGCAGGTGCATTAAGTGTTCGTGCTTATATTACACATGGGGTGTTAAGTGGTACAGCTAGTGAAAAGATTCAAAAAAGTGTATTGGAAGAACTTGTTATTAGTGATACAATTCAATATACTGGAAAAACCAAAAAGATTAGAACTGTAACAGTAAGCAAACTATTTGGTGAAGCTATTAGACGCATCACTAATGAAGAATCAGTCTCAAGTCTATTTCAATGACAGTTAAAGTAGGCATTAATGGATTTGGAAGAATAGGTCGGTGCGTAGCTCGTCATATACTTGACGAGAGAGATGATCTGACTCTAGTAAAAATAAACGCAAGTGGTGATGTTGAATCTAATATCCATTTGTTACATTACGATAGTATTCACGGTCGTTGGTCCGGACAACTAAGCGACAAGCTAAAATGGAGTCATACTAGAGACATAGAAATGATAGATTGGTCCGGTGTTGATGTTGTACTGGAATGTACAGGCGCATTTAACGATGGAGAAGTATCAAAAGTACACATTGAGAACGGAGCAAAGAAAGTTCTTATTAGTGCGCCTGCTAAGAATGTAGACAAAACAATTGTATATGGAGTTAACCATGAAGAAGCCACCAGTAGTGACAAAATTATCAGCAATGCAAGTTGCACAACAAATTGTCTTGCTCCAATGGCGAAGGTATTGCATCAAGAGTTTGGGATTAAAAGGGGAATAATGACAACTGTACATAGTTACACTGGTGACCAAAGTACAGTTGATAGACGACATAAAGATCCCTATCGTGCTAGAACAGCAGGCATGAGTATGATACCTACTAGCACAGGTGCAACAAAGAATATAGGATTAATTATTCCTGATTTAGCAGGAAAACTAACAGGGAGTGCAATTAGAGTTCCAACAGCAAATGTAAGTTGTGTTGACTTTACTTTTGAAAGTAACATAGACACATCAGTTGATAATATTAATACGGCATTATATAATGCAAGCATAAATGGAATGGCTGGCATACTTGGATACGAAACTGCACCATTGGTTAGTATAGATTATAATCATACTAGTGAAAGCTGTATTATTGCAGCCGATCAAACAAAAGTAGTAGACAAAAGAATGGTTCGTGTGTTAGGATGGTATGATAATGAATGGGCATTTTCATGTCGTATGGCTGACAATGCATCTTACGTAGCTCAATTATGAATTGCATATGCCGTAACAGAGAACTTGTAATGGAGTTACCAGACAAGGCATTTTCAGTACAATGCGCCGGATGTCATGGAACAGTATACGGCTTAGAAGAAGAAGATTGTAGACAAGTTAGGTTACCAAATATGTACAAAGCAATAATAACATTAAAATTGGGTATACTAGATAATGCAGGAAATGCTGTTACCCATGCACTAAAATATTTAGGATTTCCAGAAGTAAACAGTGTACGTATTGGAAAGATATTAGAATACAATGCAGACAGTCTAGAACAGGCTTGTGCAATTGCTGAAAGTCAAACTAACGAAGTAATGGAAGACTATGAAGTTAGTGAAATAACGGAAAACAATTAGATGGCAGTGGGTAGACATTTATCATCAATGAATAAACATAGGAGTAAATGGAAAGATATGACATTTATCGCAGCAATGGATCACAGTGGTGGTTCAACAGGTGGCGTACTAGAACGCTACGGACAAGAATATACTGAAGAAAATAAAATGGATCTTGTGCATGATATGAGATTGCGCATGATTAACAATCATAATTTTAATAGTAGTTACATTCAGGCGGCTATTGTATATAAAGATAGTGTTGATCGAGGAATTGTTAACGTACTAGAAAGAAAGGGTATTAAAACATATCTTAAAATAGATAGTGGATGCAATGAAGACGGAACACTTAAACAGTTTCCAGTAAAACAGATGATTTCATATGCTAAAAACTATGGATGCATTGGAACAAAGATGCGTAGTATTGTAAAAACTACAGAAATATTGGATACGGTGTTAGAGCAACAATTTACACTTGCTACTACTATCTACAAGGCAGGACTAATGCCAATTATTGAACCTGAAATTCCAATTGATCATCCAAAAAAAGATCTATTAGAAAAATTATTAGACGCTAGACTTAGAGTATTTTTAGAAAAGTATACTGGAATGTGTATTCTTAAATTAACACTTCCTGAAGAGTCTAACCAGTATTTACATACATCCAAGTCTCCTAAAGTACACAAACTAGTAGGGTTATCTGGCGGATACGATAATAAAGAAGCATGTGAGAGACTTTCAAAAAATAGCAATATGACAGCAAGTTTTAGTAGAGCACTTAGTGAACATCTTTATTATACTGACAGCGAAGAATATTTTGATGTTGCTATTACAAAAAATATAACCAATATTTATAAAGCAGCGAATTCAGGAAATGAAAGTTAAAAGGAAATCTATGTATGACTGAAATTAAACAAGCGATACAAGCAAGTCAATACGGACACCCTAATGTATATCCTAACAGCGAACACATTAAACCGCCGATGGAAAAAGAACGTATTCGAGTTATAGAAGCAGCTACACGAGCAGATCTAAAATTAAATCAAACTAGGAAAGTTGAAGAACGAATGTTAGAGATTCAACAACTAAGAGATCAAGCTGCTACTCGCTACGACCGAAGCGGTAAAACTGTAAGCCCAGGAGAAACTCAAGGTCAATTTATAGATTTAGAAGTAAAATGAGTACTAAACAAGAATGGTCTTTTATACACGGCTTAATTAAACTACAACGTCCTAGAATAGCAATAGAAGTAGGTGTAGCAAGTGGTGGGATGGCCCGTTCAATATATAGTGCATTAAATGAAAACACACAAGATACAGATATTGAATCTTGGTATACAGGATTTGACATGTGGGACACACATGGCGTAAGTGGTCAATTTTCACAAATGGGATCATTTGAGATGGTCAATGAGGATCTAAAATTAATTGGCGATCGATATGCACTTGTTAAAATAGATACACAAAAAGATCAAAACACATTTAGAAAAGAACTTACTAGTCGTTTTACACTTGGTATTGATTTTGCATTTATAGATGGCTGTCATAGTTATGAAGGAATTAAAAATGATTTCTTTAATGTATGGACGCATATGAATCCACAAGGTATAATAGCATTTCATGATACCGCAGTAATAGATGGATGTAGAGAATTTATTGCAGATCTACGCATATATAATAATGGAAGTTATGATATTAGCGACTATCCATACGGAACAAACGAACGTAATTGTGGCATTACATTAATAACAAAACCAGGATTTGGTGATGTTAAAATAGATGAAATATGTACAAGTATTAGTACTCCATCTGAAATATATGAGAAAGAAAACAATCCATTAACACCAACTAGTCAATGGTGGCTAGATAATTTAAAAGAAAGAATATAAATGACAAACCCATTTAAAGATATTGAAACATTTGGCACAGCATGTGACCAACCACCTAGTGAAGCAAATTACAAGATGTATCTAAGTCTTGTAGATGAAGAAATGGATGAGCTATTAGAAGCTGTTGCTGCAAATGATAAAGTAGAACAACTAGATGCACTAATTGATATTCTTGTTGTTACTATGGGTGCTATTCGTGCCGCAGGTTGGGATGGCGAAGCGGCCTGGAAAGAAGTAATGGACACAAACTTTGCTAAGATTGATCCAGACACAGGTAAAGTACGCAAACGTGCTGACGGAAAAGTACTAAAGCCAGAAGGTTGGAAAGCACCTGAACTAGCACAGTTTGTTGAGTAATAAATAATTTTTGTAATACAAAAGTATTATATTTGTGAGCGATGGTGTAAAGCCGTCAAGCAAAGGAGAAAGAAATGAGACTATTAACAATGATAGTTGCCTTGTGGGCAACAGCCACTATGGCACAGGCACGTGATTACGTGCATATAGCAGGATCGTCAACCGTTCTACCATATGCCTCTATTGTAGCAGAAGCGTTTGGCGAAAATTTTGAATTCCCAACACCAGTAGTTGAGTCAGGTGGCTCAGGAGCAGGACGTAAACGTATGTGCGAAGGCGTTGGCTCAAATACTGTGGATATCGCAAACTCAAGTTCTGTTATGAAACAAGATGAATGGGAGCGATGCGAAACATCACTACAAAGTGAAGTAAAAGAAGTTAGAATTGGTTATGACGGTATCGTATTTGCCGCTCGGTTAGATACACCAGGTTTTGAAAATATGACACCAGAACATTTATATAAAGCACTGCAAAAGAATAGCACGTATACAATGTGGAATGAAATTGATCCTACATTGCCGGCTTTAGAAATCTTAGTATTTCTTCCAGGCACAAAGCACGGAACACGTGAAGTGTTTGAAAAGAAGGTCATGGAAGTTGGCTGTAAAACAGCAGGTGATTACGATGTTTTTCTTGCTCAATTAGGTGACAAGAAAAAAGCAAAGAAAGAGTGTTACACAGTTCGTAGAGACTCTAGATCTATTGATATTGATGGTGACTATACCGAAACCCTCGCAAGCTTGAGTTCTAACCCCAATGGGATTGGCGTGTTTGGTTTGAGCTTTTTGCTAAACAACACAGATACAATTTATGCAGCAACAATTAATGACGTTGAAGCAACCACAGAAACAGTTGCAAGTGGTGAATATCCAATCAGCCGACCACTACAGTTCTATGTGAAAATGGCACATATTCCTGTCGTGCCAGGACTTAAAGAATATATACAGTTCTTTGTGTCAGATGAAATTGCTGGCCCAGATGGTCCACTCGCTCAGTATGGTTTGGTGAGTGATCCAGAACTAGCAAAAACACAAGAAATGGTCGCCAACTGGTAATAATAATGTATAATGTAGGCGTGTATAAAAGCACGCCTATCTTTAACGTGAGCGACGGGGTAAAGCCGTCAAGCAAAGGAGAAAGAAATGGAACTACTCACTATGTGGAGCCTTATTGGCTTCTTGCTTGCTGCCTATGCAGTTATAGCAAACGATTCAGTACAAACGCTCGGTACATGGATGGCATCAAACAATGAGCGATTCAACTATAAAGTATTATGGACAGCCGCTTCGGCTGTTTTATTATATACACTCTGGTATGGGTGGTATATGAACGGAGGCGATATCAGTTATGGTCGTCTAAACAAAATACCTTTCCAAGAAGTACAATGGTACCATGCGGCAGCACCTGCTATACTTGTGTTGCTAACACGAATGGGTGTGCCAGTTAGCACAAGTTTCTTAGTGCTAAGTGTATTTGCTAGTACCTTTGTGCTAGAGAAGATGCTTATGAAAAGCATCATGGGATACGGTGTTGCAGCCGCATTTGCATATGCAGTATGGTTTGCAATACACAAATATTTTGGCAAATGGTATGATGAAACTAAGCCAGTTACAGAAAGCAACAAGAACTATTGGCGAATTGCACAATGGGTAGCAACAGGCGGCTTGTGGTACACTTGGTTATCACATGATATTGCTAATATTGCAGTATTCTTACCAAGGCAGGTGCCGTTAGACCTAATGATGTTTATATCAGTTGTGTTTGTGGTAGGCTTGTTCTTTATGTTTAGAGAACGAGGCGGTAAGATACAAAAGATTGTACTAGAGAAACACAACACAAGATATGTACGATCCGCAACATTGATTGATTTATTCTATTGGTTGTGTTTGTACTTCTTTAAAGAGCTGAATGATATTCCAATGAGTACTACTTGGGTGTTTGTAGGCTTGTTAGCAGGACGTGAGTTGGCTATGGCGACATACTTTGGTAAGAAGAAAACTAAGTCTGTATTCCCATTGGTAGCAAAGGACTTTGGTAAGATGATGGTAGGCCTAGGTGCAAGTGTTGCACTAGTGCTGATGATCCATTATATTATTGTACCTAACGGATTATAATTAATAAACATAGACTAAAAAGGCTCTTTAATAGGGCCTTTTTTCTTGACTTACGGTTATTATAGCGTATAATAAAAGTTATTAATACTAGTAGGAATATGAATGAAAATTGGAATAGCAGGTTATGGATTTGTTGGTAAAGCACACCATAATGTTTTAAAATCTCACCATGATATTGAAATATATGACCCAGCATTAAAGTATAAGAATTTTAATCAACCTGATGCAGTAATTATATGTGTGAGTACACCACAAGGTTCACATGGCGGCTGTCATATGGACAATGTATATGATGTGGTTAGACTTGCACCTAATGTTCCAATACTGATTAAAAGTACAATTAGTTTAGAAGGTTGGCAAACACTAAAACATATGTTTCCAAACAACAATTTTACATTTAGTCCAGAATTTCTTCGTGCAGATACTGCATTACAAGATTTCACAAATACTAAAGAAATAATGATGGGTGGTGACGATGTTACGTTTTGGGCAAACCTGTTTACAGGTGCCATGGATGTTAACGTTAATATTTTTAAACCTGAAGAGCTTATTCTTATAAAATACTTCCGCAACAGTTTCTTAGCAACTAAAGTTGCATTCTTTAATCAGATATCTGATTTGTGTAAAGTAACTAATATTGATTATAAAATAGTATCAGAATATATTGGAGCAGATGAAAGAATTGGCAAAAGCCATACACAAGTAACATCAGAACGTGGATTTGGTGGACATTGTTTTCCTAAAGATACAGTTGCTTTAGTAACTACAGCTAAAAAGAATGGATATAATTTATCTATCTTACAAGAAGCAATCAACTATAACAATAGCATACGAAAGGATGATACTTGACAAATTTATGTCATAGTGTTATATTTAAACATGTTTACAGATTATACAGGAATGTCACAAGATCAACTAACAGAGAAATTATTAGAACTTCGAAAAAAACATAGTATAGCATACCAGACTGGTATGTCACAGGATGTTGTAGATCAAATTCAGAATATGATAGATTATTTGCAGATACATATGAGATCTGAATTAGCAAGTGATGATTTACGCAAAGCACAAGAAGATAATAAAGACCCTGATGAAGATGTGTTAAATATAGGATGAAATTGAATAACTATAATGAAATTGTTGTTAAGGAAAATGATCTAGTGGAAGCAATGCTAGAAGGAAAAACCTTTGAAAAGGTTATAACTTATAACCCTGAAATTATTGACCAATTTAATCATTTTAGTACCTTATTTAAATTTGGTGATGAAATTGAAGTATCTAATCCTAGTAGAAATGGTGAGGATAAGTATAGTTATAAAAATGCTGACAATTGGTGGATACCAGAAGAATTTAAACAACTAAACATCGTGGATTATATACTAGGACTAAGTCCTAGAGAAAATTATGACAGATGTTTTGAGGAACTTGAAGAATTTAAAAAGCGTGATATGTTTCCTGTACTAAAGTTTCTAGTATATATGGTAGCTGAATTAAAAAGTAACAATATCTTGTGGGGTGTTGGCAGAGGAAGTAGCGTTTCAAGCTATATCTTGTATTTAATTGGTGTACATAAAGTTGATAGTATTAAATACGATTTAGACTATAAGGAGTTTTTAAGATGAGTAGAGGAGTTAAAACAGCCCGTGGCAGAATTATTGACATGGCTAGTATGGCTATGAAGCATGAACAAACTAGAGCAGTGAGTAATGTTCTTATGAATGCTCGTGGTGACCGTCTTAATAATGACGGTAGTGTTAAAGTTAAAGTAGAAGATATTGCAGTAGCTCATCAAAATATGGTAGAGCCACCGCAACAACAACCCATTAGTGATACAAAGCCAATTGTACAAAAGACTACCCCACAGCCTGAACCAGAAGTAGAAACACCAACTATGCCTGATTTAGATGAAGAATTTGAACAAGAAAATATTCCAGAACCCGTAAGTAAAATTACTAGAACTAGACAAGACGGAACAAAGTATGTCGAAATTGAATTCGATGACGGAAGCATCGAAACTTTAGAAATATCATTAGATGAGGAATAATGACCAACATTAGCATAACCACCAGTCCAACTGGTCGCAGTCCTGAGAACAAATACTTCTTTGGACATAAAACAAAATACTTAGACATGTCGAGGCCTAAGTATAATAAAATTGGTAAAGAACAAGACTTCAAAGACTTTCATAACGAAATGTATGAACTAGAATATAATCATAATCTTGTGTTTTATACATGTGGAATATGCTTTAGAGTAGAAACAAATGATGACAGACATGCACAGTTTGTACGCAACATGTTTACTGTAGAGGAAAACGGATTAGAACACACAGCTGACTGGACAATACTACATAACACAGACCTAGTAGTTACTGAGCCCAAGATACATGTACACTTAAATGAACAAGTGATGCTTATTGCAGGCACTACTTTCTTAGGTGAGATTAAAAAAGGTGTGTTTGGTATTATTAGTTTTATGTTACCAGACAGTGGCGCACTTCCTATGCATTGTAGTGCATTTACCTATAATGATACAACAAACTTAATGTTTGGACTTAGCGGCACAGGCAAGACAACACTTAGTAGTGATCCTGATTATCAGCTTATTAGTGATGACGAAGTCGCATGGGAGCAGAACGGCATTCAAATGATAGAAACAGGATGCTATGCAAAGTCAGAAGGCCTTACACCAGAAACGCATCCAACTATTTTTAATGCAGTAGAACTTGCCCGTGAACGTGATACATTGGTTGTAGAAAACCCAGGTGTGTCAAATGCTAGACTAAGTTATCCAATTGACTGTGTAGAAAATGCATATCACACATCAAAAATATTCGACCATCCAACTAATATTTTCTTTTTAACAATGGATGCTAAAGGTGTATTTCCACCAGTAAGTAAAATTACAAACGGAACTATTAGACGTTTCTTTGAAACAGGATATACCAGTCAAATGCCAGGTACAGAAGCAGGAACAGATGAAATTAAACCTTTGTTCTCACCTTGCTATGGTTCGCCATTTATGCCAAGAGCAGTAAAAGAGTATAGTGATTTATTAATACAAAAAGTACATGCCAACGACTGTAATGTGTATTTGATTAATACAGGCATGGATAGAGACGGTGTACGTTTTCCACTAGACTTTACTAGAGAATGTGTTAAAATGGCTATTAACGAAGGTGCACCTGATAATAGTAGTGCATGTTTAGAAATATTAGAAGAATTAATCAAGGAGTAAACGATGAAAAATATTAAAGCAATTAGACATAGTGTATTGGGGTTTTTTGTTAACAAGCCAGGAGAATCAACAACAAAAGGCGGAGTTATTGTCTTGGACGATGACGGAAAAACTAGAGGAATTAAAAGCAGGTACTTTATTGTTCATAGTGTAGGTGACGACAACATAGTAACAAATGACATCAAAGAAGGTGATATTATTTGTGTACCACACGGACGTTGGACTCGTGGATTTGATATAGATCATCCTGAAGGTAAAAAGTTATACGGAATCGATCCCAAAGATATTATGGGAGTATATCATGGAAGTGTGGACGAGATTTATTAAATGATAACTGCCGAACAGCTCGCTGATTTAGCTTTGGAAATTGACAAACGTGACCAAATTGATTGGGGCGAACTAGCTATTGACGAGCATACGGCATTTAAACTAATGGCAATGCATGTGCTTGACATGGATAATTGTCCATTGACAAATAAAGCAGTCATTGTTAAACTGTTAGTTGAAAACTTTGTTTTAAATCTTAAACTATTACAAAATTCTAAAAATTTAAGGCTATAATATGAAAGACATTTGGGTAGAAAAGTATCGCCCCGACACAGTTGAAGATTATGTATTTAAAGATAATGCACAAAAAAATCAAGTAAAGAGCTGGATTGCAGATGGGGGAATACCACATCTATTGTTTAGTGGCAGTGCTGGCACAGGTAAAACAACATTAGCAAAAGTGCTTATTAATGACTTGGACGTACAGCCTGCTGATGTGCTTGTTATTAACGCAAGTCGCACAAATAGTGTTGACGATGTTAGAGAATCGATTATCAATTTTATACAAACTATGCCTTGGGGTGACTTTAAGGTTGTGTTGCTTGATGAAGCTGATTATCTGTCACACCAAGCACAGGCAGCATTACGTGGAGTAATGGAAGAATACCATTCAACAGCACGTTTTATTCTCACATGCAATTATCCCAACAAGATTATTCCAGCTATTCATAGTAGATGCCAAGGGTTTCATATTACTAGTTTGGATGAAACAGACTTTACAGTACGTATTGCAGAAATACTTGTTGAAAATAAAGTACAATTTGAAATTGAAACACTTGATAGTTTTGTAAGAGCAACATATCCAGATATGCGTAAAACTATTAATAATGTACAGATGGCAGTTGTTGATAATATACTAAACATTGGTGATGTATCTGAACAAGATACTGGTTGGCGCATTACTATGGTAGATTTGTTTAAGTCAGGTAAGATTTCTGAAGCACGTAAACTTATTGTTGCAAATGCTAGACAAGATGAGTATGAGGATATGTATCGTTGGCTTTATCGTAATGTTAACTTTTTTGGTGATACTGATGATAAACATGACGAAGCGATTGTGGTGATCCGCAACAGTATGGTTAAACATACACAAGTTGCGGATCCTGAAATTAATCTTAGTGCTACATTAATTGAGCTAGCTCAATTGTAACCTACCAATCGTCATCCTTTGCGGCTTTTTTGGCTACTGGTTTAGATACTGCTTTAGCGGTGTACGCCTGTGATCCATAAAATGCAGCAACAATAGCAGCAACTGATACAAAATACACACTCGCCATATCTCCTAAAATTTCACTTGCTTGCACTAAGTTTAGTGCTACACCAATAACAACTGCAAATGGATACAACAACATTCCAGCTAGCGCAAACCATGCCATGTTACGCTGTGCATCTTGCTTTTTATCTTCATTCTCCATTGTTACTTTACGAAATTCAAGTTCCATAATTGCCTCAGCCTGTGCCATTTCATCGTCTGTAATAATACCATCGCCATCAGCATCTAATTGGTTATATTTAGATGATGATTCTAGTGTTTTAGCTTTTTTCGCTGCCGCCATCGAGTTCTCCTTTGTCTTCTCTCAGGAGTATTTATTGCTAGTTACCAAAATTTAAGTTTCTTAGCTGCATGTTTTACTGCATTTTCTGCATCCCTTGCTGCTTTAGCAGCGGCATCTGCTTGTCTTTGAGCTTCTGCTGCAACACGTTTAGCTTCTTGTTCCGCCGCACGTTGTGCCGCAGCCGCTTGTTCTGCTGCCTGTTGAGCTGCAACCTGTGCTGCTTTCTGAGCAGCTCGGCGTTGAGATTCAGCCTCGGCTGCAACACGTTTTGCTTCTGCTTGTAATTCTCTATTATGACGTGCAAGAGCTTCAGCTGCTTCTTTAGCAGCCGCCTCGGCTTCTTTTTGTTGTTGCTTTATCATAGCAGCGGCACGATCTGCTTCTACTTGTGCGGCTTCCGCAGCCGCATCTGCTTGTTCTTTTGCTAATTTAGCAGTGTCATATGCTGCTTGATGTGATGCTTCTGCAACTGCCTTTGAGGTTTGG
>Ga0209532_1002602_pt1 | contig 12638 bp, 13 predicted proteins | sample COG_02_FD_184746 | JGI IMG/M metagenome (GOLD analysis project Ga0209532, IMG submission 184746) | Pelagic Microbial community sample from North Sea - COGITO 998_met_02 (SPAdes) (version 2) | ecosystem: Environmental > Aquatic > Marine > Neritic zone/Coastal water | place: Helgoland, sampling... | reverse complement strand
CTGGGTGCGACCTACCGACTCACACCGCAAGCTTATGCCTATGCGAATGTGAAGCAGTTTGACAGTACGGATGACATTGATGGGACTACCGGCAATGTGGGATTAGTGGTCAGCTTCTAACACTCGGCTTATTGCCATCCAAAACAATTCATGGGTAAAAATATGGGTAAAAGCTCCCACCCCAAAACCCACAAGCCTTCCGAGTTCCTGAATAAAGGATCAGAGGGGAGGGTGTACAGCTCCACCAATTATTATAATTAAACCCTTGATTAATAAGGGTTTTTTTTACATCTACTCTCTGAAAATACAAATTCATGTGCCAATTCATGTGCCACTTAACATTTAAACTGCATTGTATTCTAGTATGCGACACCCAGTAATCATCTAGCTTAATAAGTATTTATATACACTTGGTTGTTAAACCTCTAGGGGTTTCCTAACGATTCCAATAGCTAGTGTTTATAAGGTAATTATGTCTTGTGATTAGTACACCCCACCAATTACACCCCACCCGTACCCTATACCACCATTATAAAGTAGGGACTCCATGATGCTATATACATTCTAATCTAGACAAATGATTGGAGTAAAACTCAAAACATACCCCCTATGAATATATAAGGGCTATGCAAAAAATATTTCTAGTAGAGCACAATTGGATTGCCTGGAGATCCTGTCGCACCAATAATACGTAATGGGGACCAAATAAATGCACCTTCATAGATTTTTCCGTCAACCAAAGATTTAGTGTCAACGTTCTCGAGATTCCAGACACCATATTTCACTTGAAGTTCAGTATGACAAGGATCCGCCCAGCCCTCCACTTCATTTCCAGGTTTCGCATCAGTTGATGAAGTATCACCCATCGTGAGCGCTATATTTCTCTTACCAAAATACTCGCATGCAGAGTACCCAAAACCAGGCTCTCCTTGCGCAAACATCGCACTTGCAGCAGCACGCTCATCGGAACTCATGGTTTTATAACGATCATTACTCCATGTATTGCCTTGTCCTGTATGAAGAGCAACACAATCTCCAGACTGTATAGGGCTTAAACCTTGCATCTTCAAGATACCATCGATGTCATCAGCAGTGACGATTCCACCGACATCAGCCGAAGTCTTCGGAATTGGCAACATCTCAGCGCTGCGTGAAATTTGGCCAATTTTTTTCTTGTATGCCACTGCATCTAGCACAACAAGTCGACACACAAAGCCCGTTTCAGCAACATGTTCGACTCCGGCATCACCAAGTCCAACGACACGTCCTCCGGCCCCTCTTTCGTAACCATTCTCAGGATTCATAGGATTAAATCCGTTGTACATAAACATACCGTTTGAAGTATTGACACCAATATGACCTGGCCCATCAAACTGAGTTTGAATTTGCCCAATTTCAGTTGTGACTAGCTCCTCATGGTAAATAAGTGCATTAGCGCCAAACGGACCACCTGTCGGAGTTCCAGTAAAGGTCATATTCCATCCTCTAGGGCCAAATGCTGGCGCTTCCCGGTGATAATACTTACCGACACTGATTGCTTTAAATTTCTTTACAGTTGAAAGCGCTCTTTTCACATTCTTAGGATTTTTCATGTGGTTAGCACTTCCGGCCTTATCTTCAGCACCCCAGTATTTTGATGGCGCCCAATTTTCATTTATTGGCGCATCGTAGACAGGTCCATTTAATGGATCATTAGGTCCAGCTTGTGCCATTTGAATACTGATAGACACACTAATTACAACCGCAGTAATAGCTTTTTTATTGAAATACATTAAGCGCCCCCTCCAAATAGTTAGTTAGCCAATACTGCGTCTTACTGAACCTACTCTAGGCTAACCGGTTTCTTAATTAGTTTTTTTATGTTTTAACTCGTTAACTTATAAAGAGCTATGAACACCGTTGCACATTATAAAAAAAAATGCAATCCAAAACCCACAAACCTTCCTATTTAATGAATAACAAATAAGAGGTGAGGGTGTACAGCTCCACCATAATCATTTCCGACAACGCCCAATGAAGTCTAATAAAATATTTACTTCAGCAAATATTTTATTTTTGATACACACTAATGAAAAATCTATCTGAATCTTTTTGAAATGGGACCATTTTGTAAAAGTGTAATTTCTAATCAAGAAATTTGTAGAAACTGCATAAGAAGCTCATTTTTTTAACATCTATCTCTTCAACTGCGCCTGCATCTTTTTCACCAACATCAATTTCAATCTCAACACATGCACCTATTTTTGCTTCACCATCTTCCTCGTCAATTTCTGTGTCATTGGTAACAGTGTAGCTATTACCGTCTATAACCCAAACTCCCTCAAATGTATTTTCAGGCATGCTTTCAATTTTTCCATAGAATTCTCTGTCAGCAAATGCGCTATTCATAAATGCCATAACAAATAATGCCACTAAGATTCTGCTCATACTTTTTTCCTTTGGCTATATATATTGCCTTTAGTATAGGTAAAACTTGATGCTTAGGCAAAGAAAAAAATAAATGTTATCGGAAAAGTTGTCGATGTTGAATATGCGATGGAAAATAATGTCCCAACGTATGAATTTGATATTTTTGTCAAAGATAAAGGCCATGAGTTTGAGGTAGAAGTCAATGGATTGACAGGAGAGATTATTGAAACAGAAATTGAGTTGTATGATATTGGATTAGAGTAAGCCTTGAAGATAGCCCCCTTTGACTTGGGGCTTTTCCCCATCATCCCTTTACTCCCGCTTAATAAACATCCAGATCATATGCTTTTTATGGATTGTGTTTAGGTTTAAAAGTTAACTTTTATGTTTAAGCCTACTCCATCAAATTGTATTTCCCCTCTTGCGTGGTTGTAGTTTAAGTTAATGCTCACGGTTTCAGAAGCCTTGTAGATCAAGCCTGCCCGATAAGTTCTATCAAACGCTCTCCATTTGTTTTGATTATAACTGTCTCTAAACCTTAGTGAAAAAATCCCATCAAGGTGAGAGTTGATTCTGGATTTAATCCCATTCTCAATGTTCCAGTAACTGTAATTGTCATTTGGACGGTACTCTTTTCCGGTTGCTACCCTTGTAAACAAGGAAACAGAAGTGTTGAGGCTATATTTATATTTGCCACCTAATTCGAGCCGTAAATTATCAGAGCCAGAACGTGGATACTTCTTCCTACTAAAAAAATCTATTTCAAATATATTATCAATATAGCCCCCCAATGCTACACCATATATTCCAGAGTCAGACTGTCCGCTGCGACCCGCTCTATTTTCATAACGGATTTCAGAAAAGTAATCATTTGCAAGGGGGGACGTTGGAGTAAGGACGACCGTTAGTAAAAGACGTAAATATTTCATTGGCTAAATTTTAGTATAAATTTTAGTTAGGTTTCCTTGAAGATTGTTATGATTTGGATCGATACGTTTGGTATATGTTTATTTATTTAGCTGAATTAACCACATTGAAGATGTTATGTAGACTCATCAATAATATTAATTGGATTATCACGTAAAAAACACTTACTCTTCACACTTTCAATTTTCATCTCACACAGAATAGCTGCCCCAGATTTATCGTAAGAATAATCGATTACTTGCCCAACCGAAATCCCATCGACTAAAATATCATCTCCTAATTCTAAGAAGGTTTTACTAGCGCTACAGTAACCCCTGTATAAACGTTTTTTTACGGTTCCAAGATAATGCGTCCTAGCTATAATTTCCTGTCCCGTATAACATCCTTTTTTAAAGTTAATAGCATTCATCAAGTCCAAATTAAGTGACTGAGGGATGAATTTTCCTTGAGTTTCTAAATAAATATTAGGAATTTTATTAGCAATGTTTTCATGTTGCCAATCCTCACAAGTCGCTTCAACTATATGTTTTTCATTAGCAGTAACAAATGCATTAATAGTCGAATTGTCTCCCAGACAGAGGTAGCGTGCGTTTGTGCCAGAAACCCGAGTTAGATGCATACCCTCATGTAAAAACGACTGCATATTATCTGTATCATCAGGGAGTCCAATTTCACCACGCAGACCTTCTCCCATTACCTTAAAACCATGCAATTCGGTAGTGAGGTTGATGGCAACGATGACCTTAGATCGTAATACGTACATAGCTAGTTTTTTTGTAATATTCTCAGCAATACATTCCGGGCAAATAAGAAAAAAACTGTCATGCAGTTTAAGTATATGAAAGAAAGCTAACAGCCGTCCTTTAGGGTTACATAAACCCGCATACACACTAGTTGTCTCATTAACCAGATTTATGTCGTTAGTGATCTGACCTTGTAGAAAGGTCGAGGCATCTTCACCCGAAACTTCAATTAACGAGAATTCTTTATGGAGAGGGTAAAGGCTTAAGGTTGTTTGCATGGATTATTTCTTAAAAAATCTTTGAATTTTGTTAAGGGAAATAAATCGGATTAAAAAAATTACTAAGGCAAATAAAATGAGGATATGCCTTAAGGGTAACTGTGATTGGTCTCGCCATGCTGGTTTTTGTTTGCCCATAGCATCCAATACCGCTTGCTCATCAGTGGCTCTGACATACCGACCCTTAATCTCCTTGCTCAGATCAATCAGATACTTCTCGTCTAGTCGAGACAGATAACGATCGCTTGCTCCGCTTGCAACATAGTCATTCCTTGCACCAATATTACCTTGTGATATTTGTGCCATTCCCGGTTGCAATGCGAAGCTTTCATTTGACCAGTAGCCGATCAGCTGGTTCTTATTGTCATACTTGGGGATAGCGGTTCCCTCGAAGGTACCAACTCCTGCAAGAAGCCAGTCATTACCCCCCTGAAACTGTGTTAAGTCCCTGGTGTTAAATACGTGCAGTTTCGGGGCCTCTTCACCATCAGTAAAATAAATCACCTGGGCAGATTCTGGGAAGCTACGAATGAGCCTAGCAAGATTAACCATGGACTCTCTGATACGGGTATTTCCCGACCACGTTGAGCGCCAGTCAAGATTATCTATAGTGCTATTGATGGCGCTAAAGTTTTCACAAACCTCAATAGGTGTATAGGTAGCGGCAACGCTAACACCGGCAAACATACCAATACTGACTTTCGATTCACACGGAAGCCTACCAAGAACCTTTCTCAGTGTAGCCTTGGTGTAATCAATACGAGATACCTTCTCTAAACCAACAGTCATGTCTTTTGTATTCATGCTCTGAGAAATATCGACAATAAAAATGTAATTAAAAATGTTTCGGGTTACGGGAATACTTGGGTTAATTAGTGCCAGACTAAGACATAGAGTTGTCAGAAACAAAAGAAGGAGGTTGGTATCTTGTCTTAACTTCGTATAAATCTTTATCATGGTAGGCCAACAGGAATATTACCCATGATCAGTCCAGGCGAGTCCGAATCGCCCACACCCGGAGTTGGATCTCCCGGAAGCATAGTCAGCAAACGATCAAGGTTATGCTTGGCATCCCAATGCGTATTATTTAACTTCAGTGATTGGACATAGGCTTTTTTTGCCTGTCGAAACAGGTACTCTGCCTCGTCCCGAACTGTCATGCTGGTACCATTGATAATTAAGCCGCGATTAAAAAATATATTGCCGATATTGTAATGTATTGCCGACTGTTGATCGGTATTAGCTTCTTCTACAAGATTGTTGAACAGAATGGTTGCTTCCTTAAACATGCCTTTGGTAGCAAGCCAGTAGGCAATAGAAAAACGTGATTCAAAGCTTCGAGAAAATACTTCCGAAGAATCGCCTACTGCGACAGCCTGGTTAAAATTTTGTACGCGATACATTTTTACGCTAGAGTCCACAAGCAGATAAAGGCTTATAACGATTGTCATAATAGACAGATAGGTTATCTTTTTGACGGTTATTAGGTCGCTTATTTTCATCGTAATGATTTTACCTCAATAAATTTCAATAGTAATAATAGCAAGCTTAAAAATAGTGCTGCAAGCAGAAAAGGGAGAGAGTAACTCTTTCCCGGTATTCTTTCTGAATACGCAATCGGTTTCTTTTCCTTCAGGCTGATATCCTTAATTGCTGTCTCAAGAGACTTTGGATCTTCTGCTTCATAGGCCTTAAAGGGTGATCGAAAGGTACTAAAGTATTCATAGAGCTCAATTTGGGGTGGAAGCTGATCTTCATCTCTTGGCACATAATCTTCATCAAAAATACTAATCCCTCCCTCTTGCTTTAAGACGATCCAATAAAGACCAATATCAAACCTATCAAACCAATCCCTAATTTTTTGTTGGGTGTTTGCGTCTATTCTTCCTGCACCATCTGACAATAAGATTACCGCCCGGGAACCTGAGTCAGCAACTTCATTAAAAAGTGCTGCACTACTCGTTAAGCCCGCCCCTATATTGGTTTGAAATAATGCATTACCGGCAGTCGCTGTAACAGCCGCTTTGATTGCCTCTTTATTTTCTGTTAGTGGTAGAACAAACATAGCCGAGTTACTGAAGGTTATGACCCCGACCATATCATTTGTTCTGGCCTCAAAAAAATCAATAATGAGCCGGCTTGCCGCAGCAGACTTCGTTTCACCAGCCTTGTCACCACCTCCTGAAAAAGGATCATCCATGGACGCGCTCCTATCTAAGACTAATCCAATTTGTGCTCCCTCACCAACCCTTTCAACTACTTTTTGATCAGAAAATGGTTCAGCAAGGAGGACTACGAGAAGGGCAATAATAACCGAGCTTAGAAATTTTAATAACACACCAATAATCGTTGATAGCGGATCTGATGGAATCATTTCGTTCCATGAATAATTATTATTGCTCGATTGAAAAAAAATAAAAGGAACCGCGATAAGTGGAAGAAAAAAAAGCACCCAGGCATTAAGGAAATTCATTAGCTACTCAATTTTTTTAAATCAGACGTATCAACTATGAGCTTTCTCTCACACATACGGCAATGCAGAGAAAATAATTTGAGCCAGGCATACGTCTTGGATAGATCGTGGGCTTTCTTTTGCTCAAAGAATATGTCCCGAGATAAGGTAAAAAATTCATCAATCTCCGAATCTATCTTTCTGAAAGAGGGGTTTTGCTGATACAAGAAGTGTTTATTATCCATAAACAAGGTTTGGTTGATCGTTTTATCAAAGCTGGCATGTAGAGCTTTTATGAAGAGCTCTATATTAGCCTGAGAGGCTGGGATTTTTTTAAATTTTCTATAAGTATGGCTAAACCATTTATTGAGTTTTGGGACCCATGAGTATTTGCTGTAGATATAAAGCAATACTACTAAGGACAAGACAAGGGCAGTGATGGCATAGCGCATTTTTTGCAGAATAACCGTCGAATCAATAAAGAAAGGACCTCGATAACCACTCATATCGTCTTCAACTTTTATATCACCAAATACGGCAATAGGAGATACCGCAACTGTTAGTGCAGGAATGCGATATTTAAAGACATTATCCGGGTCAGCAGGATTAACTACCCTGTAATAATCCGCAGTAATAAATGCCGGTTTTGCCACCACATTGTTCGTAAAAATTTGGTACGTAAGACTGATGTCATAGGTTGTCCCTTCTTTCGTCGCTTTCTTGGTATGGTTAGACTCTACCAAGGACATTCCAAGTAGCTGTCCTCGATACCTTTTTTCATACCCCACTATTGGAAGGGACTCCTCAACCAAGTAGAAGGGTTTTTTAATCGTGATATTAATTTGTCGTGTAATGGTATCACCAACCGTAAATCCGACTTTTTGTTCAGGGTCTATAATGTTTAGATCAATATACTTAGGATCAATGTCGCGGAATTTTTTGGGATCTTCAAATGCACCAATTCCATTACCTAATAAACATAGAAAAAAGATAGTGAGCAGATATCTATGCATGAAAATACTCATTGAAGTATTGCGACATAGCAAAGGTATCAAACTTCTCCCCCACAAAAAAAGGAGGGCAGTCATACTCAAGAAAAACCTCCTCTAAATCCGTTTTTCTTTTGCTGTAACTGGCCTTAATTCTTTCTAACATATTACCTCGGAGAAATATTGTTTGTTCTTGACCAGACTCTGGGTCATTAATAGTAATCACACCAAACTTAGGAAGATTTTCATATTCATTTTTATTCCATAAGATGACGGGTATGACGCGATGCTTTCTTAAATGCCTAAGTGTTGAGCGGATATCAACCATAGGCATATGGAAGTCAGAGATAAGAAAAACAAGGGTCTGATCCTTTGGAATATGTTGATATAAATTACCCATCCCTTTCTGACCAGAACTCTTTGCATGGTAACTGCCAAGCCTTTGAATTAATGCTTCCGTTCTGTGCGGCCTGTAAGATAGTGGGGAAACCCAACTCGGGTCAATTTTATCATTAAACCCAATAAATCCAATAGCATCACTTTTGGCCATCACTGAGTTGGTTATAATGGAGGCGATTTCCGATGCAAACTTATGTTTGGATTTATCTGTACCAAAATTCATGCTAGCTGAAAGGTCTGATGCAATGACAATAGGCGTAGCACTTCTTTGGTTGAAAATTCTTACTTGAACTTGTTCAAAAGGATCGCGAATGGTCTGTCTTATATCAATTCTTCTAGGATCAGGATAATCAATAATAGTGGCATGACCAGCAAATTCAATACCCATCCCACGCTGATCACTTTTATGCTGACCGGGATGATAGCCCCTTGATTTCCAGTTAATATGGTAATCAAAAGTGTCGTTTAGGAATTCCATTGAATTACGGTGCACTCACTTTGTTGATAAGCTCATGCGTCAATTCATTGGCAATTTCAGTTCTTTTTAGTTCGTAAACAGGATTAAATACTAATCTATGCGCAACGGTTTCATGAAACACGGCATGAATATCCTCAGGTATTACTGAGGTCCTATCGTTAAGCCATGCATTCACTCGTGCACATTTCATCATCATACTAATGCCTCGGGGACTGGCACCCGATACAATCAGTCTGGTGATATCCACACCACTAATTTTGATATCAAATAATTCCGGATTCTTAGTGGATTTCCATAAGTTAAGGGCATACGATTTTAATTTAGCAGAAGCACCAATGCTTGACTGAATATCATCGGATAGGGCATTTAGCTTATCAAATTTAAGTAGGTTGGATGCAGCTCCTTCCACTAATTTATCCGCATCATGGAATTTGGTATCAAAGACAAGGTTGGTCATGATCTCATCCTGTTGAGGAATGAGGATAGGTATCTCCATCATAAACCGATCTCTTGCCGCTGATGGAATTTCAAAGGTTTCTTCTTTTTCAACCTGATTACGGTCAGCAAAAACAATTAGATGGGGAAATTTAAATTCCTTGTTAAAAGCGGAGAGTGTTCTTTCAGCCATAATTCTCAGCAGTAATGAGTGAACCTGTGGTCGTGCTCGGTTAATTTCATTAAAGAAAAAGATGGAAAGATCTTCCCCTGATTTTAATACCGGACCATTACTAACATGAGGCTTCCCATCCTCTCCGAGATAGGTATGGTAAATCAAATCGTTAGGCATCAAATCGATTGTGCCCTCAATTCGCTCGTATCCTCCCCCTATTGATCTAGCAAATGCTTTTAGTAGCGTAGTTTTCCCTACACCCACATCGCCTTCAAGCAGAACATGACCCCTGGCAAAAATAGCAGTGGTTATAAGTCTCACTGGGCTTTCTTGTCCGACAACAACCTTATTGATTTCACCCTCTAATTTCAGGGCAAGTTTTCGCCATTCGGCCAGATTTTGGTCACTCATTGTGATATATTCCTAATTAGTTGAATCAAGATTGTTAGAGAATACTATAACCGAACAAGCTCAACAAAGTAAACTTAAACACTAGAGAAAATCATGAAAAAAAATAGCTACACGAAAGAAGAGCTTTTGGCTTGCGGCCGTGGCGAGTTGTTCGGCAAAGAAAATGCTCAGCTCCCTTTACCTCCCATGCTAATGTTCGATCGAATAATAAAAATTACCGATGATGGTGGGGCGTATGGAAATGGCCAAATAATAGCGGAAATGGATATCACCAAGGACCTGTGGTTTTTTCAGTGCCACTTTGAGGGAGATCCGGTAATGCCTGGATGTCTTGGCTTAGATGCGATGTGGCAACTTTTGGGTTTCTATTTGGGTTGGAAAGGTGGCCCTGGGAAAGGTCGTGCTTTAGGTTCTGGAGACGTTAAGTTTACCGGTCAAGTCCTTCCTACCGCAAAAAAAATTACCTATACTATAGATCTGAAGCGATTAATTATGCGCAGATTGGTCATGGGTATTGCTGATGCGACCATGGAGGTGGATGGAAGATTAATATATCAAGCTACCGATCTTAAGGTAGGGTTATTTACGAGAACTGATAACTTTTAAAGGGATATCTAATTGAGAAGAGTTGTTGTCACTGGAATGGGAATTGTTTCAAGCCTTGGTAATAATGTGCAAGAAGTGGAAAAAAGTTTGCAAGACTCAAAGTCGGGCATCACCTTTCAGCCTGAGTATGAGGAGCATGGCTTAAGATCACAGATTGCAGGCTCAATGAATATCGATGTGAACCAATTAATCGATCGAAAATTGTTACGCTTTATGGCGAAAGGCCATGCCTACGCATGGATAGCAATGCAGGAGGCGATAGCAGACTCCCAGCTGAATGAAGACCAAGTTTCCAATTTTAGAACGGGCATTATTGTTGGTGCTGGAGGTACCTCAACCGAATCTATGCTTCAGGGCACCGAGACCCTCAAAGAGAAGGGTATACGTCGAGTAGGTCCTTACATGGTGACCAAAACGATGTCTAACGGAGTTGCAGCCTGCCTTGCTACAGGGTCCAAGATTAAAGGAATTAATTACTCTATCACTTCAGCCTGCTCGACAAGCGCACATTGCATAGGGAATGCTTATGAGCTTATCCAAATGGGCAAGCAAGATATAATGTTTGCAGGAGGAGCAGAAGAAGAGCACTGGACTATGAGTTACCTTTTTGATGCTATGGGTGCAATGTCATCTAAATACAATGATCATCCAGAGAAGGCCTCTCGTACGTTTGATACTTCTAGAGATGGCTTTGTCATCTCAGGAGGGGGCAGTGTTTTGGTATTGGAAGAGTATGAGCATGCAGTCCAGAGAGGAGCGAAAATTTATGCCGAGATAGTCGGTTATGGAGCTACATCAGATGGGCATGACATGGTAGCCCCAAGCGGTGAGGGAGCACAACGCTGTATGGAAGTGGCGTTAGCTGAAAAAAATACGATCAATGTAGACTATATCAACACACACGGAACGAGCACTCCAGTCGGAGATTCAGTAGAGCTTGAGGCAATCAAAAGAGTCTTTGGGGAGGGAAAGTATGGCGCCATACCCGCAATCGCTTCAACTAAATCTTTATCAGGCCACGCGTTAGGTGCCGCTGGGTCTAATGAGGCAATATATAGCTTAATAATGATGAATAAAGGATTTTTAACTCCATCCATTAATATTGATGAGCTTGACCCTGCTGCAGAGGGACTCCCAATTTTATTAAAAAAAGAAAAAAGAGTTATAACGAGTGCAATGTCCAATAGCTTTGGTTTTGGCGGTGTCAATGCCTCGATACTATTTTCAAAGGAAGATTTATAACGTTATAACGTTATGGAGCCGGGATGTCGCCGCTCACAAAATGACATCTTGGTCGAGTTTATCGCATAAAATTTCATAATTCTTAGGGCTTTTTTTGGCTGGTTTCATTGGCTAAATTCTAATTGAAAGGTAAGATAACACCTGAATCTTCCATCAATTTTAACGGCAAAAATTTGGCACAAGTTCTTAAATCGAAAAAACTAGACAACGTCTGCTATGACATTAGAGGGCCAGTGCTTGCGCACGCTAAAAAGATGGAGGACGATGGCCATCGAATTATTAAGCTCAACATAGGCAATCCTGCCGCATTTGGTTTTGATGCGCCTGATGAAATTACTCAGGACGTAATAAGGAACATGTCACGCGCTTCTGGCTACACTGAAAGCCACGGCTTTTTTGAGCCAAGAAAAGCCATCATGCATTACACACAACAAAAGAATATTAAAAACGTCGACGTGGATGACATTATTATTGGTAATGGTGTCTCAGAATTGATTGTTATGGCGATGCAGGGACTAATAAATAACGATGATGAGGTATTAATACCTAAGCCAGATTACCCTTTGTGGACTGCGGCAGTTACTCTTGCCGGGGGCAATCCTATCCATTATGTTTGTGATGAAGATGCCGGCTGGTTTCCTGACATTAAAGATATCGAAGCTAAAATCACTGAAAAAACTCGTGGGATTGTCATTATTAACCCAAATAATCCTACTGGAGCACTATACAGTGATGATTTGCTCAGAGAGATAATTGAGTTAGCACGAAAAAATAAATTAATAATTTTTGCAGATGAAATTTACGATAAGGTTTTGTATGATGGAGCGACGCATACATCTATAGCCTCATTAGCCGACGACGTCCTATTTGTATCGCTAAATGGACTATCTAAGAATTACAGGGCATGTGGTTATAGAGCTGGGTGGCTTGTAGTGTCTGGAGACAAAGATGGTGGGAGGGATTATTTAGAAGGCTTGAACATGTTAGCCTCTATGCGCCTATGCTCAAACGTGCCAGGACAGCTTGCTATTCAAACTGCGTTGGGAGGATACCAGAGCATAAACGATCTGGTTGCCCCCTCTGGACGTTTGTTT
>Ga0209532_1002590_pt1 | contig 12681 bp, 12 predicted proteins | sample COG_02_FD_184746 | JGI IMG/M metagenome (GOLD analysis project Ga0209532, IMG submission 184746) | Pelagic Microbial community sample from North Sea - COGITO 998_met_02 (SPAdes) (version 2) | ecosystem: Environmental > Aquatic > Marine > Neritic zone/Coastal water | place: Helgoland, sampling... | reverse complement strand
TTATTACTTTGATTCCATCTCGGCAAGAGTTGATCAGCATTATAGTAGTTGGTAGTTATACCTACGTTTTTCAATGGACAATACATTGTGGATTTATTTATAAATGGGATTATTCTTAATAAATGAAGCAAAGAAAACTGGACGAGTTCCCTTCTTTTTCAGCATATTTTGAACGCTTGATAGAAATTGAACGAAAAAGACAGTCTTGCGCTAAAAAACAGACAAATTGTCCTAGATGTTTGAGCTACAACATTTTCAAATTTTTGTTGTGGTCCAACAAATTTAAATGTAATGACTGTGGTCATTCATTTAAAAAAAGTGTCTAAAATATTGCGGATAATAAACAATGGATTTACATTTTAAAAACTATCAAACCATGAATACTATGGCACAGTGTGCAACAAATATGCCACCGCCGTACTGCCTCCGTCCACAATCGGCAATGTACCCAAGAATTGAAAATTATGAACCGGTTTGGGAAGATGTACGGAACCAACAATTATTGGGAACATCTGCCAAACCTATCTGCAGCGCTCTTCCACGGGACCCGTATTATCGTCTTGACAATCGAAACAACTATGATTGCGATGATATTTACATGAATGATGAGCATGATGCTAAGGTTGGCTGTTCAAGTTTTTCAAGAAATTACTTCTTTGGTAAGCGCAATTGCGCGTGGAAAGAAAGAACACGCAAAGTAAATGGTAAAATGAGATATTACTGCGATGATGGGCCGCATTGTCGAGACCGTGATGATTAAATTATCTTTTTCTTCGACTTTTTCGACACGACCCTTTTTCTCCTGGTTTAGTTCCAGGCACTCTTTCGTATCCGTCCCAGCAGCCGGATCCGAACAAAGATTTCCTTATCGGCGGCGAAGGATTTCTACTCCTCGACGGCGAAGGGCTTCTACTCCTAGACGGCGATCGCCTTCTACGTCTTCTTCTATTTATACCACGCGCCTGAACCGCATCTGCGCCACACAAATCTCTCATCGCTTGAGTTAGGCGGTCCGATTTACAGTAGTTTTTACAGTGACGCCTCCAACTTTCACGAGATAGTTTGCCCGATTCAGCTAACGATTTACAGTATTCAAATGTAACAGGTCCCCCAGCACCGCCTCTTATTTTACGTCTACTTCGCCGTTTAGAACTTCTACGTCTACTTCGCCGTTTAGAACTTCTACGTCTGCTTCGTCGTTTAGAACTTCTACGCTTGCTTCGCCGTTTAGGACTTCTACGTCTGCTTCGCCGCTTAGGACTTCTACGTCTGCTTCGCCGCTTAGGACTTCTACGCTTGCTTCGCCGTTTAGGACGATCAAGTTTTGCTCTACGACCCCTTGGAGAACGTTTAACACTTCCTCCAGGACCTGCCCATAAATTTTTACAAGCCCAATATCTTGCAGTTAATTTATCCTTCGCCGTAGAGCAACGATGCCTTGCTCTAAAACTTCTACGCGCCGCGTTAGAGTAGTTGTGTCCGTAACCTGTGGCGCCAAAATGAATAATTTTTTCACGTCCTTTCGAACACGCCTTCACAACACGCTTTTTTCCTGGTCTCCAGGATTTCATGGGACTGTTACATCTCATTCTAGATTTAGATCGTTTCATTTATTATACCATTGAGTATAATAATGTTTTTACGAGCAACGGTTCATTTTACCGCACTCTCCCTTTTTTTCCGCGTCAGTTAGGGTGTCCATCTGTTTCTTCGTAAAACAAGTTTGTTTAAATCCATCTTTTTGAATTTCACCTTCCGGTTTCCTGCAATTTGGATTGTACGTCCACGCAGGACCGACCTGTTGAGACGAAGGATCTGATTTTTTGGATTTAGCAACTAAAACGCCTCCAATAATTAACAAAATAAAAGCTACTATTAATATAAGCATTTATTTACTACAACATAAGATTACGAAAACGCAATAGCAGTCACGTCGTTGCCTGCACCCGCGAGACACGTATTAATCGAACTAGACATATTAACACCAGATATGGCAGTCTTTGTCCCTCCGCTAGCCATATTGACCAACGACGCGATACTTTGTCCTTGTTGGTTGAAGGTTCCTCCCAACACAGCGAGTGCTCCCGGCTGCAAATCAATGGAAGGATTGGCTGAAACTTGGAACCAACCCGAATTATTTGGCGCAATCGCGAGATCGCCTCTGATGTAATCGCCTTGGTTAAAGTTTCTTCCAACGATATTAGCAAAGATGTTGCGATCGAACATAACTGGTTGATCTCCTGCATCGAACGCATTACCATCGCCAGACGCTGCTATAGCAGCGGGGCCACCGGCAAGAGCTGATGTTGGAAGCAGTGAAGGCTGAGTCTTGTTCATCTGGCTTTGGCCGTTTCCACCACCCCTATTTCCTTGAAAAGCCTGAAAGCCTTCAATGACAGAATTCCCCAATCTCGACTGAACAGCAGCGCGGCTGGTTCCGTGCTGTTGCGAAGCAAACGGACTGGCCGAAAATGCCATATTTTTGCTCGCCGGAAGTTTTAAAGAAACACTGGCAGGAATCTGGCCGCCAAAAATTCTCGGCGGCGGAGCGGATCGGAAATTAGGCGCCGCTTGAATGCCGGCAGGCATACGGCTAGCAGCCTGTGCCTGAGCAGCTTGAATCATAGCAGGAGATGCCGCTGCCATCTGACCGGCCTGCGCCGCCGCGACGCTAGACGCAACCGTTGGAACGGCTCTGCTGGAAAACTGTTGTTGTCCAAAAAATTCCTTAACTTGTTGATCTTGTCTCTTTTTTTCAGAAAGACCGAGAGCGATGGCAGTTGCACCGAGGGCTAGAGCCCCAAAAACTGCAATTTTAGAATTGTCTTCACTCATTTTTTTTATTATGCGAAAGATTTTTTAAATTCAAGGAGGGTAGAATATTTTTTCACCAACCCTATTTTTTTTGGATCGATGGAAGTGACCAAAAATCGCAGATCCTGCATCGATAATTTTTCTGGAATTTCAAAGTCAACCATTTTTTTGTAATCGCGTACAATTGTTTCAAATCCGCATTTTTCACCATTCTTGTAGCGATATGCTAAATTTAGACCACGACACATCCATTCCAATTTCCATTCGTTTAATGGTTTCAATCGTTCCAAAACCATATGGTATAATTTATTCACTTTTTTATCGACTTTGGAGTTGGGAATATCATTCCAAGAGCGAAGTAAAAATGTAGCCATACTTTTGTATGCGGTCGTTATGGATGTTGAAAGAGTATCGACGATCCACACGTCTGTTAAAGATATAGTTCTACTTCTTCGTGGAACTAACGCGTTACAGAGTTCTATAAAATCGGCAGGAGCCACATTTCCTCGAACACCTCGCTCGAGCAATCTAGAAAATTTAGCTTCTACTTTTGTAATTTTAACAATCTGCTTCAATGTCATCTGCGTCTTAAAAAATAGTTCTGCCATTTTTTCTATAAAACGTGAATGCTGAATTGAATCTCGACGTCTTGATATGTGGTAAAGCGTTGTTATTCCTAAATGCCACATGTCTTGATATGGTGAGAATTGTTGTAAATAAGGCAGCGTCCAAATAACTTGTCCGAACTCTGTAACGCCGCGAGAATTGCCATAATCGATTATACAAGGATCGCTATGATCATTATTTCTAAGAATTATGTTTGTGGGACACAAATCGCCATGTACAAAACCACACCACGTTTGAGCGTGGTCGATGTTTTCACAGACCAAACGTAGAATACTGCACAATTTTGCAACAGAAAAATTATCGCTTTGTATCAACTGTAGCAAGCTTATGCCTGGGACGTATTCTAATACTAGCGTGTCTTGATTCGCGTAGAACGTTTTCATGAAATGTTGAGCCCTTTTTTTGTTTGGCATTGAATTTACGATTTTTTTTCCGATCGCAAATTCCCTTTCTATTTTTCCTTTGTAAACTTTTTTTGCTACGACGTATTTGCCAGTATAATACGCCAAATTCACACAAGATTTCGCACTTTCAGCCAAAGTCGATTTAATCTCGATGTTATGGATCTTTGTGTCAATTTTTGGCACAGAATGCGTAGCATCTACCCAGTCATCTAACGGCATTTTTCTACTAAATTTAATGATTGTGTTTTGCATAAAGTCGAGCATGCCTTCTTTGCACAATTTTTCGGTGTAAAATTTATATCCATTTTGAGCGATCTTTTTAGCCTTATCGTCGTTTCGTATTAACCATTTGATCTTGTCTTCAAGGTTGGATAAATCCGATGCAACCGACACATAGTGGACGCCATCTTTCAAAAATCTTTGAAACCACAATTGATAGTCGCTTTCTACTATAATAACGACTGATTTTAGTGAAAATTCTGCACCAAGTCGATACGCAGAAGCGTGTCCAGAAATATTTACAACGTATTTGTACTTTGAAAAATCGTGAAAGGGTATTTTGTTAACGAGTGGAATGTTGAGTTTTTCGATGTCAATAGTTTGCAAACCTTGTTTGCCTGATATTTTTCGCGGACGTGTTTTCCACGAAGTTATACCGGCATCTAAAATAACATCATCGCCTGACATCATTAAATCTTGACACATTTTGCTTATCTTGAGTCGTTGATTTGTTTCAAAATCCACACCAGCTCCGGTCGAAGATCCGCGCCACACAGCGATTTCTCGCTTGTTTTCCCAATCAATCGAATGGGATTTCAGAATATAATCGTTGCTTGATCTACAAAAAAAACGTTTTTCCTGTGATGCAATCCTGATCCAATCGTCAACACAAGGCATTAAAATGTCAGAATCACGGTTTGATACGCTAAACGAAAAAATCGGAGCATAACGATCGTATCTGTGAGATTTCAGTGGATGTTTTTTGGAATCAAAAATATGGTAGTACGGTTCATAGCGCCCTTCTGCCAAAATTGGAAAATCTCGCTTGTTGATAAAAAAATCGCAGTCTGGGATGAGTCGTTTTTTTGTTAGAACATCAAAAAAATCTCGTATGGCCGCGACGTTAGTATCGTTTTCTGCCAATGGAAATTCACATCGAACTAGGCTGTTATTTGCGTACCAAGTCTTAGTGTTAAAATTTATCTTTTTTGGAGAAAACTTGTATCTTGTATGCGATGCTGCCTTTTTTAACACGTTGATGCATTCAGAAATATGACCAAATTTTTCTGAATATTCGTTCACAAAAAACGCGTTTGAAAAAGGTAAAAACGTCTCAAGTTTTCCACCTCTAATTTTAACATAAATTCCTTTCTTAAATTTGTTGAAAATGTAGTTGAAGGTGTCTGTGATCACTGGCTTCGACAATTTTCCGTTGTAAACGTTGTGAACATCAAGATCAATTTGTGCGTGAAATTTGTCCTCGATATCTTCGCGATTAAATTTTGGCTTTTTTCCGTCGTTACTTTGGCGATATTGTTGAAATTGTTCCACGTCGCCGGCCGTAAAATAAAGCTGGTTAAAATGAGCGTATCGCTCATTTGTGTTGTGTTTTAGGTTTTTTTGGCTGAAATTTCGAAGCAGTGTTGACGTATAAAAGTTTGGCGAATTCGTTAAACAATCTGTTGTCGTCATCCTTTTAACAAGTATACTACAACGTTTAAAGTATCATTTTTAGTAAAAATGATCTTTCTATTCACAACAGAATAGAAATCAAACCATGGCAGACGAAACCAAAGAATATGAACCCGACGAACTTGCGCCTGGAACCAAAGCAGGACCGCCTCTTACAAAACAGTGTTCAAAATGTAAGAAGACCAAAGAGACGAGTTGCTTTCACAAGGATTCAAGTAGGAAGGACGGTCTTGATACGCGGTGCAAAGAGTGCAGGTCAGAATACAACAAAAAACTCCGTGAAAAACGCAAGAAGAATCGTCTTGAAGAAACGGATCTGCCGGAAGGACACAAACGGTGTGCTAATGCGACTTGCAACAAAGTTTTTCCGTTATCGCATTTTCAAAGCATTGTGAATCGTCGAACGAAACTAACTGATAAGTGCCAGAAGTGTCGTGCGATCGAGAAAAAATCTGAAGAGAATCCAAATACTAAATCGGGAAAGTGCAGGGCGTGGTGGATTAACTGGAAGCAGACGAATCCCTGTGTCAAGTGCGAGGAAGAGGGCGAAAATTGCGTCTATCCACGCGATTGGCGACTCATCCAGGCCGACCACATCGAACCGAAAGCTGAACGCAAGAAGCGAACGGGCGAGGAAGGACACGCCTTAAGCGATTACAAGTGGTGGGCGCGTCCGAAAAACGGCGGCGAGGAAGGAATGGAAGAAGAGGCTAAAAAGTGTCAAGCGCTCTGTATTTTTCACCACAAAATCAAAACCAAAGAAGAACGCAATGAACAAACCCGGCAAGACAGGATTGAAAAACGTGAGAACATCAACGAAAAGAAACGTGAACGCGGCGGATGTTTGAAGTGTGAAAGGGCGTGCGTCAAAGGCGTCGAGTACCTGTTTGATCTAGACCACCGCGACGAAAACATTAAAACGATTCAAGTTAGCGATTTAGTCAAGAAATCTTGGTCTTATTTTGACGAGGAGCTTCCCTTGGAGCTCGCCAAGTGCGATCTCTTGTGCTGCGGCTGTCATTGGATCAAGACCTTTTATTAATTTTTATACTTTCAAAAGTATAAAAAACTTAGTTTATTTCAGTCGTATCTAAATCCTCTGTCTTAAATTGAACAAAATCATCGATTTGCTTCTTCTTCTTCTTAAAAAGCTTGAACAAACAACCAGCGATAACCACAGCTGCAATCAGTATCACAATTACGGGACCGATCGGAACATTGCTCTTAATGCTTCCCTTCTCGTTTAAAATGGACGCAAAATTTCCGACCAACGGAGCAATACCGATTTCATCCATCTGATATTCTTCCAAATTTCGATGAGTGGTAAAACCAATGTTTTCTAAAAAACCGACGCCTTTCGTTTTTATGGTCTGAGTATCCGACAAAATCTGCGCATTACATGCAGCATTGTAGCTTTCTCCTTGATTTGCTAAAAATTGTCGTTGATCTGGACAAATCGCCTCAAGCGAAAAAACTTGATTTCCTACGTAAATTTCGATCGAGGTTGTATATTTAATACTTTTATATGACGGCGATTGAAAAATTCCTTTTACGATTAAAATTCCATCTTCGTAAAATTTCGTGACACCTCCGCGTGTTGTGACTGTTCCAGTCCAAGAAAATTGCGCCTCTTTTTTTATGTGCATTGGGTGCACGCCCTTGACGCAACCTGTAATAAACAGTTGTTTACTTGGAAACTGAATTGTGGTTTTAATCCACGCGTTGCGATGTTGAGGTAGTTTTAATAGACTTTTCCACTCGTCGATATGTTTAACGATTCCTTTTTGTTCTTTCTCAACGCCACCTTTGTGGATCAAGTATCCAACCCCAACCACTTTAAAATGACGAGAAAATTCGTCGGCTGTTTCTGGAAACGAAACAAATCCTCTGACCCGGAGATATGGGAAAGAGTACTTCATGTAATTTAACCCTAAATCAACATCTTTGAAAGTTCCAGTATTTTCTTTGCCATCCAACAAAATTTCGTTTTCAAAAGGAAGTGTTAATATTACATCGATTTGCGCACCGCTCGCTTTGTCATACATAAACCACCGCATTTGCTTGTTTTCACTTTCTTCATCATCGAATGGAAGAAGCCCTTGAATTTTCTGCAAAGGTTTTTCTTCTTCTTCATCTTCATCCTGTTCTTGCTTTTCGTTAGCAGCGTGTCCAAAAGATACGACAGGCAACTCATCGTTAACGGACGGTCGATAATCACCTACGTAGCCACCTTTGTCTCGAATGTACCAATGTTCACAATCAGAATGATCAGTTGCTCCCATAGTAAGAGAAAAAGAATTTCTAAAAAGTTGGTTCGATTTTTGTAAAGCAAATAACGAAGGATCTTGAGTATCGACAGTATGGCACGAAATATTGGCGCTGACAGCAATTCTTTTTCCAGGAATTTCCGCTGATTCCGATTCTTCTTCGTCAACACTTTTTAAATTTAAACCGATCGTATAGCTTTCTTCCGCCAAAAAATAGTGGCGGTTGTGATCTCGAGGGAAAACTAACGTTTCCTCGGCCATATTTGGAAACTTATTCCACGCTTCTTGTGGCAAAATTGACAATAATCTTATGCTATCGATGACCGATATGTTTTGTTTCTTTTTAAGCTGTTCCATGACTGACATTGGCATGTAAGGCGATATTCTTTCTAATATTCGCTCTTTTCCCGTTAATTCCATTCTAATAGAACTCATTTTGTTACAGTAAGTAAATTGTTTGTTTGTCTGTAACAAAATGAACATTGGATACGCAGCCAAACCTAAAACCCAGTATCACCGGCAATAATGACAAGAAATACAAACATGGCTACCAGTCGTAAAATTGGATACGCAGCCAAACCTAATAAAACCCAGTACCAAGATGGTTTTGCCTTCCAAAACAATCCAAGTACCACTATAAGCACTGGAAGAACTATGCCTATGTTTTTAATTCGATCTTCTTCACCAGAACGTGTGAAATTTTCTTTTGGTTCAAAGATACGTTTTAAAAAGTCCGCAAACCTTTTGAAAAATCCACCGCCGCCATCACCACCACCACTTCCACTATCACCTATGTATCCATTTGATGATAACGCGTCTAGTATGGTATCATTAATAGTTGGCATAAATGCGACGGCGCCGCCCATTCCATTTATGCCAAATCCAACGCCCAGCTTATTATTTATGTCGATTAAACCATACCAAGAATTGTCGTGCGATTTTCCCCAAGAATTGCGAATAATCCACGCATTCTTTGTCCAACCTACAATAACAACGGCATGCCCCAAATTTCCAGGGTTTCCGTTGTATACATCTTTTTCGCCTGCATTTTTCCACCATGACACAAAGTCTTGGGATAGTTTAAAAGATGTCGGAACAGGCCCATTTGCCATAATCTCACGTTTTAGCGCACTAACGCTCCCAGGATTTGCCCAAGTAGTGAGAGATCCTGGTATAATGCTAAATTTAATTTTGTCTTCATTGCAATTTTTGCCAGACTGACACCCAGGGACGCCAAACATGCAACCGAGATTTCCGTCGCCTTCGGAATTTGCTTGCCACGAAATCGTTGGTGTTTTTTGTCCAGAAAATTCTGAACCGGCCTTCTTGGAATTCATAAGTTGCTGCGGATACGGAAAACACATCTCCGAACTAACGCCTTGTTTGTTATTGACCATAAAGTTTAAGGCTTGTTGTATATTGCCGCCGGAACAAATCTGAGCGCTAGGCATTTGACCACCGCTTGCCGCGCAAAAGCACGACAATAATTCTATGGCAGACACGCGGATTGGCTTCTCAATTTTTCGTTTTCTTTTATTCAACGCCACTGCGTATCTGTCACCGAGAGCACCTGCCGCCGCAACAGCCCAGCAAGAACCACATTTTCCTTGCGCAACAACATTTCCGCTAAAATGTAATTTTAATCCATTTTGATTTCTCCAGTCAAATTCTTCCGGCGGTTCTGGAAACTGTGCCGCTAAAGCCGATAACGCTGAAGGCGGATGTGGAATCTCGTCTCGTTCCAATGTGGCGCCTGTGTAGAAAAAGTTGTTATCACGCGGCGGCGGAAGAGCGCGACTTCCTTTTGTGACACTGCATTTTCCCGGTCGGTTATCGAGTCCTGGAATTACGTTTGAACATCTTCTCATTTATATAAATACAGTATTTATATAATGTGTACAGTAAATAAATGATAGATATTACAGAAAACAACGTACGTCTAGCCTTAATACTGATTTTTATAATAATTATGTTTATCATATATTGTCTATGCACGAATAGAGGAAGTCAACTTATAGATCTCACCAAAGTTATTGTAGATGCACTTCCGACGTGTACGGATACAAGCTCTTATGCATCATCATCTAACGGAGATGGTTCGATAAAATCCTTAGAAGAGCTTAAAAAGGCGGTTGACGAAGGAAAATGCGTTCGAATCATTTCCGTACTATAAATTCTGCCGCATATTTTTTCCAGTTTGTATACGCAACGTCGCCTTGAAGAGGTTTGATGTCTATATTGGGTTCAACAGATGCGCATCTAGATTCAACGCCACACATATTGACGCCCATTGCGATTGTGAAATATCCTGGCGTTTTACTTTTTGGGGGCCACGTGACCCCCCAAGTATTTTTACAAATCCAATATCCCTTTTCAAATTTTTTTCTAAGATCAACGCCTGGTTCGCAGTATCCTACAATTTCAATAGCGTGTCCGCCGACGACAGTGCCTTTAAAGTTGGAAAAGTATGGTTTGTCGTCGATATGTGAAAGCAAGTCATCATATACTTTAATTGTTGCAAAAAAAGGGCCTTTTAAAATAAGTTCCTTCTTCATATTTTGGATATTATTAGACAGTGTTTTTTTTTCTTGATCGGATGCGGTATTTTTTACAAATACGTGATCTGGCAAAGGATCTGTTAATCTAGCTATTGATTTTTCTTTAATATTTACGCCTCTCAAATTTGGACAAATGCCACTCATCGTAGAAGATCTTTCTTGTTTGTATGGAAGATCAAATTCAAACGGTAATTTATAGTTAGTTTTTTCCATCCATTCAAACACCCGTTCGGGTGAAGCTCCTTGGCAGCCCTTAGGAAAGTCGAAACACTGAATCAATCCTTGTGGAGACAAAATAATAGGTCTGTTTTTTTGCACCGATATTCTATCTCCGATTATTTCTGCAACAACAAAAGCCCAACACGTTCCACAAACACTGCCTTGATTTCGCACAGGTGTTATGACATCGAACTTATAACAAAGAAAATTCGGTATGTCTATATCCTTATCGAATACCTTCATTTTAGCTCGTATATCTTCAATTGGAGTGTTTACAATCGGTTCAGGTTTTTTGTATTGAGTTTGCAAAGGTATAACTCCCATTGTTCTTAAAAACATTGTCATCTTTATTAGTTGCAAAAATATTTGTTTAGGATGAAGAGAATAAAGCAAAACAAGCCCGACGTAGTTCCTGCTATGTGTATGTTGCGTATTTGTCTGTAGTTTAACGGCGTATCTTCACACGTATACCAAATAGACCCAATCAGCAGACTAAATATGCTGTATCCAACCAAAATCTTTGCCGAATTTTCGTCAGGCAAAGATCTCGTACAAAGACAGTTAAATACAGAGTACAACGTAATAACGCTCAATATAACAATATTCGATTCTCTGGCTCTTTGAAGTGAGGTGTACTCGTTTGAAATGTGAATAACTTTTTCTGTTCGTTTATTGTGAACTAAGAATAGCCATAATATAATAGATACGTAAAAAAACCCTTTTACAAAGATGCAGTCGCTGTCCGGTATAATATTAGAGTAATTTACAACTACGATATACATAATCAAGGCAGGTAAAAAGGCGTGAGCTGTGCTTTTGTCAACTTTATAACCAAATGGCAGGTTGTATTTAGGAGCTTCTTCCTCTAAAAAATCAGCCTTCAATGTTTTGTTTCGATCTTCCTCTAATTGCTTTTCACTCTGTTCGCGTTCTTTTTCAGCTTCGGCTTCTTCTTCCTTTCTCAAAGAATCGATTAAGCCATCGTTATCATTAGGAGTAGTCATTTATATTTATAAAATAGTAGATAAAATGAGCAAAAAAGAAGGACAAGAAAGGATCTGCACCCAGAAATTGTATCCCTCGTTAAACAACAAAATTGCGCTAAATAGTATAGAAGAGGCATCTAATGCGACAGAGTATTCAAAACTCTCGGCCGCGTTTTACAAGGAAAAGTTATGGGAACAGGATGCAACTATAAAAGTATATTTTATGCAAACAGAATTCTATCTTCCTCGGACCGAAACATTTAACACTAAAAACGGACAACTCGATCCTCTTCAAGAGTACTTTTCAAACAATTTGGATGCTAATATACTAGATGGAATCAAAAGAATAGTTAAGGAGAGAATACAGCCGTTACTGTCTGATCTAAAAATTGTGTTCGTTGATGACGCCGAAACTTCCGACGTAAGAGTGTCCTTCAATCTAAACGGCGGTTGTTGGTCGTTGTTAGGAACAGATGCATTACAAGAAACGGACAAAAAACAAGCGACTATGAACTTTTCTTGGTTTGATGTAGCCACTGTTGTTCACGAATTTTGTCATATGTTGGGAATGATACACGAACACCAAAATCCGAGTGGAAAAGCAATTGAGTGGGATGACAACGCCTTGTTTAAATGGTCGTTGGAAGTGAACGGATGGGACGTTGACACGACAATCAAAAATATTGTGAAGAAATACGATCGAGAAAGCATAACGGGAAGTGAATTTGATCCTCTATCCATTATGCTGTATTTTTTTCCTGCCAATCTTACCAAAAATAATAAGGGAACTTATCAAAATCTTCGTTTGTCTGGCAAAGACGTGTTGTATATAACCAAGATGTATGGGAAGGAGGAAGATGCGCCCAAATTATACCAGGATATGTACGGCGAATCTATAGAAAAAAACATCAAGAAATCGGATCAGTATTACAAGTCTTCTTTTGGGTGGATTTTAGTGGCATTGGTTATAGCGGTAGTGTCTTACTCGGCGTGGAAAAAATGGCAATCCTCGCGTCGTTGATTTAATACTTTCAGAAGTATTAAAACCATATAATAAAACAACATGGAAAATATTGTTAAAAGATTTGTAAAAGCAGTCGAAAAAGTCGAGAGA
>Ga0209532_1002583_pt1 | contig 12701 bp, 10 predicted proteins | sample COG_02_FD_184746 | JGI IMG/M metagenome (GOLD analysis project Ga0209532, IMG submission 184746) | Pelagic Microbial community sample from North Sea - COGITO 998_met_02 (SPAdes) (version 2) | ecosystem: Environmental > Aquatic > Marine > Neritic zone/Coastal water | place: Helgoland, sampling... | reverse complement strand
TACACGGTTTGGGTAGTTGCACCGGCATCTTCTCCCAAATCTCCATAGGCACTCAAATCATTATCAGACAGCGCATCTATCAATCCATAATTTTTGAGAGGTACTTTCATCAAATAAGAAGCCCCCTTGGTAGTTCGGGTCACGGATTGCTCTTCATATCCTCCGCCTTCACCATCTCCAGGAGGTCTGCTGACATTAATCAATTGATTGGGGCGAGTAGAAGCAGCAAAGCTTGCAGTTACTAAAAATGGATGGGGTACTCCATTGTCATCTGTGGCATTGGTGAAATACACGTATTTATTGGTGCGGTCGCCTAAGGTAGCACCATATACATCTGTGGAAGCAATGGTATGCGAGAGCATATTTTCACGTAATGCCAAATAAAATGCTTTTGGATACCGCAGTTCTGCTCCTGCATTGGTTAACGTAGTTTCTATGGCATCGAGCATGCTAGAAGCTGCGGTGGCCGCTGCAGTCGTTGCATCTAACTGTGCATGGTAAGCATTATCAAGGTCCTTACTTAAATCTGAGAAACCGGTTGAGGTCGGATTGATACTTTCTGGAAAAGCAGCCCAGGAATTGGGCTGATAGGAGGTGGATGCAGGGTTAAAATCAGAACCAGCTTCAATTTCAAGATCAATTAAATCATTGGGATCTGCCAAAAAGAAAGAAGAGGCATCTGCTGAAGCACTGGTCCACTCCAGAGAGGTACCATTGATTTTTAAATATTTATCAGTCCATGTAGTGACTTCAGTAAAACTAGAGGAGCTGGTATTATATTCATATTTACTACTTGCGGTAATCGTTGCTGTACTGGCATTGGTACTAAAAGTAATTCCTAAATACCCGGTATTATCTGCATCAGCAATATAGTAAGTACCTCGATCACTTAAAATAGCAGTATTATTGTCATTGGCATCCAAGGCATAATAGCTGTGGATAAATGAATTCAGTCGATAGGTCCCACTTAAGGAGGTCGCAGAATTATCCAAAGGAGCGTTGAGATCTACCATTTGGAAGATACTACGGAGCATCGAACCATAAGTAGCTCCAGAAGCGTACAGATTGGCAATGGGAGTCATCGATAAGGTTGAAATATATGAATCACCGCTGAAGGTGACCGCATTGGCTTTGACGGCATCCAAGAGGATCATGTACTTTCTATTCTCAATGGAGGAAAGTGCACTCGGGGTCCAAGATTTCTCAAAGCTGACTTCGAGAATTTCTCCAAAGGATTTAGGGCCGTAATAGTCTATGTCCTGGCCTATGCCGGCCCAAGAATTAAGAAGAAAGAGTAAAATGATTATATTTTTTTTCATTTCTAAAAAAGTTATCGGATTGATCGTTTGCAAAATCCTATGGTTTTAGATTGGAAGCTAACAAAATTTTACATCTTTCATTTATAAAAAAAGTCTTACTTCCTTATAGAGGCAAGACTTTTTTCAAACGGTTATTTATATATTACGCAATTATTCTGCAGCCACTGCCATCATCATGCCCGTCGCATCGAAAAAATCACCAGCAGCAAAGATTTGACCATCTTTCATCTCCATCCAATGGTATGCGCTCAAGGCGAAAGATTTACCTGTTTCTTTAGACTGACCTTTCCAGGTTCCATACACACGTACGCCCCCGTTAGCCTTGAGGGTTTCATTATCAACTCCTGGAAGCCAAACAGCATCCTCAAAACTCACATTTTCGAATCCATTCATATAGAATTCACCCTGACCCAACATTTGTTCTTTGCCTCCTTCACCTACTCCGTACATGGGAGAAGTGTGCGTTACACTGTCATGGATCATTGATGCATACAAATCAAAGTCTGTGTCTCCTGTAAAAGTCATCATAAACTTCTGAGCGATCGCTAGATTTTCTTTGTACAACGCTAGGTCATCAACTTCGGCTACTGCAGGTGCCTCGGCTGGAGGCTGACACGAGATTATCGCAACTGACATTGCGAGCATTAGCAATAAATTTTTCATAATTGTTTGTTTTAGTTTGTACAAAGGTAGCGCTAATTTTAGTTAAAACATGAACTATTTTGGTTTAAATAGGGATGTTTAGGTAGATCAGGTATTTTTGAATATTACAAAGAGTATTTTTTTCTCCAATAGTGGTAACGATAACATGAAAATTCCTAATAAAAAAAATCCAGCATAATACTGGATTTTTAAGTTGTCTAAAAGTAAATCTATTCGGATGCTGGAAGCTTTCCAGAATAGATCCAAAATTTTTGAATCAAGTTATCTTTAACACCTACGGCCGCAAAATGGCGTTCGGAAACCTGCTGACCTTCAATGGTCATGTCTACCATATAGGCATTGTGTATCCATTGCATCCCATTGCCGTTGGGATCGGTGACGGCTGTGGCCCATTGTTGTCTGAATTTGGGATTGGCAGCGGTTAACCAGCCTTCTAGAAATCCCTTTAAAGCCTCTTTTCCTTTAATGTATTCGCCTTCAGGGCCATTGATTTCGATATTATCTGCGGCCAGTGACATGATTTTATTTATTTCCTTAGTATTGTGGTACTCGACCCATTTGGCCCAGACATCTATGGCTTCATCGGAGCCTAAGGCCCATTTTACAGATTCATTGCCTGTCATAAAACCAACGGTTTTGGGAGCTTCAAAGGCTTGGATAGTTTCTATTTTTTTGTCTTGCTCTCCGCAGCCAAAGATTATTGCGCTTAATAAAAGTAAGATTAGGTTTTTCATAGGTTTGTATATTGTATTTAATGGGATATTTAAAGATATGAATATTAAATAGAAGTGAATAAGGATCAATAAATTAAATATCTATCCAATTGGTCAATTATTTGGTTAAATCAAAAAGTAAAATAATTTATAGCCTTCAAAATAATTTTTATTGAAATATAAAAAATAAAAATACTAGAAATAACAAAGAAAATAATTATCAGAATTTTTTTCAATTTAATTACAGATAAGGAGGATAAGTTAGCTTGGAATTATTCTTATTGAATTTAATATCATATTAAAAAAAGGAAAATATTTTATTTGACATTTTTCAAATACCGCTGCGTCAAATGAGATGTAAGAATTTAATCCTGATTCGATAAATCCATGAATGTTGTAAATTTTTATTTTAAAACTCTCTTCATTCCATGAAAATTCCCTTTTGAAATAATATTTGCCTAACAGTTTTTCCTTATTTTCAGAAATTATTTGGTAATCATTAAAATTATTAGCCGTAATACCAAAGTAGTATTTTTGTATTTTATCTAACTGAATTATCTTTTTTGTTTTTTTAATTTGAAAACTGATTGAAGGGCGATATTCTTCAAATAAATCTTTATACCCATTTTCAAAATCTCCGAACAAACGGATGTTAGAATTATCAATAATTGAAAAAGTCCAATTTTCAGGGACTAATATTGATATACCCAAATTTGTATTATAATAGCTTACCAGATTGATTTTATCATTCATAATTTTTCTCAATTATGAATCTAAAAGATTCTAATGCATCATTAAAAACAGCTTTATATATATCCATTTCTTGTGCTACGCAAATCATAGAGATTGAAAATAAAACATCGTCAATTTTAAGGAAAATATGTTTTTTATAAAACTCAGAATTGATTTTGTCATCATGATAAATAAAGTCCTCAATAAATGCAGGCTGTTGATCAATATTTTTATTTGATGAAGATATATTATTGGTTATCTTATATTCTTTTTTTAATAAATTAGAACTTTTTGATAAAAGTTGGTTGTCCTCGCTTGAATTAGGGAATAGAGTCATAATGATTTTTGCATCGAGTATTTTAACTTCATTTTCATCATTCAACTCGTTAATATAAACAACTGTATTCTGATTTTCATTATACTCTTCCCATCCCACAGGAAGTAAAAACGAAATACTTGTTTTTTTGTTATAAAAGTGTAATTTTTCCAATTTCTTGATTCTAGTATTACTTACCTTTTTTCTTTCGGAAAGTATCAACATCGATAAGGTTTAACTTTACAATGTTTTTGTTGTTTACCTCTACGTAAGTTAGCATATCGTTATCTATTCCAGCTCTTAGAGCGTCTTCTATGGCTAAATCAACATATTTAGATGTCGATGTGACAGCGGCTTTAATGTCTTTATCTTCAGATTTTTTGATTTTGCTATCAATCATTTTTTGAAGTTTATCTTGCTTTACTAATTCCTTTGCTTTCCAACCATAAAACCAGCCTCCTGTAGTAACGAGCTTGCCTTTTTTATTGCTGTAAGCTTCAACGTGAGGTTTAAGTTCATTCATGATATTCCTTTTAACTGTAGCTTGAGTTGATTCATCTGGATCTGGCGTCCTATCATCGTGAGCGATTATTTCTTCAGGTTTTTTCTCTTTACCCCACCAGGTGAGTGCATTTTTAATAGCATTTTTAACAGCTATTCCTATTTCTTTTATATCAATTTCCACTCCAAGACCAACTCCACCACCAATTCCAAGAACAAGTGCAAGTTTTCCTTTTATTACGAGTTTACCATTTTTAAATGAAAATTCCCCTTCAACATTTCCACCAGCACCTAATGCTCCCTCTAATTCACCTGAGACCTTGAAGAGGACTTTTCCATTTACGGTGAGGCTCGTATCACCACTAACCTTGCCTGAAACACCTGCGAGGGCCTCTAATTTTCCTTTGGCCTCAATACCCTCAACTCCTACTCCAAACTTACCTTCCATGCCAGCTTTGGCACCTGCAAATCCCTCAACTTTAATTCCTGCGTCAAGACCTATATCTCCTGCTGATAGCGATACTTTAGTTTCCGCTGATCCTTCAACTCCAGCACTAACTTCGGCTTTCCCTTCTACAGATGCTCCCTTCCACCCATAGTTGAATTTCCCACCTACTTCGGCCTTTATACCAAAGAAGGTAGTCATTTTACTAGCCAATTTAGCTTTTAGTTCTAATCCGCCTACTTTTGTAGCTGCACTTAGCGTGCCCTCTAAAGTACCTTCAAATCCCAAACTTCCACTTATCTTCAAGATCTGAGTTAGTCCGTCAACAGCATCTAGTACAGTAGCTGACATTGCCTCTCCTTTTGCTCCTGCAGATGCGCTTGCCTTGCCATCTGCCTCCATAGTTGATCCATCACTTGATTCAATTGTTTTCTTTGCGGCAGATTCTCCGAAAGCACCCATTCTTGCCATGTATTGAGTTGCCGTCTTTATAGAAGTATCATCTATTTGTGTGAGTTTATTAACTACTGTCTCTAGAGCAATTTCTGATTTTGAAGAGCTTTCATCAATTGTCACTGAGCCATCATCATTGGCCTGTTTTTTTTTGTCCTTAGATTCAGTCGCGAATGAAAGTCCTGATTTCTTGGAATCAGCAGCAGCTATCGACTCTTCTTCAAAAAGATCATCTATTCCCTCTATGTTGATACCATCTCCAGGGATACCTTTCATGTCTTTCCCATCATCTGAAGAACCGATTTTTCCTGCTTTTACAGCTTTTTGTATCGTATCAGGAGTAGATGAATTGACTTGCTTAAATTGACTTACTTCTCTATTATCATCGGCTGCCCTCAATGCTTTAGCCCCCATAACATCTGCTTCATGTTCTAGACCTTTATCATCGTTTACGGGAACTTCGTCTTTCAATTGATTCGTGGGTTTTACCCTACCTTGCTTTTGTTGGACTACATGCCATGCTTCGTGGGGGAGGTGTTTTTCTTGACCGGAAGCGACGTGGATGTCTGTTCCTTGGGCAAAGGCATGTGCTTGCATTTGGGCAGGTTGGTCTGAATTAGTATGCACCTTCACATCATTCATTGAGACCCCCGATAGATTTTCGACACCTGACTTTAAAACATCCGGCAGGCCGGTGTTATTTTCCTTTTTTTGGACGGGTGCGACTTTCATTTGCACTTCTTCCTCGTCTGCCACTTTTTGTACCGGTTTGGCCTTCATTTGCACTTCCTCCTCGTCTGCGGCTTTTTGGACAGGTGGATTATTGGGCATAAGGGCTTGTAATTGGGCCGTTTTTTGAGCCCGCGGCCCCTCGCTCATCGCCTCCACCACTTTCATTTGAGCTAGGGTTCCCGGTCGATGATCTGAAAGGGTAGATGATTGTGATGCTGCTCTTGTTTGAGAAGCACTGTTTTCCTTTTTATTGGCCTTGGCACCTGATGGTGCAGTACGTCTTAAAGTAGGCATAAAATTGTAGTCATTGAGATTCCTAAAGTTAAAAAAAGAATTGATAAAAGCAAATGATCCATCTGTCTTTCACAACCCATTTTTAAGAAACAGGATCTCATGCTATTGAGTAGGATATGCTCCGACAATTTTTGTTACTAAAAGCCTCACATGAAAGGCTTCTTTCTTGTTTTAAAAAACAAATTAATAGGATCAGTAGAGGTATTGCCATGGCCGAATTCCTTGGTCCTGTACCAGCTCGATGAAGTCATCCAGAGCGGGCGATCTTTCCTTTGAGGTGGAGGTTTCCTCCTTCATCCAAGCCTGATAGGTTAAGATCAATTTTGCGATGAAAAAATAAATCAATCCTTCCGTAGATTTATTTTTCAAAGACTCATCTATCTTAAAACTTCCCCAATGAAATCTTCTGCCTCCCATAGACTCGACCGCCTCCGTATCTGCATCATAGGGGCCTGAAAAATGATTATTTAATATCCAAGTAAGTCTTTTCCAGGCCATAGGCGCTTTGTATAAAGTGGGCCACTCAGGTAGTGCTACATATTGATCATTAAAAAGCCCCACCATACAAGGACCTATATCCTCACTGAATGGACAAAATTGAGAGGAGGTGGTTAATGTCTGGATCAATCCAAACTGTTCTTCCAAAAACTCTATGAATTCAATATATCTTTTTTTTGAGGGTGCTGGTATTTGTGGAAATAGGCGCTTTGCCTCACTTTTGGGTCCATTTAAAAGGGTAGGATGAAGGTCAAGGGCGGGAAGTTTATCTAAATCATTAGCCAATAGATCAAAAAAAGGGTCAGGTAGTGGCTTTTGAATAGCTTTTAAGATACCAGGTTTGTTGAGCACCCACAATTTACGGTCGTCATTAAAAATATTTTTTGGGGACCATAGCGGACTGTGGGTCATGATTTTTTGAGAAGATTTGCCCTCGTATATGAGGTAGCCACATCCTGTGTCCTCATCATTTCCTTCCATAACCGATAACCCTGTCGAAAACCGAAACATTATGAGCTGTTATTTATTTTTTTGTACCAAAAATACTGGGAACATTTCGGACCAACCAAGATGCTTTTTTCGGTTCATCTCCAGGCTTATCAATGAAAATTTCCTTTGCTTTATCAGTAGCATCAGATTTTTTATTTCTTTTGAAATTACTTGGTCCAAATTTAGATATTGATTTTAGAGATTTTTCATCGGTAATAGTCGTACCCGTTATTTCTTTTTCGAATTTACCGAGGACCCCTTCAACAATAGGAATTGTTTTCTTTTTGGTCATCCACAGAATTTGACCTTTGGCAACAGCCGCTAATTTTCCTTTCGCTTCTCCCGATAATGTGCCCGTTAAGGTAATTCCCGCAGGGGTAGCACTTACATTTACCGGTGCATCTAAGGAAGTTTCGGCAGATCCTTCTCCGCCGACACTGACTTCTCCAAGTCCCGGAACGCCCACGGAGACCCCTCCAAACACACCTATACTTGCTTGAGCTCCTGCATTGACGGTTACGGCATTTACATTTATGTTTTGAGCATTTTCAAAATTATCGTCAGTATCACAAGAAATACCAAAATTACCTCCAAGCTCGGCTGATGAGGCCAGGTCCATGTCTACGGCTGCAAACACACCCGGAGGCCCTAGCGGGATTCTGGCCAAAGGAAGTGAGTATTTTACCTCTGGAGTTTTGAAACCTTTTACAGTAGTGGTGGCATCAATATGATAACCAGATTTAGCCTCATTTTGTGCTACAGCGCCTTCTAATTTAAGGACTTTGCCTAAAGGACCTCCTGTCGCTGTAGCATTTCCTCTCTTGGTCGTCGGGTTGACCTTACCTTCCACTTCCATGCCTGCCAACATGAATTTGAAATCGTATGACTCAGAATCGTCTACGCTTGGAGTTTTTGGATCATCGCTTATAGTTTTGAAGTCATCACCTGGGGCTTTTGAATCGGAGTTGTCATCTCCTTCCGATTCCTCGAGTAAGCTAGGATCCCAAGCCACCGCCATCGTTTTATTTGAATCAATACCCTCTCCTGCCAAGTCATCCGTATCAAGATCTAAGCCTCCTAACCTCTTCATTTCAGCTGATTTTTTTTCTTTGGCTTCAGCTTTTACATCCTTATATGCTTTTTTTGCTTCTTCAATAGCTACTAAATCTTTGCTTTTATGAGCCTCTTCTAATTTTTTCTCGGCTTCACCAATGAGATCTTGATATTTCAGTATGATCTCATTTAGATTTTGTTTTTCTTCTTCTGGTTCTGCAGCTTCTTCGAGCTGAGCTACCCCAGGAGCAGCATTGTTATTAGACTGAAGTTGGGTAGGTGCATTAATATTGGACTTTGGAGCCATTTTTGGGGTAAAAGGAACAACTTTGGCATCTTTTTGCACTATAGCATTGCTTAATTTTCTTTGCGAAACGATGCACGCACGATTATCAGTAAATTCAGCCAATTCATTGGAGCTTTCAAGACTCGATTCGCTCTTATTTTCATCCCTCTTTTGAGTAGATTTAGATATTTTGTTTTGGGCTTGAAGCATTAACTACAAATAGTGAAATTAGCTCGAAAATAAAATTACATTTAAATTTCTCTAATACGTAACGATAGACCCTTAAATTTTTAAAATTTCTGTCTGAGAGCACTGATTACTGACCTCAATATAGATTATCGTTATTTGCTCATTTTTATGTTTCTCTTCAAATTATAATGCATCATTGTTGCGTTTAATAAATGATCTATTTAATATTGCAACAATGTTGCGTTAAATCAGTTCCATTTAACATTAATAAATGTATAACTAATAAATATATAACCATGAAATTTTTGTTTCAAACAAAACCTTTAATACTATCATCTATTTTTATATCACTAATCACAATTGTTTCTTGTAGCGATGACCCAGAGGATCCCATTGTAGAAAATGAAGAGGAAGTGATCACGACCTTGACCTATACTTTGACGCCATTTAAGGGTGGTAGTCCAGTTGTATTAAGCTATCGCGATTTAGATGGTAATGGTGATGGTGAACCAACGATTACAAATGGTACATTGTCCGCTGCCACTACTTATACTGGTGCCTTGACACTACTTAATGAAACTGAATCACCAGCTGAGTCAATAACAGAAGAGATTGAAGAGGAAGATGCAGATCATCAATTTTTCTTTTCAACAACTGTTTCTGACTTAGTCGTGACTTATGACGACACTGATGATGATGGTAATCCTGTCGGATTGGCTACTTCATTAACAACAGGGTCAGTAGGTTCTGGAACTTTAACCGTTACATTAAAGCACCAGCCAAATAAATCTGCATCAGGTGTCGCAGGAGGAGATATGGCTAATGCTGGTGGAGAAACAGATATTTCTGTTAGCTTTACGATTACGGTTGAATAGACATATATTTCTTTTGTTAATTTTCTTTTATCCCGCATTTTTGATTGCCCAAAGATGCGATTTAAAAGTATTAGGTAGGGTCCAAGACAGTCACAACTTGGACCCTATTCCGTTTGCCAATGTCTATTTTATGGAAGCTCATCAGGGGGCAGTAAGTGATGCGAATGGTTTTTTTGAAATACCCGTTCTTTGTCAAGGAAGCTATCACGTATCTGTGAGCCATATTGGCTGCCAAACAAGAGAGCTTTACATGACGGTGAAGCATGACACTACTATAATACTGGAACTTGAACATCATAGTCAAATTATGGATGAATTGGCTGTTGCTGCTTCTGCCATTGAGGAGGCGACGACACAGGAAATAATGCTCATAGATGCTTATGAGATTTCTCAGAATGCTGACAAAAACATGGCAAATATGCTTGACAATCTAGCAGGTGTGAGCACCATCAAAAATGGAACAAATATTGCTAAACCCATTGTTAATGGCTTATACGGAGACCGGTTAATATTATTAAATAATGGAGTCACTCAAAGTGGACAGCAATGGGGTGCTGATCATAGTCCAGAAATTGATCCTTTAGCGGCAGGGAAAATCACTGTCATCAAAGGGGTAAGCACTTTGGCTTATCAAGGGAGTAGTTTAGGGAGTGCGATTTTAGTCAGCCCTCCCAAGATAGATTCAGAGCCACATTTTCATGGGAAAGTTCGTTATTTTTTTGAGAGTAATGGTTTGGGAAATGGTCTGAATATCAGAGTTCAGAAGCACCATCAAAAATTTGCTTGGAGTTTGGTGGGGACAGCCAAGAAAAAAGGGGATAGTCAAGCGGCATCTTACTACCTGACCAACACGGGTGCGGTCGAAGGAGACTTTGCATTGCAGACGGAATATAATCATAATGCCTCTCTAAAAAGTGAGTTATTTTTCAGCTCTTTTAATGCTCATTTTGGGGTACTTAGGGGTGCTCACATTGGTAATTTGACTGATTTGGAGGAAGCCCTGGCGCGAAGCGAGCCTTTTTATACAAAAGATCAATTTTCCTATCAGATCAAGTCCCCCTATCAAAAAATCAATCATCACTTAATTAAATGGAATACCTCGTATTTACTTAATGAGGACCACAAATTTGATTTTACCTATGCTGTTCAATGGGATTTAAGAAAAGAATTTGATGTCAGAAGATCGGGGAGATCTGTAAAACCGGCTATGAGTTTGAATCAGACATCATATTTTACAGAGATAAAGTATAAGGGTTATTTGTCTCATGATTGGGAAGTTTCCTCTGGTATTCAACATAATCGAAAGGATAACTATAATGAGCCAGGTACGGGTATTTTGCCTTTGATCCCAGATTATATTTCTTTTGAAATGGGTCTTTTTGCTATGGTATCAAAAAAGAGTGAGCAGTTCAGCTTTGAATTAGGTGGACGCTATGATTATCTTGATCAAAGTGTTGCCACCATTACCTCGGGTATCCCCAAGGAAATCAAAAGATATTATAATTATGCAAGTAATATAGGTCTTGCGGGGGGGGGTAACTATCTATTTTCAAATGGAATTAATGTATCTTATAATTTGGGATTGGCTTCAAGGAACCCGGGGATCAACGAGCGTTACAGCAATGGACTTCATCAAGGTGTGAGTGGTATTGAGGAGGGTAATCCTGATTTAGTTAGTGAGCAATCTTTGAAAAATACCTTGGCTTTGGGCGGAAAGATCAATGCTAAAATTTTATATGAAATTCTATATTATGATCAGGCGATAGAAAATTATATATTTCTGAATCCTCAAAATGAGTTCCGCACTACAATCAGAGGGACTTTTCCAGTTTTTAAATATTCCCAGACAAGGGCTCGAATTTTGGGTTGGGACCTTACGTCTACTTTTCTTTTTTCTGATACATTCCAGTCTTCTTTAAGGTTCAGTTATTTGAAGGGTACAGATACTGAGAATAATATTCCTTTGATTTATCTCCCATCTAATAATTTATTTTTGAATGTCAAATATCAAATTCCAAGGGTTGGTCAATGGGATCAAATGGCTTTTGAATTATATAATAAATATGTTTTTGAGCAAAAAAACATATTGTCTGATCAGGACTTTGTAAGTCCTCCAAAAGGCTATAATCTGACAGGGGTCAAAATTTCTGGTGAACGGCAGTTGAGTGGTAATCGATTAAATATATTTTTACGTATTGATAATTTATTTAACGTATCCTATAGGGACTATCTTAATCGTCTTCGCTATTTTGCTGATGATTTGGGAATTAATGTTATTATGGGCTTAAATCTTAATTTCTAATACTAAAAAGATGACAACAACGAGTATCAAGAAACTTCTGAAAACTCGAAATTTGAAGGCTACAGAGCTCCGAATGGCTTTGTTGGAAATCATGTCAAATTTAGGTAAAGCAGTATCTCATCAGGAGATTCAAAATTCATTAATCAACTTTGACCGGATTACCCTTTATAGAACACTCAATACTTTCATTGAGCGAGGCATTTTTCACAAAATAATACTAGAAGATCATCAAAGTTTTTATGCCCTTTGTAGTATGGAATGTAGCACAGAAGGACACCAGCATCAGCATGTTCATTTTCAATGCAACCAATGCAAAGAAGTCTCTTGTCTTGAGACCAAGGAGCCGATTCAGCTGGCCATTTCTAATCATTTTGTGGATGATATTGAAATTACGGCCTCAGGGTTGTGCCAAGAGTGCTATAACTAGCAATTAAAATTTTTTGTTTTAAAGTAAGGAATTTCGAGGGGATTATATGCTATCATACAAAAGAGTCAAACCGGTGGTACCTCAGATGAACATCGGTATGAATAGAATCATTTTAAGTATGATGAATGCAAGTTGTTGTCCTTTATAGAAATTTTAAAAGATCTATTGAATCAGAAATCGCTAACTATTTGATCCATGAGGCAGCTGTGATGGTCAGAGTAGTATGTCGGTCTTATAAAAAATAAACCTTGGAAGATCACGCAGATGAAATCCTCCAAGGTTTACTTATGTATTTTAAAAAAAATTAGTGAATGACTACCGCTCTTTCACGATAAACTGTCCCATCATGCCTCCATCCTCGTGGGGCAGGATATGACAATGGTACATGTAGGGGAAGTCCTCATCCGCAAAATC
>Ga0209532_1002581_pt1 | contig 12703 bp, 11 predicted proteins | sample COG_02_FD_184746 | JGI IMG/M metagenome (GOLD analysis project Ga0209532, IMG submission 184746) | Pelagic Microbial community sample from North Sea - COGITO 998_met_02 (SPAdes) (version 2) | ecosystem: Environmental > Aquatic > Marine > Neritic zone/Coastal water | place: Helgoland, sampling... | reverse complement strand
CTGAAATCTTCGCCTGCGCGATCCAATGCATCGATATAATTGTTTTCATAATGAAAGAAATCGCGAACCTCTTCGTAGGGCTGTGACTTCAAAACGCTTTCTTCGCCTTGGAGAAGGCCATCAAGTTTTGCCAGTTGATCTTGTGTGGATTGGTACGCATTGTGAAGCGCCAAAAAGGCGGCTGTGAATTCTGGCGTGTTGGACGTTGCAATTTTCAATTCTTGAAGGGATGGGGTCGTGCCGTTAAACACAGGGTCCACCAATATTTCGCGCAAGTCAGACAATTTTCGATTGCTGTCATCAACGGTGAATTTGGAAATGTCCGCTTTGAACTCTTCAACCAGTGCCAATATAACCGCTGCCGTCAGGGGGCGTTGGTTGTTTTCAATCTGATTTAGATAACTTGGCGATATGCCTAAACGATCTGCACAATCCTTTTGGGTAAGGTCCTGTTTGTTACGCAAGTTACGCATCTGCGCACCTGCAAAGAGTTTTCGAGAGCTTTTTTCCATTAACAACTTCGCAATTCGCTATGTTTTAATTTGCAAGGGTTTGCAATATTACACGATTATCCGCCAAAACCCGTTGTGTCAATGTCGTCATGGCGTTAGCTGTTAAAGTCAGAAAACATGAAAAGGGGAGCATCATGACGACGATATCCGAACAATTGGAAGCGCGCCGTGACCAAGCACGGCTTGGCGGCGGGCAAAAACGCATCGACGCACAACACAAACGCGGCAAGTTAACTGCGCGTGAACGTATCGAAGTATTACTGGATGCAGGCAGCTTTGAAGAGTACGACATGTACAAAACGCATCGCTGTACGGATTTCGGCATGGCTGAACAGCAAGTTCCTGGTGATGGCGTCGTGACCGGTTGGGGTACAATCAACGGACGCCCCGTCTATTTATATTCCCAAGACTTCACTGTTTTCGGCGGCTCCCTGTCCGAAAGCCATGCAGAAAAAATCTGTAAAGTGATGGACTTGGCAATGCAAAACGGTGTGCCAGTGATTGGTATTTCCGACAGTGGCGGCGCGCGCATCCAAGAAGGTGTTGCATCATTGGCCGGCTATTCCGAAGTATTCTACCGTAACGCTCAGGCATCCGGTGCAATCCCACAGATTTCCATGATCATGGGTCCATCTGCTGGCGGCGCAGTTTACTCCCCTGCGATGACCGACTTTATCTTTATGGTTAAAGACACATCATACATGTTTGTGACTGGCCCTGATGTTGTCAAAACAGTGACGAATGAAATCGTTACAGCCGAAGAATTGGGTGGAGCGGGTACGCACACCAAAAAATCATCTGTGGCAGATGGTGCATATGAAAACGATGTCGAAGCATTGTTGGATTTACGTCGTTTCTATTCGTTCTTACCATTAAACGCAGAAGTGTCCGCGCCATATCAGCAGACCAGTGATCATTGGGACCGTGAAGTTCCATCACTGGATACATTGATCCCCGACAATGCGAACCAACCCTATGACATGCGCGAAGTGATCGTGAACTTGGCTGATGAAGGTGATTTCTTTGAGATCCAAAAGGAATTTGCAGGCAATCTGATGGTTGGCTTTATTCGTATCAACGGCGAAACAATTGGTGTGGTTGCAAACCAACCGATGGTTTTAGCAGGTTGTTTAGATATCAACGCCAGCCGCAAGGGCGCGCGTTTCGTACGTTTCTGTAATGCTTTTAACATTCCGATCCTAACACTGGAAGATGTGCCAGGGTTCTTGCCCGGCACAGCACAAGAATACGGTGGGATCATTAAGCATGGTGCCAAATTGTTGTTCGCATATGCACAAGCCACTGTTCCGTTGGTCACTGTGATTACCCGCAAGGCTTATGGTGGTGCGTATTGTGTTATGGCGCCCAAGCATTTGGGCGCTGACGTGAACTACGCATGGCCATCTGCACAGATTGCGGTGATGGGTGCCAAAGGTGCCACTGAAATTCTGCACCGTGCGGATTTGGGGGATGATGAAAAGATTGCCCAGCATACAGCGGATTACGAAGAGCGTTTTGCAAACCCGTTCATCGCTGCCCAACGCGGTTTCGTGGACGAGGTCATCAACCCCCGTTCAACACGTCGCCGCATCGCACGTAGTTTTGAATTGCTAAAGAACAAAAAAGTTCAACAGCCGTTCAAAAAACACGATAACATTCCATTGTAGGTGATTGATATGATTAAGAAAATACTTGTAGCCAACCGTGGTGAAATCGCGTGTCGTGTGTTTAAAACGGCCAAAAAAATGGGTATTGCAACTGTGGCGGTTTATTCCGACGCGGATAAAAATGCTCTTCATGTTCGCATGGCGGACGAAGCTGTTAATATCGGTTTGCCACCGGCATCCGAAAGCTATTTGGTGATCGACAAGATTATCGCAGCTTGCAAAGAAACTGGCGCTGATGCTGTGCATCCGGGCTATGGTTTTCTGTCTGAACGCGCAGAGTTCTGTGAACGTTTAGCGGCCGAAGGCATTACGTTTGTTGGACCACCTGTGCCAGCAATCGAAGCCATGGGCGATAAAATTACATCCAAAAAGATTGCTCAAGAAGCGAATGTTTCGACTGTTCCGGGACATATGGATCTGATCGATGATGCAGAACATGCGGTGACGATTTCAAACGAAGTCGGCTACCCTGTGATGATCAAAGCATCTGCAGGTGGCGGTGGCAAAGGTATGCGCATCGCTTGGGATGATGAAGAAGCACGTGAAGGTTTTGCACGTTCAAAATCCGAAGCCGCTAGCAGTTTTGGTGATGACCGTATTTTCATCGAAAAGTTTGTGGTTCAACCGCGTCACATTGAAATTCAGGTTTTGGCAGACAGCCATGGCAACTGTATTTACTTGGGCGAACGTGAATGTTCAATCCAACGTCGCCAGCAAAAAGTTGTAGAAGAGGCGCCAAGCCCATTCTTGGACGAAGCAACGCGCAAAGCGATGGGCGAGCAATCGTGTGCATTGGCATCTGCCGTTGGTTATACCAGTGCGGGTACTGTTGAGTTTATCGTTGATAAAGATCGCAATTTCTACTTCCTTGAGATGAACACACGTTTGCAAGTTGAACATCCAGTAACGGAACTGATCACTGGTGTTGATTTGGTTGAACAGATGATCCGCGTTGCGGCAGGTGAAAAACTGTCCATGACCCAAGATGATGTAAAGCTGAACGGTTGGGCGATGGAAAGCCGTCTGTATGCAGAAGATCCATATCGCAACTTCCTGCCATCCATTGGTCGTTTGACACGTTACCGCCCACCAGCAGAAGAGGCACATGCAGACCGCGTTGTGCGCAATGACACCGGTGTTTACGAAGGTGGAGAAATATCCATGTTCTATGACCCGATGATTGCAAAATTATGTACATGGGCACCTGACCGCGCTACTGCCATTTCAGAAATGGAAACCGCACTAGACAGCTTTGAGCTGGAAGGTATTGGTCATAACTTGCCGTTCTTGTCTGCTGTCATGGCACATCCGCGGTTCCGTTCAGGCAACATTACCACCGCATTTATCGAGGAAGAATACCCCGATGGATTCCAGGGTGTAACGCCTGACGCTGAATTGCAGACTATTTTATCGGCCACAGCCTTGATCGTGACACGGATGAAAATGGAACGGATTTCAGCACGCCATAGTACGTTTGATAACCCTGTTGCTGATGTCGAAGATTTGGTTTTACGCATTGGTCGCGAAAACACACCAGCATCGGTTGAAAATGTGGGCGACGGTTATGCATTGGTAATTGACGGTGCAAAACTTAATGCTTCCATTGATTTCGAATTGGGCGGTTCGTTGGCTATTGTCACATTGAATGGCGTTCAAAGCGCTGTGAAAGTGAACCCTGTGATTGGCGGTTACCGTGTACGTGCACGTGGCGTGGATCAAGTGGTCAAGGTATTGCATCCACGCACTGCCGAATTGGCGGCATTAATGCCCGAAAAAGAAGCAGCGGATACTTCCAAGTTATTGTTGTGCCCGATGCCGGGATTGGTTGTGCAAATCTTGGTATCCCAAGGCGATACAGTTGAAGAGGGTCAAGCATTGGCCATGGTCGAAGCCATGAAAATGGAAAACGTTCTGCGTGCAGAACGCCCCGCAGTGGTTTCAAAAATTCCAGTGTCCGAAGGCGACAGTTTAGCCGTGGACGAAATCATCATGGAATTTGAATAAACAATCCTGCCAGACCCGTTTTTAAAACCGGTCTGGCAGAACGCACTGCCGCATAAATAAACGAAATGACCTAACGGTGTTTCTGCCAAATTGGCAAATCAGAGGTAAAAAAATGGCGAATGAACGTAAGAATATCTGGACGGAATTGGCAACAAAAGAGGCCAAAGGTAAGGCCCCAAGCAACACCAAGACGCCAGAAGGTATTGATATTCAACCATTTTACGATGCAGACGACGCACCTGATGGAATTGCGGCGGATGTTCCTGGTGTTGCACCGTTTACACGTGGTGTGAAAGCCACGATGTATACTGGTCGCCCTTGGACAATTCGTCAGTACGCTGGATTTTCCACAGCCGAAGAAAGTAATGCGTTTTACCGCAAAAACTTGGCGGCAGGACAAAAAGGACTGTCCGTGGCATTCGACTTGGCGACACACCGTGGATACGACAGCGATCACCCACGTGTTGTTGGCGATGTTGGCAAGGCTGGCGTGGCAATCGACAGCGTCGAGGATATGAAAATTTTGTTTGATGGTATTCCATTGGATAAAATGTCTGTTTCTATGACGATGAACGGCGCAATTATTCCCGTTCTTGCGATGTTTATCGTAGCAGGCGAAGAGCAAGGCGTTGATAAAGCTGTGCTGTCTGGCACAGTTCAAAATGATATCCTGAAAGAATTCATGGTGCGTAATACCTACATCTATCCACCTGCGCCAAGCATGCGAATTGTGTCGGATATTATTGAGTATACATCCAATGATATGCCCAAATTCAACTCGATTTCCATCAGTGGTTATCACATGCAAGAGGCGGGTTCGACGCTGGCGCAAGAGTTGGCCTATACACTAGCAGATGGCATGGAATATGTGCGTGCGGCGATGGACAAAGGGTTGGATGTTGATGCCTTTGCAGGGCGTTTATCGTTCTTCTTCTGTATCGGCATGAACTTGTTTATGGAAGCGGCTAAACTACGTGCAGCACGTCAAATGTGGGCTCAGATTATGACCGACTTTGGCGCAAAGTCAGATCGTTCAAAAATGTTGCGTACACACTGTCAGACGTCTGGTGTGTCATTAACGGAACAAGACCCATACAACAATGTAATCCGCACCACGATCGAGGCGATGGCCGCAACGTTAGGCGGCACGCAGTCGTTGCATACGAATGCCTTTGACGAAGCAATTGCATTACCCACAGAACAATCGGCGCGCATTGCACGTAACACGCAGTTGATCTTGCAACATGAAAGCGGAATCACAGATGTGGTCGATCCATTGGGCGGTTCATATTACGTCGAAGCATTGACCAAAGATTTGGCAGATGCGGCATGGGAATTGATTGACGAAGTCGAAGCCATGGGCGGCATGACTAAAGCTGTGGAGGCAGGTTTGCCAAAAATGCGGATCGAAGAAGCGGCAGCAATGCGCCAAGCGCGCGTGGACAAGGGCGAAGATGTCATCGTTGGCGTCAATAAGTACCGGCTAGAAGAAGAAGCAGAATTAGAAACGCGTGAAATTGATAATACAGCCGTACGCGAAGCACAGGTTGCGCGTTTGGATAAGATGAAGCGAACACGCAATGCAACGGCTTGTGCCACCGCGTTAACTGACTTGGAAAATGCAGCGCATAGTGGACAGGGTAACCTGTTGTCATTCGCAGTAGAGGCGGCACGTCATCGTGCATCCTTGGGTGAAATTTCCGATGCGATGGAACGCGCGTTCACGCGCCACGCCGCAACAACACGTGTGATCAGTGGCGTTTACGAAAATGCCTATGCAGGTGATCCTGAATATAAAAACCTCCAAGGGCGCATTTCAGAAATGGAAAAGACGCCACATGTCTTGGTTGCAAAAGTTGGTCAAGACGGACATGATCGCGGCGCCAAAGTGATTGCCACGGCCTTTGCTGATCTGGGCTTCACTGTTGATCTATCGGACATGTTTGAAACGCCAGAAGAGATCGCCGAAAAAGCGATCAAACTCGGTGTTGACGTGGTCGGTGTATCATCACTGGCGGCTGGTCATAAAACACTGATCCCAGAGATCATAGAAGAGCTGAAAATCAACGGCGCACCGCACATCATTGTGGTCGCTGGCGGTGTGATCCCTGAAAAAGATTACGATTTCCTTCGCGCCGCTGGTGTGGCCGAAGTATTCGGCCCAGGATCAAATGTAATCGATGCGGCGAACTCTGTTCTGGGTCAGGTGCAGGGCGTTCGGAGGAATATCAAATGATCGGACGTTTAAACCATGTGGCAATTGCTGTGCCTGATTTGGACGCTGCGATGGCGCAATATGCGGGTGCATTGGGCGCGTCTGTTGGCCCCAAGGATGACTTGCCCGAACATGGTGTAACCGTTGTCTTTATCGAACTGCCCAACACCAAGATCGAATTGTTGTATCCTTTGGGCGAAGGAAGCCCAATCGCTGGCTTCCTAGAGAAGAACCCATCAGGTGGCATTCATCACATGTGCTACGAAGTGGAAGACATCGCAGCGGCCAGTGAAAAGTTAACCTCGGAGGGCGCGCGGGTATTGGGGGATGTCAAAATTGGCGCACATGGAAACCCTGTTATTTTCCTACATCCCAAAGATTTCAATGGCTGTTTGATTGAGCTGGAAGAAGTAAAAGCCTAAGTGCCCGCAGACGAACCTTGGCTTAAAGACCAGATTCCCGTCGATAATTACAGGTCCGCGTCGTTAAGTTTTAACAGGGTTGGCCCAAAAAACGATGGCGGATGCCAACTCAGTTTTATGAAATTCTCTGGCCTCGGGGCCAGCTGTCGTACCCGTGAAACGGCCAAGGTTTTTGGCGTGCACGAAAAAACCCGCGGCGGGCAGACGGCTGCCTGATCTACTAATCACAAGGGCTGCGATGAACGGACGGGACGCGGCGGCGTCCTCTTCCATCAGGATTTCCAATGCGCTGGTGACTTGATGGATGGTTTTGGGCGGGGCCAAGTTCATGGCCAGCGCCAATGCGTTGTAGGTTATTGGCGTGGCGGACTGCGCCATTTCGCACAGGTGGGTGCGAATGCGTTTGGAAAGTATTGTCATGTTTTGATTATCCGCATTGTTATGGATATACGAGTGCTTCATCCTGCACCAAAGGATAACACATTTGCTTGGAATAAAAAGGCACCTCCGAGCCTGCTTTATTTTTAAGTTCCCGTACCCGCGGTTCGCGGTGTGAAGCCCATTTGCAGCACTTTGGCCTGTCCGCTTGTTCCCGATAGCGTTTCGCCTGACCATAATTTGATGGATGGATCGGCGGCCCAGATGTTGGCGAAGAGGCGGCCTGCCACAGCGGGAATGGGGCCGTCGATGGCGCGGCGTTCATAGATTAATGTATCACCGACATACCAACGCACAAATCCATCACCCCATTCAAAGGCATAGGCGCGGGGTTTGTCGGCGGCGTCGAAATCGAGATCGATGAATTTGTTCCACATCTTGCCGTCTACGAACAGGGCCAGATGGATTTGACGGGTGTTTTTGCCCAGAAATTCAATATCGATTTCATCGTGGCGGGTGCCGTAATGGGGGCCTGTGTAGGTGAAGAACCCCGTGACAACGCCCGCACCGCGTAGGGGCTGCATTATCACCTCGTATCGGCCAAATCCAGTGGGGGTATTGCGGCGCAGGGAGCCACCGAGGTAGCGGTTTTTGCGGCCCTGTTGTGGGGTCAGGGACAGGGTGAGGCCGTTGTTGATCGCGACCTGTTTGGTTGACCAATCGGTATCGAAATGGGGGTGTTTGAAGGTGTAGTTGGCGATTGACCAGTGGTGGGCGTCAAAGGATTTGAACCGTTCGTCAAAACCATCGGCCATGATTGGTGATGCCATTGAAAGTGCCACCATAGAAATCCCCCAAAACAACCGCATTCCGACCACACCTGTTAACAAAACGTTAACGTATGGTTAGAGACAGTTTTAGCTTAATTCTATGAAAATTTTAGGTGATGGTTAATGAGTGTGAGGAGACTTACCTAATACGTCACCAATTTACAGTTTCTCAGTAGAGACACCTCTATTACTTATCCATATGCAAAAACTTATAGCCACTTGCTACATTTATAATTTATCGAAAACGGAACCAAGTCTGGGGCTGAATAACCGCTCGTAGGTCTTTAACAAATAACTATCTGTCATACCTGCAACGTAGTCACAAATTACGCGTAAGTCCTCGCCGCTATTCTTATAATCTTTATATATGTCGCGAGGTAAAAATGCTTTGGGTTCTGATTCTAACACTTCAAAAACAGCCACAACCATTTGTTGCCCTTTGAACTCTAGATGCTGGACTTCAGGGCTTTTAATAACAATATCAGTCACAATTTTTTTAAGAGCATTTAAAAATTTTTCAGCGACGCCATTCATCGCTATACGATATTTTAGTAAAGGTTCATCAAATGCCAAATTCTCTACGATTTCGGCATTTGCGATGAAGAACCCTACAAGCCGGCTTATTGTGTGCTTCCGTTCTTGGCTTCGCCCAAATATCTGGTTAACAAACTGGCCATAAATGTCGTTCTCATATTCCGTAGGATAGCGTTCCTTTAGGTAGTCTAGGTAGGTAGAGCATTTTTCAGGGGTAACAATGTCTTCAAAGTCGTCTTTATCGATCAAGCGTAAAGCAATAGCGTCCTCGAAATCGTGAATGCCGTATGAAATATCGTCGGCCACATCCATAATGCTACAATCCAGAGACTTGTGTGATGACTTCTTATGCTTCCCTCCCTGCTGCGCTGTCATTTCTGTAAAAGTCTTATGATCAGATTTGGATAAGTCCTTTAAAATCCATTCAACAACCTCCATTTCACTATCCATATAGCACTTCGGTGGTTTGGAACTGGCTCGATCGATCAGCTTTACGGTAGTTGTATTTTTAACGAGTTTTGGAGACATTTCACTGCCATTTGCAAGGCTATATTTAATCGGATATTTCAATGTTCCTAGTAGCGTTCGTCTTGTTAAATCTGCGCCGTTGTTCTCGGAGAACTTTTCTAACTTTGACAAAATTCGGAGTGTCTGGCCGTTTCCCTCAAAACCGCCTGAATTCCCGCGCATACAGTAATTCAGTGCTACCTCGCCGCCATGTCCAAATGGTGGGTGCCCCAAGTCATGTGCACAAGCAATGGCTTGAATCATTGGGAGGTCAGGTAAGTAGTCAAATATGTCGTGGCCTTCGTTGTCTTTTTCGATTTGTCTCGTTACGCCAGATGCGATTTGTGATACCTCAAGTGAATGTGTCAACCGAGTGCGATAGAAATCACTATCCCCAAGATTAAGGATTTGAGTTTTGCCTTGAAGCCTGCGAAATGAACCAGAGTGTATTATTCGTGCGTAGTCCACATCCCAATTGCTACGAGCGTCACTGTCACGTTTTGACCAACCACTCTTACGTTCTTCCCAGATAATTTTCATGAATTTTTTTTCTTATCAAATAGATTGTTAAAAAAGAAACAGCTCAGTTTTTGAGATATTTATGATTACAACTTATGGTGGTTTTTGTAAAAGTACCAGTAAAATTTTGTTTTTAATCAAAGTCATGTAACTTATCCAAGGAGAGTGCCAGGAAGTTTGACTAAACCTCGACCTTCGTTAATTGTTGTAAGTTACGAATGCACCATAACCGCCACGACAAGCGGTTCGGGGTCTTTGGCAAAGTATTGGGTTTGGCCTCGGCGGAGTTCTGTTAGCAGGGCCGCTTGGTTGCCCCGTGGTGTTTTGGCGATCTGCATGAGGTTGGTTAGGGTGGGGCCTTTGCCAGCCAGTACATCCGCCCGTAGCTGTTCGTGGTTGGCGATGATGTAGGACTTTACCTGTGAGCGGCGTGCATTATATCCCGCGTTTTGGATGCCCGTTGTCAGCGCACCCACGGGTAACAGCAGGGGGGTGCCGATGTGGTTGGCATTGGGGTTTGTGCATCCCAATAGGATAAGGCATAAGGTGAGTGTGCGCATGATCCAAATGTAGGGGCGTTTTGCCAGATTACAAAGGACAAAGCGCTTGACTTATATCGCCCATTTTCGGATAAGCCGCCATCTGTACGAGTCATTCGTGCAGAGTATTTGTATAATCGTCCGATAGGGCGCGCAGTTTGAAGGCGAGGATGATCCTCGAAACGCCTAGAAATAGGGGCCGAAAGACGCGGAAGATAAAGGAAAGACGCATATGTTTGCGGTTCTAAAAACTGGCGGTAAGCAGTATAAAGTTGCCAGCGGGGATATCCTGCGTATTGAAAAAGTTACTGGCAATGCTGGTGACACTGTTCAATTCAACGAAATTTTGATGATGGGTGGCGATACGCCAGTTATCGGCGCACCAAGAGTTGCAGGCGCTGCTGTTCAAGCAGAAATCCTGGAGCAAGCTAAGGGCCCGAAGCTTATCAACTATGTTAAGCGTCGTCGTAAGCACAGCAGCCAACGTACAAAAGGTCACCGTCAACAGATCACTGTTTTGCGCGTAACTGACATTTTGGCAAAAGGCGCAGAGAAATCTGGCGTTGCGATTGCTGAAAACGGTCGTGGCTTTGATGTGAATGCAGCTGCAGAAGCAGCAGCCGCGAAACCAGCCGCTAAAAAAGCAGCAGCTAAGAAACCAGCAGCGAAAAAAGCAGCGCCTAAGAAGGCCGCCGCTAAAGCTGAAGATAAATAGGAGCGAAGCGAAATGGCACATAAAAAAGCAGGCGGCTCGTCCCGCAACGGTCGTGACTCCGCTGGACGTCGTCTTGGCGTTAAAAAATACGGTGGTGAACTTGTTATCCCAGGTAACATCATCTGTCGCCAACGTGGCAACAAGTGGTGGCCAGGTGAAAATGTTGGTCAAGGTAAAGACCACACATTGTTCGCACTGACTGGTGGCAACGTAAAGTTCCACAAAGGCTTTAAGGGCCGCACATTTGTATCCGTTTTGCCAGCAGCCGAGGCAGCTGAATAAACCGACGTGTGAAATTAAGTTTTTAAGGGTCGGCATTGCCGGCCCTTTTTTATTGGAACATTGAAATGATTATGATTGAAACAGAGCGGTTGATATTGCGCCAGATCACAGTCGATGACTGGCGAGATCTACAACGCATCGCGGGGAACGATGATGTGGCCCCGATGACCGCGCGTTTAAAATCACCATGGTCAGAAGCAGAGGTTAAAGCGTGGATCAATGACAGGTGTACGCCGCATGTGATGGGAGCATTTCTGGCGATCTGTTTACGTGATGGTTCCCTTGTTGGCAGCATCGGTACGGGTGTTGATACCGATGATCAGGCGTTCCTTGGGTATTTTGTTGGAAAACCCCATTGGGGACAGGGCATTGCGAGTGAAGCGATGGTCGCAATCCTTGATTATACTTTTACCACATATCCAATAGATGCCATTTCCGCGTCTTGTTTTGTTGATAATCATGCGTCGTTGCATGTATTGGACAAAATGGGCTTTGAAAAGTATGGCGAAGAGCTGGGTTTGAGTGCGGCACGCCTTGAGCCTGCGCAACTCTTTCTATATCGCTTAACCAGAACCAAGTTTGAAAGCCTGTCATGAAATTCCTAGACCTTGCAAAAGTATACCTGAAATCCGGCGCTGGCGGGAATGGTTGTGTATCTTTTCGTCGCGAAGCGCATACCGAATATGGTGGGCCAGATGGCGGCAATGGCGGTCGTGGTGGCGATGTTGTTGTCGTGGCGATTGATAACCTAAATACGTTGATTGATTTTCGTTATCAGCAACACTTTTTTGCACAAAACGGTCGTTCAGGCATGGGTAAGCAACGTTCCGGTCCGGATGGTGATGATATCATTCTGAAAGTTCCCGTTGGCACAGAAATTTTAGAAGAAGACCAAGAAACTGTAATCATCGATATGACCCGTCCGGGTCAAACTTATGTTTTGTCACAGGGTGGTAACGGTGGGTTTGGTAACTTACATTTCAAATCATCCACGAACCAAGCACCGCGCCGCGCGAACCCGGGTCAGCCTTTGGTTGAGCGTACGATTTGGTTGCGCCTGAAACTGATTGCTGATGCGGGCCTGTTGGGTTTGCCAAATGCGGGTAAATCAACTTTCTTGGCGGCGACGTCCAATGCGCGCCCAAAAATTGCGGACTATCCGTTTACGACTTTGCATCCGAACTTGGGTGTTGTCGGCGTTGATAATAAGGAATTTGTGATTGCGGATATCCCTGGACTGATCGCAGGTGCATCCGAAGGGGTTGGACTTGGCGTTCGCTTTTTGGGTCACGTTGAACGCTGTGCTGTTTTGTTGCATTTGGTCGACGGCACATCTGATACAGTTGTCGAAGATTACGAGACTATCATCAATGAACTTGAAAAATACGGGGGTGATTTGGCCAATCGTCCACGTGTAACAGCTTTGAACAAAATCGATGCGATTGACGAAACTGAATTGGCTGTAAAGGCACATGAATTAGAGCTGGCTGTTGGCGGTCCTATTTTACAAATTTCTGGTGTAGCGCGCACAGGTTTGACCGAAGTTTTACGCGGTGTTGCGGCGCAGGTTGAAAAGCGG
>Ga0209532_1002575_pt1 | contig 12723 bp, 11 predicted proteins | sample COG_02_FD_184746 | JGI IMG/M metagenome (GOLD analysis project Ga0209532, IMG submission 184746) | Pelagic Microbial community sample from North Sea - COGITO 998_met_02 (SPAdes) (version 2) | ecosystem: Environmental > Aquatic > Marine > Neritic zone/Coastal water | place: Helgoland, sampling... | reverse complement strand
CAAAATTTATAGCCCTGCGCACCATGGAGAATATCATGGGGTTGCTTGGATCGAAACCGATAGCGGTGATGAGGAAGAGGACGAGGCGGAAGCTGAAGAGGGTCCTATGTTGGACGATCTTCTTGCCTCAGCTGATCTTGAAAAAGGCGCCAAAGTTTTCAAGAAATGTGCTGCTTGCCACAAATTGGAGGCAGGCGCCAATGGTGTTGGTCCGCATCTTTACGCCGTTGTGGATCGGGTCGTGGGCTCGGTTGAAGGCTTTGGATACTCTGGCAGCCTCGTGGCGGTGGCCGAGACTTGGAGCGCTGAAAACCTTGATGGTTTTTTGACCAAGCCGTCCAAATACGCGCCTGGAACAAAGATGAGTTTTAACGGCTTGTCCAAGCCCGAAGATCGCGCAAATTTGATTGCCTATCTCGAGACCATCAGCGATTAATAGCAAAGATTTTAAAGGTGCAGTGTGCTGCACGTGACCGCGAAAGGGCTGCCTTTGGGCGGCCCTTCGTGCATTTGGAGAGCCATGATGGCTCTGGCTGGCGCAGATTTGCATGAAAATAATGCGCTGCCCCCTTCGCAATTGCGAAAAACCCGCTAAGTTAATCTCTGTTGGTGGATTTGATAAATAACAGTGAGGTGGTCATATGAATTTGGGGTTTTGTAACGGTCTTGTTTTGAGCGCTGCTTTGGTTGTGACGAGTGCAGGCGGGCTTGTGGCAGAGTCGCATGATCCGGTTACCGTCAGTCACGGCTATTCCTATTTTGGTGATTTGAAATATCCGGCGGATTTTGTGCATTTGGACTATGTGAACCCGAAAGCACCCAAGGGCGGCGAAATTTCACAATGGTTCTTCGGAACCTTTGACAGTTTTAACCCCTATGCGCGAAAGGGCAATCAGGCCGTCCTATCGTCGATGCCATTTGAAACGGTCCTGACGTCTTTTGCAGATGATGCAACTGCGAGCTACTGTTTCCTCTGTACCACCGTGGAATACCCCAAAAGCCTTGATTGGGCCATTTTTACACTGCGCGATGATGTGCGGTTTTCTGATGGATCAGCTTTGACGGCTGAAGATGTGAAATTTACCTTTAATTTGTTTATGGAGCAGGGCCTGCCCTCCTATCGCGCGGCTGTGTCGGGCATGGTGGGAGATATTGAGGTTCTATCTCCGCTCCAGATCAAATTTGTCTTCACAGAAGATGCGCCGCGCCGGGATGTGATTGATTTGGTTGGCGGGATCCCTGTGTTCTCAAAGGCCTGGTTCGAAAGCACCGGCACGCGTTTGGATGAGTCCTCGATCACGCCTTTCATCGGTACCGGTCCCTATGTGCTCGACAGCTATGAGGTGAATCAGCGCGTGATCTATGCCCGCCGCGATGACTATTGGGGCGAAGATATTCCAGCCAATTTTGGGCGGAATAATTTCGACCGTATTCGCATTGAATATTTCGCAGATTCGGCGGCCGCCTTTGAAGGTTTTAAGGGGGGGCTGTACACGTTCCGATCTGAAAACAGCTCAAAACAATGGGCGACCTCCTATGATTTTGCATCCATTGACGCAGGTCATGTGGTGAAAACCGAATTGCCGGATGGCAATTTGGCTATGGCGCAGGCCTATGTTTTTAATCTGCGGCGCGAAAAGTTTCAGGATCGGCGGGTGCGAGAGGCTTTAGCAATGATGTTTAATTTTGAATGGTCAAATGAGCAGTTGTTCTATGGTCTGTACGATCGCGTGCAATCCTTTTGGGGAAACTCTGAGCTTGAGGCGAAGGGTGTTCCCATGGGGGCTGAACGCGCCGTTTTGCAACCCTTGGTGGATCAGGGCCTGTTGAGCGCTGATATCCTCACTGATGAGGCGGTCATGGCGCCGGTCTCAGGCGCGCGCCAATTGGACCGCAAAAACCTGCGCCGTGCGTCGAAGTTGATGGATGAGGCGGGCTGGCGTGTAAACAGTGAGGGGATGCGCGAAAAAGATGGACAGGTCTTCACCCTTGAGGTGCTCGACAGCTCGCCCGCTTTTGACCGGATAACCAATCCTATGATTGAGAATATGAAGGCTCTGGGTATTGATGCGCGTTTAAACCGCGTGGATTCGGCGCAGGAAAGCGAACGCACGCGAGCCTATGATTTTGATGTCACCACCCATTCGATGCGTATGGGTTTTGAGCCTTCTTCGGGTTTGGAGCAATATTTTGGCACCAAGGCGATGGAGCAAAGCAGCCGCAATTTGATGGGCCTTTCTGACCCCGCCGTCGATGCGTTGATTGAAAAAGTTGTGCGGGCCAAAAGCAAAGAAGAGCTGAACACCAATATTCGCGCGCTGGATCGTGTGTTGCGGGCCAAACGATTCTGGATCCCGCAATGGTTCAAAGCGGTGCATACGGTCGCCTATTACGATCAATATGGCTACCCCGAACCGCTGCCACCTTTCGCACGTGGCGAGCTGGATTTTTGGTGGTTTGATGCCCAAAAGGCCGCCAAGTTGGAAGCCGCAGGTGTGTTAAACTAATATGGTTGCATATATCATCCGCAGGCTTTTTTTGGTCATACCCACACTCTTGGGGGTGATGATTGTCAACTTTGCCCTGATCCAATTTGTGCCAGGTGGCCCAGTGGAGCAGGTCTTGGCGCAGTTGGAAGGTGAAGGGGATGTTTTTGCCGCGATTACCGGCGGTGATGACGCGGGCATCGGCGAAAGTGCGGACAATGATCAATATGCCGGCGCGCGTGGTTTGCCACAGGAGTATATTGAGCAGCTGGAGCGCGAATTTGGCCTTGATCGGCCGCCATTTGAGCGCTTCACTCGCATGATGTGGAAATATATGCAGTTTGACTTTGGCGAGAGCTATTTCCGCTCCATCAAGGTGGTGGATTTGGTGCTGGAGAAAATGCCTGTGTCCATCTCTTTGGGCCTATGGTCCACCTTGCTGATCTATCTGGTGAGCATTCCCCTTGGGGTGCGCAAGGCCATGCGTGATGGCAGCACGTTTGATACGGTGACCAGCGCTTTGGTGATCGTGGGCTACGGCATCCCTTCGTTTCTCTTTGCAATTATGCTTTTGGTGCTATTCGCGGGTGGCTCTTACTGGCAAATATTCCCGCTACGCGGCCTGACCTCCAATGGTTTCGAGGAGTTGGGCCTGCTGGGCAAAATCGGCGATTATTTTTGGCACATGGCTTTGCCAATTTTCGCCTCTGTTATCTCTGGTTTTGCAACGCTGACGCTTTTGACCAAAAATTCATTCCTTGATGAAATTCGCAAGCAATACGTTGTGACCGCCCGCGCGAAAGGATTGACTGAAAACCGCGTATTGTTTGGCCATATCTTCCGCAATGCAATGTTGATCGTGATTGCCGGATTTCCCAGCTTGTTCATTGGCGTTTTCTTTGGAGGATCGCTGTTTATCGAGACTATTTTCTCTCTGGATGGCCTGGGCCGGCTTGGTTTTGAGGCGGCGATATCGCGTGACTATCCGGTGATGTTTGGCACTTTGTTTGCCTTTGGCCTGCTTGGGCTGATTGTGGGGATTTTGTCGGATCTGATGTATGTTATCATTGATCCGCGGATTGATTTTGAGTCCCGCGGATGATGAAATTGTCTCCTCTCAACCGTCGCAGGCTTAATAATTTTAAGAAAAACCGCCGGGCAGTTTGGTCTTTTTGGATTTTTTCCCTGCTCTTTGGCCTCAGTTTATTTGCGGAATTTATTGCCAATGATAAACCAATATTGGTCAGTTACCGCGGTGAGCTGTTCGTGCCTGTGATGCAGTTTTATCCCGAAACGGCCTTTGGTGGTGATTTTCAGACTGAAGCCACCTATCGCGACCCCGAGGTGCAATGCTTGATCCGTTCGGGCGGGTTGGAGATCTGTTTTGATGACCCCGAGGGGACCATGGCGGCTATCGATGCGGGAGATTTCGGGGCGCAGGTTGTGGAGTTTTCCCAAGGCTGGATGCTCTGGCCACCGGTGCCCTATAGCTATGACACACCCAATGATTTGGGCCGCTCTGCCCCGTCACCGCCGGATGCCTCGCATTGGCTAGGTACAGATGACACCACCCGTGACGTGCTGGCGCGCGTCATCTATGGTTTCCGCCTGTCGATCCTTTTCGCGCTGGTGGTGACCGTTTTCGCCTCGATCATTGGCATCATCGCCGGAGCGGTGCAGGGCTATTTTGGCGGCTGGACAGATCTTTTGTTCCAAAGGTTCCTTGAAATTTTTTCCGCCCTGCCATCGCTTTACGTCATCATCATTATGACGGCTATATTGGGGCGCAGCTTTTGGCTTTTGGCGATCTTATCCATCATTTTTGGCTGGCCGGCGCTTACGGGTTTGATCCGCGCGGAGTTTTTTCGTGCGCGCAATTTCGAATATGTGCGCGCTGCGCAAGCGCTCGGAGTGAGCAATTGGACCATTATGATGCGCCATATCTTGCCCAATGCGATGGTGGCCACGCTGACGTTCTTACCGTTCATCGTTACCGGCGCCATCTCAACCCTGGCGGGGCTTGATTTTCTGGGGTTTGGCTTGCCGTCCTCTGCGCCGTCTTTGGGAGAACTCACCCAGCAAGCCAAGCTCAATCTACAATCTCCGCATTTAGGTTTCACCGCCTTTTTTGTCTTCACCACCATGTTGTCGCTCTTGGTCTTTATTTTTGAAGGGGTTCGCGATGCCTTTGACCCGCGGAAGGTGTTCCAATGAGCCTGCTAGAAATCCGAGGCCTCTCAATTGATTTTCATCAAGACGGACACGAAATCTCCGCGGTGCGCGATGTGTCTTTTCACGTGGGGGCAGGAGAGACTGTCGCGGTGGTGGGCGAATCTGGGTCGGGCAAATCTGTAACCGCTCTGGCCACTGTTGATCTCTTGCCCGAAAGCGCCGTGGCACGCGGCTCTGTGCTCTATCAAGGAGAAGAGATGATTGGCGCGTCAGAGGACCGTCTGCAACGCATTCGTGGCAACGATATCAGTTATATTTTTCAAGAGCCGATGACCTCTCTGAACCCGCTGCACACGATAGAAAAACAGCTCGGTGAGAGCCTTTCAGTGCATCAAGGTTTGCGGGGCCAGCCGTTGCAGGACCGCATTGTTGAACTGCTTGACAAGGTCGGTATCCCCGACCCGGTGATGCGGCTCAGATCCTACCCCCATCAGTTGTCCGGCGGGCAAAGGCAGCGGGTCATGATTGCCATGGCGCTGGCCAATGAGCCGCAATTGTTGATTGCAGATGAGCCAACCACAGCCCTTGATGTGACGATTGAGGCGCAAATTTTGGAGCTTTTGGCCGATTTACAGCGCAGTGAGGGGTTGAGCCTTTTGTTCATTACGCATGATTTGGGTGTCGTGCGTAAAATCTCTGATCGCGTGGTGGTGATGCGCCAGGGGGAAGTGGTGGAAAGTGGACCCTGCGCTCAGATTTTTGATGCGCCAGGCCATGCCTATACCAAAATGCTGCTCGATGCAGAAACCATAGGTGCGCCCGCGCCGGTGGCGGTGGATGCCCCAGAACTGCTGAGTACAGATCAGCTGCGCGTCTGGTTTCCTATTCAGCGCGGGATATTGCGCCGTACGGTCGGGCATGTGAAGGCGGTGAATGCGGCCAGCCTTTTGGTGCGGGCTGGCGAGACCTTGGGGATCGTGGGGGAATCTGGCTCCGGGAAAACGTCGCTTGCTCTTGCGGTGATGCGGCTTATCGCATCAAAAAATAGAATTTCCTTTTTGGGCCAGCATATCGATGGGCTCAACCGGCGGCAAATGCGCCCTTTACGCAGTGACATGCAGATCGTGTTTCAAGATCCGTTTGGCAGTCTCAGTCCGCGCATGTCGGTTATGGAGATTGTCGCTGAGGGTCTTGAAATCCACAGCCGTACTGATCGAAGCCACCACCGCGCGGCGGTGGCGTCGATGCTGCACGAGGTCGGGTTGGACCCAGACACGATGGACCGCTATCCCCATGAATTTTCCGGTGGGCAGCGCCAACGTATCGCGATTGCTCGGGCTATGATCTTAAAGCCCAAGTTTGTCGTGCTCGATGAGCCGACCTCGGCGCTCGATCGGACTGTCCAGGTGCAAATTGTTGATCTATTGCGTGATTTGCAAGAAAAATATCAGCTTGGATATCTCTTCATCAGCCATGATTTGAAGGTTGTACGTGCTTTATCGCATCGAATGTTGGTTATGAAAGACGGCGACATTGTAGAGCATGGCCTGGCGCAGGACATCTTTGAAAATCCACAACACCTCTACACCCAAACGCTTCTGGCGGCGGCCTTGGGTTAAACTGCGTAGCGAAATTCCGCTTCGGGCAATCCATCAATTTCAACGCGGCAACTCTGGCCTTGGGCCACGGGCCCGACGCCTGCGGGCGTACCTGTCATAATCAAATCGCCCGCGGCGAGAGCCACATAGCTGGAAATGGCCGCGATCACTTGTGAGATCGGCCAGGTCATGTCGCCAATTTTTGCATTTTGGCGCAGCTGCTCGTCCACGTGGCAGCGGATCGCGGCGTCAGGCGAGATGCTTTGCCCCGGGACAATCGTGCCGATCACAGCACTCTCATCAAAGGCTTTGGCCATATCCCAAGGGCGGCGTTGTGATTTCGCGTCGGCTTGCAAATCGCGGCGGGTTAAATCATTGCCGGTCGCAAAGCCGAAGATATGCGATGCGGCGGACTCGGCGGTGATGTTTCTTCCGCCCGCTCCTATGGCCACCACCAATTCCGCCTCATGATGCAGGTCCTGCGTTAAGCTTGGATAGGCTAAATCAGTGCCGCTGGGCACAATGGCATCTGCTGGTTTGGTGAAAAAGAATGGCGGATCGCGTTCATCATTGCCAAATTCCTTGGCATGTTCCGCATAATTGCGCCCCACGCAGAAAATACGCCGCACTGCAAAGCGCTCGGCGCGGCCTGAGATTTCGACGCTGGGCGCCGGGATTGGAAACATAAAATCTGTCATGCGCCATAGATGCGGCAAATTCGCGACAAGAGCAAGGCGCTCTTTGTTGAGTATTCTGCGGCCTTGGCCAGGGGAGGTTTACGCTTTAGCTTGGATCGACCAACACGCAGGAAATTTCCTGTGCATGGAGCCTCCGGCAGGCGAGGTCTGCGCTGTGTTGCGTCAGACCGGTGAACAAGGCCTCATAGCCGTTGGCGCGGGCTTTGACTTTGCGTTCGGCGCCATCCAGCGTGGTCATTTCTGCCAAGGCCATGCGGAGCAGAACCCGTTCTGCCTCATAGCGGGAGTTGAATTTTCCAATATTTATGCCCCAGCTGCGGCTGCCGGAAGCGTCGCGGCGGGCCACGGTCTCGGTTTCTTGCTCTGCCACGGGCGCGGCAACAAAAGAGAACTGTGGGGGCCGGGCGCGTGGCGTGGTGATCGACATCTTGGGCTCATAGGTCGAGCCGGAGACCTGCACAGCCACTGCGCCCGATGTCGCGGATTGAACGGCCGTTAGGATATCATCGGGTTGCACCAGCACTTCGGGCAAATCTGCCAAGAGCATATCGCCGGGCGCGCTGGCCTCGCCAATGGGACGCATTTTGGGCCGGAGCGAGCGTTTTACCGCTGTCACAAGACGCAGCGTTTTTCCGTTCGGTTCACTTTCATTTTGATGATAAGGGGGCAGGCTGGGGCGCTGAAGTTTGGCGGTGGAGGGCGCGCGCTCAAATCCCATATCCAAAAGCTGCACGACACGTTTGTTGCGCGCCGCTGTGGATGATCCACCAAACATTGTGGCGACAATGCGCTTGCCGCCGCGCTCGGCCGAGGCCACCAAATTGAAGCCAGCTGCGCGGGTGTATCCCGTTTTTATTCCGTCGGCTCCCTTGTAGGCGGCGAGGAAGCGACGGTTGGTATTGTTCACCTTGCGGATCTTGGCATCGGCGCTGCGCCGGGAAAATAGGTTATAATATTGGGGGTAGTCATAAATCATATGACGGCCCAAAATGGTCATGTCGCGCGCAGTCGAAAGGTGGCCAGCGCGCGTCAGACCATGGGCATTTTTAAACGTCGTCCGAGACATGCCCATTGCGCGTGCCGTGCGGGTCATACGCTTGGAGAAGTTGGCCTCTGAGCCTGAGATGGCCTCCCCAATGGCCGTGGCCGCGTCATTGGCCGATTTGATGGCCGAGGCGCGAATAAGATACCGCAGTTTTATTTTCTGGCCGCGTTTGAGCCAGAGTTTTGACGGCGGCTCTGCCGCGGCATTGCGCGATACTGTGACATAGCTGTCCAATGAGATTTCGTTGTTCTCAATGGCCTGAAACGCCACATAGAGCGTCATCATTTTGGTCAAAGATGCCGGATGCAGGCGGGTATCTGCGTTGCGCGAATGGTAGATCTTACCATTGCGCGCATCCATAACCACCGCGGCATAGGGTGCGGCGTGTAGCGTCATAGACGGTAGAAGGGTCACCGCAAGAAAAATTGCGGTGAAATAGGAAATGAGCCGGTGTTTCACGCCTGCTACCTCGCTCTTTATAAGTGCCGGGATTTGCCCCGTGCTTTGCTCCCTGAAAGTCTAGCACAAACGAATCAGTGAAAAAATAGCCAAATTAAGGCAATTTTAAGAACTGAGGATCGCTCATTTGTGCAAATTTAGACTTTCCCCACTAGATCTTGTATGCTGCACAGATTTTGCCTTGAAATTGTCACATTTCCTGCAAAAGCGTGCTGACGTGTTTAAACGAGGAAGCTTTAAAAAACCTTGGGCCGTCGGGCGGCGCATCCGCTTTTTCCATCTCCCATTCATAGCGCCCCGGAATGTGAATTGCAGCGGCACCGGCTGCAAGCGCCGGGAGGATGTCGGATTTTATGGAATTTCCAATCATCGCGGTTGTGGACAGCTGCGCCCCGAAAATTCTTTGATAGGTTGAGATTTGTTTTTCACTGACGATATGGACGTCGTCAAATAGATCCCCCAAACCTGATTGTGCCAATTTTTGCTCCTGATGCAGAAGATCGCCCTTGGTCACGAGCACCAGAGAATACTCCCGTGCGAGTTGTGGCAGGCACTCGGCAACGCCGGACAAGAGGTGAATAGGATGGTTTAACATATCGCGGCCCATGGCCAATATATCATGGATCACATCGGCAGAGACCAGGCCCTCGGAGACGTCAATTGCTGTTTCGACCATGGACAGCATGAACCCTTTTATCCCATAGCCATAACGACCCAAGTTGCGCCGCTCAGCGGCCAACAGCTCTGCGTGCAAGGGGTCAGGGGGCATGTAAGCGCTGAGCATATCCGCAAAGCGGTCCTGGGTGAGGCGAAAGAATTCTTCATTCTGCCACAGCGTGTCATCGGCATCGAGGCCCAAAATTTTGATACTGCTTGGCAAGCTGGCCCTTTCCATTAACCTCGATAGTTTTATATAGAGGGACAGCAAACGATTTTGCAAACCGGTGATCAGAGGTAAATATTGTGACGGCGCATTGGACAATGGCAGCAGATACCCCGGAGGATGAGGGCGATTTCGGCGTGGCCTTGGACAGCCGTCCAAAAACTAAACGACCGCCGCTTTACAAGGTGCTCATCCTAAATGATGATTACACGCCTATGGAATTTGTCATTATGGTTCTGGAGCGTTTTTTTGGTCTGACCCACCAAGAAAGTTTTGAACTCATGCTCACAGTGCATAAAAAAGGCTTGGCAGTGGTTGGGCTGTATAGCCGCGAGATTGCCGAAACTAAAGTGGCGCAGGTTTTGGATATGGCGAAGCGCCATGAACATCCGCTGCAATGCACCATGGAAAAAGAATAACCTGTGGCGCGTCTGACGCTTGCGTTTGATACAGGGCTCGCGCGCGGTGATGGGCCCGTCGCCCTGCTGCATCCGCTGGTTGGTTTCGATCTGGCGGGACTTTCGGCCCCATTGATTATTCAGCCGCATGTCGCGCTCAATGCCGCTTGGCGCAATCAAGGCTATGCCTGTGATGTTGTCCTGCCAGACAGACGCTTTGCCCTCGTGGTGGTGTGTTGCACGCGCTCGAAGCAACAGACTGTGGATCTTATCGCACAGGCCGCGGCTTGCGCTGATATTGTGGTGGTGGATGGGCAAAAAACAGATGGGATAGACAGCCACTATAAGACGCTGCGGAAGTTGACGAACGTGCAGGGCACAATCACCAAAGCACATGGACGCCTGTTTTGGTTTGCCGGTATGCAATTGCCCGGTTTGCGCGCGGTTGATCAAAATTTTGATGGGTTCACAACGCAATCGGGAGTATTTTCCGCCGGGGCGGTAGACCCCGCATCTGCATTGCTGGCGGAGGCCTTGCCCGAGCATTTGGCGGGAGATGTGTTGGATTTAGGCGCCGGTTGGGGCTATTTGTCGTCGGAGATTGTAAAGCGCGACGCGGTCACGGGACTTGATTTGGTGGAAGCAGATCACTTTGCTTTGGACTGTGCCAAACGCAACCTATGCGACCCTCGGGCTCGGTTCCATTGGGCGGATGCACGCGATTGGACCGGTGTTTATGATGCGGTTGTGATGAACCCGCCATTCCACACCGGGCGCGAGGGTGATCCCGAATTGGGCCGCGCGTTTATCACTGCAGCCCGCCGTTGTTTGCGGCCCAAGGGGACAGTATATATGGTGGCCAACCGCCATTTGCCGTATGAAACGACGCTAGAACAATGTTTTGCAAAGGTATTGGAGCTTCCCGGCAACGGTCGATTCAAGCTCTTTGAGGCATCTCGCCCAAAGCGGAAATAACCGCTAGACTGCGTAAGATTCGCAACCTTTGGAGAGCTCATGTCTTTTTCAGTCACCGGTAAAACGGCCATTGTCACGGGCGCTGCCAATGGGGTGGGCTTGGCCATTGCCCGGCATCTGGCCGATGCGGGCGCCAATGTCATGTTTGCCGACAAGGATGAGGCGCGACTGCGCGCGGAAGTGGGTATTATGGCGGATGAGGCCAGTAACATCCGCTATTTTTCCGGAGATTTGCGGGAAAAATTGACCATTGCCAATTTGCTTTCGGCCACTTTGGATGCTTTTGATCAAGTCGATATTTTGGTCAACGGGTCGCGGCAAATATTACGCACCTCTCCTCTGGAACAAGAGGATGAAAGTATCGAGACCATGTTGGACCAAAACCTTATGGCGGGATTTAAACTGTCGCAATTGGTGGCCCGGCGGATGATCAAACAGGGCAAGGACAGCGATCGCCCCTGTGTGGGCACAATCATCAACCTGTCGTCTATTGCGGCTGAAAGAACACAATCGGACCTGATGGGGTTTTCAGTCAGCTGCGCGGCGCTGGACCAAATGACCCGTTGCCTTGCGGTAAGCCTCGCGCCAGAGCGCGTGCGGGTGAACGCGGTGGCTTTTGGCTCTGTCATGTCTGCGTCTCTGCAAGATCATCTCCGAGAACATCCCGATCATCGTGATGCGATTTTGGCGGCGACGCCACAAGGGCGCATAGCGGCTCCGACAGAGGTTGCGGAAGCTGTGCAATTTCTAGCCTCAGACAGCTCGTCTTTTGTCACGGGTGAAATATTAACCGTAGATGGCGGCCGCAGCCTGGTTGACGCGGTGAGCACATCGCTGCATTGAAGAGAGCTATGATAGAGACATTTGATTCCGAAAAAGCCACTGCAAGCGCATGGTTCCGCCAGTTGCGTGACGATATTGTTGCCCGTTTTGAAGCGATAGAGGCGCAGCATGAGATAGATGCGCCTTGCGGCACGTTTACCGTCACCCCAACGCAGCGCACGGCTGAAGATGGCTCGGATGCGGGCGGTGGGTTAATGAGCGTGATGCGTGGTGGCCGGGTGTTTGAGAAAGTTGGGGTTAATGTCTCCACGGTTTTTGGCACGTTGGGCGCACGGGCGCAGGAGGCTATGGCTGCGCGCAAGGGTATCCCTGGCATGCGTGATGATCCAAGATTTTGGGCGGCGGGCATTTCACTTGTGGCCCATATGCAAAATCCGCATTGTCCGGCTGTACATATGAATACGCGGATGTTTTGGACGCCGCATGCTTGGTGGTTTGGCGGTGGGTCGGATCTCAATCCCTGCATTGAATATGCAGAGGACACAGCGAAGTTTCATGGGGTTTTAAACTCTTATTGCGCAGCGCATGGGGCAAATATCTATTCGCGCTACAAGGCTTGGGCAGATGAATATTTTTACATCCCCCACCGCAACCGAGCGCGGGGCGTGGGCGGCATCTTTTATGACGATCATTGCACTGGCGATTGGGAAAAAGATTTTGCGCTCACTCAAGATATCGGGCGGGCATTTTTGCCGGCCTATGCACCTTTGGTCGAAGCGCGGCTTAAGCAACCGTGGGGCCCGGCGGAACGTGATGCCCAATTGGTTCATCGTGGATTATATGCCGAATATAACTTGCTTTATGATCGCGGTACGAAATTCGGTCTTGAAACTGGCCACGATCCAGATGCGGTCTTAATGAGCCTGCCGCCTTTGGCGAAATGGACTTAAGTCTCTAGGGTCTGGCTGCAGGGTGTCGCGCGGCTTTCCCATCAAGCAGCGCTACTTGAGCATCGGTTACTCCGGGTAGACCTTCCCTGGATTCATCAGATTTTTTGGATCGAGAGCCGTTTTAACGGCCCGCATCATCTCCAGTGCTACAGGATCCTTGCGCCGGGCCATCGAGTTGCGTTTGGAAAGCCCGATGCCGTGTTCGGCCGAAAAGCTGCCTTGTAACCCAAGGACCACATCTTCGATCGCCTCTGTAATCGGCTCTTTGAAGCGGCC
>Ga0209532_1002572_pt1 | contig 12732 bp, 11 predicted proteins | sample COG_02_FD_184746 | JGI IMG/M metagenome (GOLD analysis project Ga0209532, IMG submission 184746) | Pelagic Microbial community sample from North Sea - COGITO 998_met_02 (SPAdes) (version 2) | ecosystem: Environmental > Aquatic > Marine > Neritic zone/Coastal water | place: Helgoland, sampling... | reverse complement strand
AGGTGGTTGGCCTGGTGCAAACCCAACAGACAGTGATTTTTTTAATACTAACCCGCAATTAAAAGCAACTTTCACAGCTTTTGGCATGACAAAACGATCAGGTAAATCAGCTGAGAATGATGAAGTTCTATCTGCAGTGTTAAACGCAAATACACCAGGTGTTTGCTTGGTTGGAAAAGCACATGATTTTCATGTAATAAAAGCATTAGGAATATCTTTAGAAGAGAATTTAAGCAATATTTCAGATAGTGTGAGGCACATTATCTCTAAGGGGCGCGAAGCACTTTTTGATTGCGAACATTTTTTTGATGGATATCGCGAGAATCCTAATTATGCATTGAAAGCAGCAAAAGTTGCTTATGAAGCTGGTGCAAGGTGGATTGTCTTGTGTGATACAAATGGTGGAGCGTTACCTTCACAAGTATTCTCAGCAACAAAAGCAGTAATTGACAGTGGTATTCCAGGAGATCGCATAGGTATCCACACACATAATGATACTGAGCATGCAGTTGCGAATTCATTAGCTGCCATAGATGCTGGAGCTAGGCAAGTTCAAGGGACTTTAAACGGTCTTGGTGAACGCTGTGGTAATGCAAATCTAGTAACCCTCATACCGACTCTGCTCTTAAAAGATCCATATTCAAGTTTATATGAAACAGGTGTTGATCTTAATAAATTGAGTTCTCTCACGAGCATCTCAAGGACATTAGATGATATTTTAAATAGGGTGCCAGACAAATGGGCTGCTTATGTAGGTTCATCTGCATTTGCGCATAAAGCAGGACTTCATGCGTCAGCTATCTTAAAGGATCCTCAAACCTATGAACATATCGATCCTAGTGTTGTTGGGAATGAACGTATAATTCCAATGTCTAATCAGGCAGGCCAGTCAAATCTCAAGAAAAGGTTAATGGACGCTGGTCTTGAAATTAATACACAAGATAGTCGGTTAAGTGAAATATTGAATGCCATTAAAGATCGTGAGGATCGAGGTTATGCATATGATAGTGCTCAAGCATCATTTGAATTAGTTGCACGTAAAATTTTAGGTCAACTGCCAACTTTTTTTGAGATCAAACGTTATCGGGTAACTGTAGAAAAACGAAAAAATAAATATGGCAATATGGTTTCTTTGTCAGAAGCAGTTGTTGTTGCTAAAATAGGAAAAAATAAAGTTTTGTCTGTTTCTGAAAGTATGGATCCAGATTGTGGTGATCAAGGTCCTGTAAATGCATTGTCTAAAGCATTGGCCAAAGATTTAGGGCCATATCAAAACTGTATCGATGATATGACTTTAACTGATTATAAGGTAAGAATTACTGGTAGTGGAACGGATGCGGTTACGAGGGTCATAATCGATAGTCAAGATGGTCAAGGTAGGAGATGGTCTACTGTGGGTGTTTCCGCAAACATTGTAGACGCAAGTTTTGAAGCTTTATTAGACGCTATTAATTGGAAATTAATTCGTGATAATATGAAGCCCGAATAATGAATTTTGAAGAAGATATTGGTAATTGTGCTGATCTCGTTCGTCGTGGAGACCACGATAGATTTTTAGCAATAATGAGCGCTCCAGTAAAAGAACGGGGTGCCCTTTTTGTTATTTTTGCTTTTAATTTAGAGGTCGTTAGAGCTCCGTGGGTTACTAAGGAGCCAATGATTTCAGAGATGCGCCTGCAATGGTGGATAGATAGTATCGATGAAATATTTCAGGGAAATACAATACGCAAGCATGAAGTAATAACCCCACTCGCAAAATTAATTAAACAGAAAAACTTACCAAAACAATTATTTATCGAATTAATAAATGCAAGACGATGGGATATTTACAAAAAACCGCATGACCACGCGTATGCATTTGATGATTATATTATGGCAACTTCAGGTAATTTGATGGCATTGGCATGTTTGGCAGTTGGAATGCCTTTTTCTGATATAAATTCAGCAAAAGAATACGGTTATGGTGATGGAATAGCACGGCTATTTGTTGCTATCCCAATTCTTGAAAAAAATAATAGATATCCTTTAGTAAATGGGACTGAAAATGCTGTCTCTTCATTAGCAAATACAGCTTTAAATAAAATGAAATCTGTAGTGTTTTCAGATAAGTCAGCTATTCCTGCGCTCAGGCTTGCATGGCTTTCAGAAGGCATTTTAATTAAAGTACAGAAAAATCCAAAAAGTGTAATTTTAGGAATATTTTATCCATCTGAATTTGTAAAAAAACTATTACTTTTTAGTAAAGTAATTAAAAGGACTTTTTAGCTTAAAGTTTTTTCCAAGTCTTTTTTAGAAAGCCATATCAATGAACATCCTGCTAAGATTAGAAATGGAATCATAGCAAGATTAACAGATGTCCATCCATCTGCTGGCGTATTTGCTGAACAGTTCATTAATGATCCTGATGCTAGTGATGCTAGAGTAACAAACCCAAAAACAAAAAAGTCATTCATTCCTTGAGCTTTACCTCTTTCATTTTCTTTATAAGAAGAGGCTAGCATTGTCGTTGCTCCAATAAAGCCAAAGTTCCAACCTACACCTAGGAATATTAATCCAATGTAAAAGTTTATGAGTTCTATTCCTAATAAGTTGGAGATTCCAGCAAGCGTAAGGATTACAAGTCCTATGGAAATGATACGTGGTGCTCCATATTTTACAATTAAATGTCCTGTAAAGAAACTTGGTACAAACATTCCTAGCACATGAGCCATTACAATATCGGCTGCGTTTTTATGGTCAAACCCACAGCCTACAACTGCTAAAGGAGTTGAAGTCATTACAAGGTTCATCAAAGCATAAGATACCATTGCGCATATAATAGAAACTGTAACTTTTGGTGATTTCAAAAGTTCTAATCTTGATCTGCCCATTTTTGTCTGATTATTAATTGCATTTGGCAATGGTATTTTTAAAAAAAGAAAAAATATTGAGCCAATTATATTAATTACAATGACAGACAAATACACACCAATAAAAGGTATAACAAACATATCTGCAGTTAATTTTACTAGTTGAGGCCCTAAGATAGCAGGGATAAGACCAACCGCCATTAAATAAGAAATAGCTTTTGGCCTAAATTCTTCGGAAGCCGTATCAATAGCTGCAAATCTTAAAAATGCTTGAGCAGACATGTATATGCCAGAGAAATAAGATGCCAATAGAAATAAAGGAAAAGAGTTTTGATACAATGCATAAGCTCCAAGAGCTCCACCAATAGCACCTCCAGATGATCCAATAATAAATCCAAACCGTCTGCCAAAATTTTGCATAACGCTTGAAAGCCAAGGTGCAGTGGTCATTGAGCCAAACACAATCAAAGATATTGGCAATGTTGCCCAACAAATATTTATATCAAAAGACTGGCCAGCTAAACCTGCTACAATAAATAGCATTGGCATTTGCCCTCCTGCAAATGCTTGAGCACCCATCATTATGTATAGATTGCATTTTGCAAGTTTATCGTTGGTTTTCATTATGAATTTGTGCCAATTATATGCGCAAAACTGCCTGAAAAAGAGCCATTAATAAGCCCCATATCAGGCAATTTATTACCTTCAGAGTCTTTTGCTTTAAATAATGATTTTCCTTCCGCTTTTAGCGTTGATGCATAATGAAATTCATGGGCTTTTAAGTTTGATGACCAAATACTTTGGGGCGATAAATTTCTATACCCTAAATGTAACTTTTTGTTTTCAAAGCTGGTTTCTAGATTTAAAAGATTTAGCATTTCATGCCTTTTACCTTTTGAATCAATAATGCCATTTCCCATTATCATATAGCCACCGCATTCGCCATAAACTGCATTAGCTTTTTTCATTGAACTTTTGAAAATATTAGCATTCGCAAGCTTTTCTGCGTGTAATTCTGGATACCCACCAGGTAAAAAAACTAAATCTGATTTTTTTGGGGCTTCGTTTTTTAATGGAGAAAAAAAAGAAATTTCAACTCCTATTCTACGCCATTCTTTTAAAATATGTGGGTATGTAAAAGAAAAAGCAGCATCATTGGCAATAGAAATTGATTGTGATGGAGGTCGTAAAAATAAATCTGTTTCTTGTTTTGCCCTTTGTATAGGTTTCATCAACTTTAATATTCTTTTAATATCAATTGAATTAGAAACTATTTCGGCAGCATTGTTTAAAAATTCATCTAAATTTTCCAACTCTTGAGCTTGAACTAATCCAAGGTGTCTAGATGGCAATGATAACTCTTGATGCCGATATATCGAACCAAGAATAGGAATTCCTAATGGCTTTAAGGCGTTTGTAAGAATCCTTTTATGCTTATCACTCCCAACTTTATTTAATATTATACCTGATATTTTAATATTAGGATCAAGCTTTTGAAATCCTAAAGTTAATGCTGCAACTGATTGGGCTTGTGATGAAGCATCAAGAATTAATATAATTGGCAGGTTTAATATAGTCGCTAGATGTGCGGTAGAACCTTTACCGTCAGGAGGTGCGCCGTCAAACAATCCCATTGCTCCCTCGACAATAAGTTGGGTGGCTTCATAGGCAAGTTTACATATCTGATCAGGATTCATAGCCCATGCATCCAAATTATAACATTCTGAACCAGATGCTTCAGCATGAAAGCGTGTATCAATATAATCTGGCCCACTTTTTGCTGACTTTATTTGTAATCCTTCTCGCTTAAGTGCTCTTAATAATGCGAGTGTAATTGTTGTTTTTCCACATCCAGAGCTTGGAGCAGATAAAATGATCCCTGATGGGTTATTCATGAGGCTTCAGCAGGGCGACCTCTGTTGAGAGGATCCGTGTTGCGAGGTGAATTGCCAGAAATCATACTTTGCCAGTCTAGTGCTTGGCGCATCAGCACAGATTTACCAACACATATAATAGCTGGTGGCGACATTCCGGTTTTTTCCAAGTCAACTTTCATAGACCCAAGAGTGGTTTCTAATACTTGCTGATTATCTGTAGTGGCATTGGTCACAACTGCAACTGGTTCACTAACAGATCTACCTGCTTTTATTAACTCAGATGTTATTCTACTTATATGCTTAATTCCCATATATATTACTAATACTTGTGAGCCATCAGAGATGGCTTTCCAGTTGAGTGATGATGGGCTTTCACCGTTCTGATCGTGACCTGTTACAAAAGTTACAGATTGATTAACGTCTCGATGTGTAACAGGTATTCCTGCATATGCTAACCCTCCAATACCTGCTGATATTCCAGGAATAATACGAATGGGTATTTGATGTTGGACTAATGTTTGAGCTTCTTCACCACCTCTACCAAAAACAAAAGGGTCACCACCTTTTAATCGTAAAACTTTTTTTCCTTTTTTTGCCAATTCAACCAAATGTAGTGAAATATCACGCTGTTTGGCGGATGGTTTCCCACCTCTTTTACCAGCATAAATCAATTCAGCAGTAGAATTAGCCCATTCTAAGATGTCAGGTCCGACTAATGCATCATATACAATAACATCTGCTTGGCGAAGAGCGTTTAAAGCATGCAGTGTTAATAAACCTGCATCTCCAGGGCCTGCTCCACAAAGCCACACCCAGCCAGGCTGTAAAGTTGGCCAATTGTGCTTAGGAAGGGGAATCGTATTTAACATATCTTGAATATGAAGTAATGAGGCAGCAATGGCGAGAGAAACCACGACATTATTTAAGAGTTTTTCGGCATAATAGATAAGAACTGGCGTCGGTGTAAAAGATTTATATAATATAATTTAATGACAAGAAAACCTAACACAGATCTGCGACGTGGTTGGACCACGGGAGCATGTGCAACTGCCGCTACAAAAGCAGCATTAGATGCTTTATGGGGTAATGGCTTCAAAAAAGATGTTACCATTACATTGCCCAGAGGTGAGAAACCAATATTTCCACTGGCGCATACTGATAGTGGACTTGGGTGGGCAGAAGTTGGAATTACAAAAGATGCAGGTGATGATCCAGATGTGACGCACGGTGCACTTATTATTGTAAGAGTTCTCGAAAATAATTCTGGAATTATTTTTAAGGCGGGTGAGGGAGTGGGTACTGTTACAAAAGCAGGTTTACCAATAAGCATAGGTGAACCCGCTATAAACCCTATTCCAAGACAAATGATGACAGAGGTGGTTAATGAACAGGCATCTACTTATGGATATAAACCATTCTTAGATATAACTATTTCGATCCCAAATGGTGAAGAGATTACTTTAAATACTTGGAATGGTCGACTTGGCATAGTTGGTGGATTATCAATTCTGGGAACAACAGGTATAGTTAGGCCATTTAGTTGTGCGGCTTGGATTGCTTCTATTCATAGAGGTATAGATGTGGCTCGTGCTAACAACTTGAAGCATGTGGCTGGATGTACTGGAGCTACATCAGAGAAAGTAGTTCAAGAGTTATATGGGTTATCTGACCATGCAATGCTTGATATGGGTGATTTTTCAGGTGGATTATTGAAATATATTGCAAAAAAACCAGTACCCAAAATTACAATTGGTGGTGGAATTGGTAAAATGGTTAAACTTGCCCAAGGAGCAGTCGATTTACACTCATCGCGTTCGCAAGTTGATTTTAAAAAATTAAATGACTGGTGCAGTGTTGATGTATCAGATGCAAATACAGCGCTAGAGGCTGTTGAGAGGGCAGGAAGTGAACTGGCTCTTAGAGTTGCATATGAAGCACGTTTGCGCATTATAGATGCTTTGAAAGGTGCTCATACTGATGTTGATACTATTGTTATCAATAGAGCTGGAATTATATTAGGTCATGCCAAATGACAGGTTTGATTTTAGCAGGATCCCATGAAGCAAGAACTATATGTGATAAATTAAATTTAGCAAAAATCCCAGCAATTGCTTCTCTTGCTGGTGTTACAAAAAAGCCATTGAATCTTTCACTTAAAACTCATTTTGGTGGATTTGGTGGCCTGGATGGGTTTAAAAATTTTATTCAAAACGAAAAGATTAAGTGGGTTATAAATGCAACGCATCCTTTTGCTAGTACTATCAGAAATACATCAACTAAGATATGTAAAGAATTGAAAATAAATCATTTATTAATAAATAGACCTGTATGGCATCCAGAGAAATCTGATGATTGGTATTATATCAATGATCTCAAAGAATTAGATAATATTATTCCTTGTGAAACAAATGTATTTGTTGGAACAGGGCGAAATACTTTAAACCAATTTCATAACATGACTGAAAGAAATCTTTTATGCCGTGTTATAGATATACCAGATACTAAATTTCCATTCGAATTTGGTAAATATTTAATTGGGAAGCCTCCTTTTTCAGTTCAAGAAGAAATATCATTGTTCAAAAAACACAAAATTGACTGGTTGGTTGTGAAAAATTCAGGAGGGTCAGGTGGTTTCTCTAAAATATTAGCCGCAAGAAACCTAAATATACCTGTAGTATTACTAAACCGACCAAAATTACCATTAACAACTAATTCAGCTGAAAATGTCGAAGAAGCAATGAAGTGGTTGAATAATATAATTTGAAATTATTATTGTTTTAAATCAGTAAGTTGATATGATTATATCATAATCTTTTAAAAATATATTACCATTAATAGGAATTAATTAATGCCATTAAAAAATCACGTAGTTCAAGCTTTATCGGGTAAATCTGATAGTTTGGTTGTCTTCTTACATGGTTATGGAGCCGATGGTGCTGATTTGTTGAATTTGGCTGACTCATTGAAAATTCATTTGCCAAATACGATTTTCATGTCACCGGACGCACCTAATAAAAGCACTATGAATCCTTTTGGATATGAATGGTTTCCAATACCAAGATTGGACGGATCATCACTGGAAAATGCTAAAAAAGGGCGTGATGAAGCAACAAAAGAATTAAATCTTTTTTTAAATGAAATAAAAGAAAATACTGGAATACCATTTGAACGAATTTTTTTATTTGGGTTTTCTCAAGGTTGTATGATGAGTTTGCACCTTGCACCAAGAAAGAATGAAAAAATTGCTGGCGTTATTGGTATAGCGGGTATGCTGATGCAACCAGAATTATTGGAGAAAGAGGCCGTGCAAAAACCACCAATTCTACTTGTTCATGGTGATGAGGATGATGTTGTTCCATATGAGGAATTAAATATTGCGGCGGATACATTAGTAAAAGCTAATTTTGAAGTATATACGCTTACATCTAAAGGAGCAGGGCATAGTATAACAGAAGATGGCTTACGTGCGGCTCTTCAGTTTATAAAAAATATTTTATAAATGCTGTAAAAAAACACTATATAGGGGGTTGAAGGTTTTATATGCGTATATATAGTATTTTTGATATATTGAATTAATATCAAAATGACTGAAATTATATTAAGGGTTTCTAAAAGCATATGAATACTGATTTTACGGAAAATTTTGTTAGATCACCTGGTAAACTTAATCAAAAGCCTGCACTTGTATTAAATGCTGATTATCGACCTTTGTCTTATTTCCCATTGTCTTTGTGGAGTTGGCAAGATGCAGTAAAAGCTGCTTATTTAGATCGTGTAAATATCGTTGCTGAATACGATGATATTGTTCATTCACCATCTGTTAATATTAAAATACCTTCAGTTATAGTTTTAAAAAACTATGTAAAACCATCTACTTCAACAGCATTTACAAGGTTTAATTTATTTCTAAGAGATGAGTTTACTTGTCAATACTGTGGATCTCAGGGTGAAATGACTTTTGATCATGTATTGCCTAGATCTCGAGGTGGCAAAACTACATGGGAAAATGTTGTTGCTGCCTGCAGTCCATGTAATCTCAGGAAAGCTGCTAGATCAATCAAGGAGTCTGGCCTACAGTTGCGTAGGCCTGTTATTCAACCCTCTATTGGTCAATTGATGAATGCTGGACGAAAATTTCCCCCAAATTATTTGCATGAAAGTTGGAACGATTATTTATATTGGGATGCCGAATTAGAGAGCTGATATGCTATTGTTTTTTTAACAAAATCAGAACCCAGATACAGGTAAGTGCTATACTTAAAATACTATTCCAACCAGCCATTGATATACCAAATAAGTCCCAAACTACATCGTCGCATCTAACTATTGGGGCACTCAAGATTTGATTTAATAAATCGGATGCTGATATTTCCGTATTTATTTTGGAAGTGCAGGATGATGGACCGCTCCACCATTTATATTCAACACCAGCGTGATAAAACCCAATACCAGCAGTTGTTAAGGTCGACAATACGCCAAAAATTGATAATATTTTCAATCTTGTTGATAGTATTATAATGCCTATCAAAATTGCTACAGCATGTGGCCAACGCTGCCAAATACACATTTTACAAGCAGAATAACCTAATACATATTCGAAAAAGAACGCACTACTTAAAATTAGAATTGAACCTAAAGTAACAACGCCAACTAGACGATAAATGTTCATAATACTTTCACCATAATAAAGCCAAGAACTAAAATTATACAAAATAAAGTAAACATTAGTCCTAATCTTTTTTCAACAAATTCTCGTATTGGATATCCGAATTTCCATAATAGACCTGCAATTACGAAAAATATTGTTGCTCTGGCAATCACTGACCATAACATAAATGTAGCAAACGACATTCCAGTTAATCCTGCGGTTATTGTAATCACTTTATATGGGAATGGTGTCAGTCCTGCTATTAAAACTGCCCAATGCCCTTGTGCATTAAATTGTTGTTTAAATAGTTCAAAACTCTCAATTTTATGGTAAAATTCAAGTATCGGCAAACCTATTGAGTTGAAAAGCTGGCTACCAATGAAGTACCCAAAAGCACCGCCACTGACAGATCCAATCGTTACAATAGATGCTATTAAAAAAGCACGGCTTGGAGCTGCGATAATGACAGGTATCATCAAAATATGTGGAGGAATTGGGAAAAATGAACTCTCAATAAAGGCAATGAGTCCCAATACCCATAATGAGTATTGGCTATCAGAAAATGATAAAGTCCAGTCGTATAATTTTCTTAACATAATTCAATCCAAGTAAAATGAGTTTAAGATCAGGGAAAACTCTAGTGGTCAAGTGTTAATCATAATTAATATTACAAATCAGTGATACTATTTCGTTGACGATCTTAATTACTTTAGCTACACGAAACATAAGTGTGCTGAGCCCGAATGGCGGAATTGGTAGACGCGACGGATTCAAAATCCGTTTCCTCACGGAGTGCCGGTTCAAGTCCGGCTTTGGGTACCACACTTATCTGTATTTTATCACAAATCTTTTAATTTCAAATGACCATATCTTGATGGGTATTAAACTTTAAATTTTTATCCTTTATTTGGAACGGACCTATTACAATTGGTTGAGTGATGAACCTTAATAAAATTAGTCAATTTGATTTTTCTTGTGATTTACAATTATTTTATTGCGCATTAAATATTAAAAAGAATAATTTAAGAAAAGGATTTAAATTATTTATATATTGATAATTTGATTAATCGATAAAATTTTTTATGAAAGTAACCTAAAATGAACTTTAATGTGATTATTCCTGTATATAATGGTGCATCTAAAATAGAACGGACTATTTACAGCATTATTTCACAAAATAGTATTATAATGGGTAAGGACACATTTCAATGTATTGTGGTTGATGGGGCCTCAACTGATAATACTTTGGAAAGAGTGCAAATAATCAATGATTCAAGAATAAGCATTATAAGCGAAAAAGATAATGGTATGTATGATGCACTTGCAAAAGGTTTTAAAGCTTCTGGATCAGGTGTTACTTGTTATTTGGGTGCAGGTGAGGAATTTGATCATTATGCTTTTGATGTTATCTCACAAATATTCAAAGAATATGGAGATATCAATTGGCTAAAAGGTCGTGATGTAACTAGAAATTCTAACCTTAATATTATTAATTCAAGGTTACCAAGGCCCTATTATCGCAACCTTATTGACTGTGGCATGTATGGAACGCGATTAAATGTAATTCAGCAAGAAAGCACTTTTTGGCGTTCAGAACTTACACAGCAATTTGATTTAGATTATCTAAAAGATTTAAAATTAGCAGGTGATTTTTATCTTTGGAAATGTTTGGCTAAAAAAAATGAATTGTATGTTGTTAACACCCATCTAGGTAGTTTTACTACTGAACTAGGTCAATTATCTTCTCAAATACCTGGCGCTTATAAAAAAGAATTGCGACAGATAAGAAGGAATCCCAAGATGATTGAAAGGTTTATAGCTATCATTCTTCGCCAAATAGAAAAACGATTTTATACAAATTTAAATTCTAAACGTACTATAAATTTTTCTCATAAAAGCCAAATCTGGGTGCTTAATGATAATTAATTGAACGTATTTATTTTGAACTGCTCTTTTGATAACGGTTCGAAGTAAAGATCTATCTGCCAAAAACAGCGGTCTCCTGGGCGCCAAAGTGGGTCTGAGATATCTACGATGCCGAATCCTTTAGTCCGCATATATGATACCATCTCATCGAAAATTAAAGAATCTTTTGCGATTTGAAAGTTATATGTTTCGATTACAATAAGCGAAGCTTGGGATAGAATATCTGAAGCACCTTCAATAATTGGTACTTCATAACCATGGGTGTCAAGTTTAAGAAAAAATGGTAATTTTAATTTTTCTCCAGAAGTGATTAAATCATCAAGCCGAATTGACTTTACCTTTAATGGATTAGCACATTTATCTGGTTCGGCCTTGCCTCCAAAAGGATCATCCCCATCAAAATTTATATATCCATTCTTATCGCTTGCTGCTGCAATTTTATAACTAATTCTTTGGAAGTTTTTACAAAATTTCTTGAGGCTTTCTTCGTGAACTGGGTTTGCTTCAATAAGAAGGTAATTTGCATCTGGAAAATAATCCAAAGTTTGCATTGTCCATCTTCCATCTGAAGCCCCAACATCAATTACCGTCCCAATGTCCATGCCTCTAGAAGATGCTCGCTTTAAAGCAGCTCGCATATGTAGTTTATTTTTTTCATGAAATTTACGGCGCCACTTTTCAGGTGTTATTTTTTTTAGAAATTTTTTCATTTCTTCTCTCTTGAATATTAAATAAAAATATAACACAGAAAAGTCTCAGTGTTATATTTTTTAATTCAAAAACAAATAAATTTTAAAAACTTATTTAAAGACTTTAGTAATTGCTGTATCCATGCCTACAATAATTTGGTCTAAATCATCTTTTGTAGAAATTAGGGCAGGGGATAGACAAAGTGTATTATTGTAGCCTGGGACTGATCTATTAGTTGCGCCAATAATTATCCCTTGAGCCATACAATCGCCTACTACAGCTTGAACCATTTTTTCATCAGCAGGAGTGTGTGTTTCACGGTCAGATACTAATTCTAGGCCGCAAAATAAACCTTTTCCTCTAGCTTGACCAACACATTGGTGCTTATCTTTGAGTTCGCCTAACTTACCCATCAGATATTCACCCATCTCAGTTGTGTTTTTTAGTAGATTCTCTTCTTCGATTATTTTCATATTTTCAATCGCTGCAGCTGGCCCTGCAGTACAACCACCAAATGTTGAGATATCTCTAAAATATCCCATGTGATCTTCAGCATCTTTAAACATGTCAAATACTGCTTCTGTTGTTACAGTACATGAAATTGCTGCATATCCAGAGGCAACACCCTTAGCCATTGTGACAAAATCTGGTTTAATTCCATATTGTTGATAGCCAAACCAAGTTCCAGTACGACCCACTCCACAAACTACTTCATCAATATGAAGAAGGATCTCATATTTCT
>Ga0209532_1002568_pt1 | contig 12742 bp, 15 predicted proteins | sample COG_02_FD_184746 | JGI IMG/M metagenome (GOLD analysis project Ga0209532, IMG submission 184746) | Pelagic Microbial community sample from North Sea - COGITO 998_met_02 (SPAdes) (version 2) | ecosystem: Environmental > Aquatic > Marine > Neritic zone/Coastal water | place: Helgoland, sampling... | reverse complement strand
GATGGTCATCATCCTTTGCCATCATCTGCCAGCGCAGCACTCATTTCCTTGAGTAGAGCCTGTTGCTCAGGGTTGAGCTCGAGGCGGTCCAGTAAATCTGGTCTTCGCTGTTGAGTTCGCACTAGTGATTGCTGCAAACGCCAACGTCTAATTTTTTCATGGTTACCTGACAACAGTACTTCTGGTACCTGCTGGCCCTGGTAGTCCTCTGGCCGTGTAAAGTGCGGGCAGTCTAATAGACCTTCGGCAAATGAGTCTTGGTCAGCGGAGTCCTTGTGTCCTAGAGCTCCCGGTATCTGACGGATCAAAGCGTCTACCAATACCATGGCGGGTAATTCACCGCCGCTGAGTACGTAGTCACCTATGGACCACTCCTCGTCTACCTCTTGCTCTATCAGTCGCTCGTCGATTCCTTCGTAGCGGCCAGCAATCAGTATTAGTGACTGCTGTGTAGCAAATTTGTTTACTGCGCCCTGATTAAGGACCTGTCCCTGAGGTGAGAGATACACCACTTTGGCGTCTTCACTTGCCCACTGCTTAGCAGCGGCTATGGCTCTGCGCAGAGGTTCTACCATCATCACCATGCCAGGACCGCCGCCGTAGGGGCGAGCGTCAACTGTCTGGTGACGGTCTTCAGTAAAGTCTCTTGGATTGAAGCTCTGACACTCCAACAAGCCATTCTTTACGGCGCGTCCACTAATACCGTATTCGGTTAGCGAACTGAACATTTCCGGGAACAGGGTAATCAGTGCGATTTTCATTTACCTGCCCTCTGATACTGCGCTCTTTAAAGCCTTGTCACACCACCAGGTGAAACCAGACTAAAAATCCGGATCCCAGATCACGTCAATCCTCTTGTCTGCCATACTTATGTTGGTGACAAATTGATCAACGTAGGGGATTAATCGCTCTTCGCGATCGATACTCTCGCCGTCGCCTTTGACCACTAACACATCGTTGGCGCCAGTCTCGAGAAGCGACTTAACTGTACCAAGCCGAATCTGCTCACCCTCATAATGGCTAACCACCGACAGCCCTTCGAGCTGATACCAGTAGTAGTCATTGCTTTTCAGCTCAGGCAGCTTGTCTTTCTCGACCAGAATATCGTTGCCGCACCAGGTCTGCGCTATGTCGCGATCGTCAATACCGACAATATGTGCAACCAGACTCTCGCCGTGCTTACGCCATTCATCGATCTGTATCGCTTTCACGCCAGCCGCTGTGTCAATCAACCAAGGCTGATAAGAGCAGAGCGTCTCGACCTTTTCGGTGTAGGCGTGGACTTTCACCCAGCCGCGGACACCGAATACAGCTGCTATGCGACCAACAACCAGAGTTTCCATCAATCATGATCTCCAGATGTGATCAACAGCAGATGCAGGTAGATTAAGCAGCTACTACTTGAGCCTTGGCAGCTTCTTTGATCAGCGACTTAACGCGATCACTAACCTGTGCACCCTGGCCCTGCCAGTAGGTAACGCGGTCCATGTCCAAACGCAGACGCTCTTCAGCACCGCGGGCAACCGGGTTAAAAAAGCCTACACGCTCGATATAACGTGCGTCGCGTGCATTGCGTGAGTCAGAAACTGTGATGTGGTAAAACGGGCGTTTCTTTGCGCCACCACGTGCCAATCTAATTGTGACCATGTACTAAAATCCTGTGTTCAAACTGGCACAATCGCCAGAATTGATGCTTTTAAAAAGGGCCGCGCAGCATTACACGCAGCTCCCCGAAAGGCGCGGTATCTTACGTCATAAGAGACTAAAAGGAAACACCTTTAGACAGTAAGCTTGTGGGCTTGTTAATCTTCACTTACAGCCAGTCAGAGCCTGCGTATAAGCGCGATCTAACGGCGCGGAAAACCGCCTGGCGGCAACCCACCCATGGGCGGCATAGAACCGCCAGGACCACCGCCCATTCCGCCACCCATTGCACCACCGAGGCCACGCATCATATTTTGCATGCCTTTGCCTTTCATCTTTTTCATCATTTTACCCATCTGCTTGTGCTGCTTGAGCAGACGATTGAGATCCTGGATGGTGGTTCCTGAGCCAACGGTAATGCGGCGCTTGCGTGAGCCATTTAATATATCTGGGTTGCGACGTTCTTTTGGAGTCATGGAGCTGATAATCGCGTCCATCTGGCTAAACTGGCTGGTAACATTTTGCTGCTGAGCCATTTGGGCCATGTTTCCCATACCTGGCAGCTTGTCCATCAGGCCGGCCATGCCGCCCATGTTGTTCATCTGCTGTAGCTGGTCACGGAGGTCTTCCAGGTCAAAACCTTTCCCTTTGGAAATTTTTTGCGCGAGCTTTTCAGCTTTCTTTTTATCAACCTTGCGCTCTACATCCTCAATCAGCGACATCACATCGCCCATACCAAGGATGCGCGAGGCGATACGCTCAGGATGGAAAGGCTCTAATGCATCAGTTTTTTCACCGACGCCGAGGAATTTAATCGGCTTGCCGGTGATATGACGAACTGACAGTGCGGCACCGCCGCGGGCATCACCGTCCACTTTAGTGAGGATTACGCCAGTCAGCGGCAGTGCTTCGTTAAAGGCTTTGGCAGTGTTCACCGCATCCTGGCCGATCATGGCATCGATCACGAAGAGGGTTTCAATTGGATTGGCGGCGGCGTGAACCTGTTTGATTTCGCCCATCATTTCTTGATCGACAGCAAGTCGGCCGGCAGTATCAATAATCAGTACATCGACAAATTTCTTCTTCGCACTATCTATAGCGGCGTTAACAATAGCAACAGGCTTTTGACTGATGTCACTGGGGAAGAACTCAGCGCCCACTTCGTTCGCTAGAGTCTTGAGCTGTTCAATGGCTGCAGGACGGTAGACATCCGCGGAGACGACCATGACCTTTTTCTTTTCCCGCTCACTGAGATAGCGCGACAGTTTTGCAACAGAGGTAGTCTTACCCGCACCTTGCAGACCCGCCATCAAGATAATCGCCGGCGGTTGAGCGGCTAAATTGAGGCTTTCATTCTGCTCGCCCATCACCGATTCAAGTTCAGCCTGAACAATTTTTAGAAACTGCTGACCGGGATTAAGGCTGCGATTAACCTCTTGGCCTAGGGCGCGCTGCTTGACCTGCTCGATAAAGTCTTTGACCACCGGCAGAGCGACGTCCGCTTCCAACAGGGCCATGCGCACTTCGCGCAGCGTATCCTGAATATTGGCCTCGCTGAGGCTGGCTTTACCGGATATTCTTTTAAGACTATCGGAAAGCCGATCGCTGAGATTTTCAAACATTGCCATGTGATTTTTTCCGACTATTTATAGATGCGCAGCATTATAGCAATTAATTGCAGCAACTCTTCACCCGGCTGCCTGAATATGCCACACTCTTTTCAAATTAATAGCGACCCAAGTGTAATGACCAGCCTACTTGCCAGTGCAGCAATCGCGATATACCTCTTAGCTTTTGGCTATCAGGTTCTGCGGCTGCGCAAACAGAATAATATTCGGACTCTAGCTCTCGAGATAGCGACGGGCGTGGCGATTGTGCTGCACAGCTTGGCAGTGGCGGATTTCCTGTTTAGTCCAGAGGGTCTAGATCTCAGCCTGCTGAAAATCTTTGCGCTGATTTCATTAATAATCAATGTTGTGGTGTTTTTTAGCGGGCTAAAGAAGCCCATACACAGCCTCAATCTTTTCCTGTTTCCGATTTCTGCTCTGGCCATAGCCGCCGCGCTCTCTGGTACCAGCACTAAAGCCGCGGTTATGCTGGCACCAAGCATGCAGCTGCATGTGCTGCTCTCTATTCTGGCCTATAGCTTGCTTGCCATGGCGGCCCTCCAGGCGGCCCTAACAGGCTACCAGAACTGGCAACTCAAGCATAAGCATCAGAATTTATTGATGCGCACCTTCCCGCCACTGCAGAGTATGGAAGCGCTTCTATTTGAGCTGATTTGGGCTGGGGAATTAATGCTCACCTTATCACTGCTCAGCGGGTTTATTTTCTATGAAGATTTTTTCGCCCAGAAGCTGTTACATAAGGTGGTGTTTAGCCTAGTGGCGTGGGCCTTTTTTGGTGTTCTGCTGTGGGGCAGGCAGTTTCAAGGCTGGCGCGGCAAGACAGCGGTCCGCTGGACCTGGGCTGGCTTTATCGCCATTGTTTTGGGCTATGTAGGCAGCAAAGTGGTTATAGAGTTCTTGTTGGTCTAGCTCAGTGCTCTAACACCCGTCAATCTCGAATGTAAAACTCTATTGCTAAAAGCAAAGAACTACTTCAACATGATTGATCAGTTTATTAAAGGCTTCTAATTCTTGGACGTTTCCGATTCGTCGATGCTGTGGTTAACGCTCTTCATCCTGTTACTTGTTTCTGCATTTTTCTCCGGCTCTGAAACCGGCATGATGTCGCTTAATCGTTATAGACTGAGACATCAGCGCAAAAAAAGCGCGGGTGCACGCCGTGCGGCAAAACTACTGGCCACCCCCGACCGCCTTATTGGGCTAATTTTGATTGGCAACAATGCGGTTAATATTCTCGCGGCGATTATTGCTAATGCCCTGGCCATTATTTATGTAGGTGAAGCAGCGGCGCCATGGGTGGCCACTGCAACCCTGACTATTTTAGTGCTGGTGTTTGCTGAGGTGACTCCAAAGACCATTGCCGCCCAGTATCCGGAATGGTTTGCCTTTAAAGCCAGTCATATCCTTAAACCTCTGCTGACGCTTTTGTGGCCACTGGTGTGGGCAATAAACAAGCTGACCAATGGGTTGGTAAAGCTACTTGGCTTTGACCCAAACTCCTCGCGGGACGATGGTCTTGATACTGAGGAATTGCGTTCCGTGGTCGACCTCTCCGGACATAAAATGTCCGATAGCCATCAGGGTATGTTGAAGGGCATTCTTGATCTAGAGAACGTCACGGTTGAGGATATTATGATTCCTCGCAATGAGATTAACGGTCTGGATATAGAAGATGAACCGGACGTCTTGATGGCCAAGCTGTTTAAGTCTGAATATACCCGCATGCCGATCTATGATGGTGATATCAACAATATTGTCGGCATTTTTCATATCCGCAAAGCCAATCACTTGGCTCGCGCAGCGCAAGTGACTCACGGTACAATCAAGCGCTTTGCCGAAGAGCCCTACTTTATTCCCGCGAGCACTACGCTAACGACTCAGCTGCTAAATTTCAAAAAGACCCGCAATCGCTTTGCTGTAGTAGTCGACGAGTATGGCGACGTTAAAGGGCTGGTGACACTGGAAGATATTCTTGAAGAAATTGTTGGGGATTTCACTACCAATACCGCAGATGAGGCCGATGAAATTCTGGCCCGCGGCAACAGTAGTTACCTAATTGATGGTGTCGCCACTATTCGAGAGATTAATAAAGCCACGGGTTGGAGCCTGCCCACGGACGGCCCAAAAACGCTCAACGGGCTAGCCCTGGAACAGCTGGAGAGTATTCCCGACGGCAATGTCAGCTTTAAAGTGAGCGGATATCGGTTTGAAACTGAAGAGATTAACGGCAACATGATTAAGAAGATCGCCGTGACGCAGATAAAAAAGAAACCTGTAGTGTCTGACGACTAATCTAACTAGCCCGCTAAAAATCCGCGGCAGCGGAGGGATAGGGATTGTCAAATAGAAGCTCGTACAGCGGAGTTTAGTAAAACGGATTGACTTTGCGGTTCCGTTCGCCACAGGCAATAATCACATCACGGCGCTGGTCATTGCTCAGCACAGACCATATTCGAATCTCTTCCGAGGTTCTGTAACAGCCCATGCAGACATCTTCATCGTTTAACGAACACACCGAATTGCAGGGCGATTTTACTGGCTTATCCGACATTAGCGCGGCACCTCTACAAGCTCATCCAACATAACTTTTCCTTCGTGAACATATGACGCCGCCGAGCCGAGCAGAGTAGTTCGCGCTTGCTCATCCAGCTGGCGAATAACTTTGCCCGGGGAACCAACAACCAACGACCCATCGGGAATCACACTGCCTGCTGTGACCAATGTATTGGCGCCAATAATGCAGTCGCTACCCACCTTTGCACCATCGAGGATTACCGCGTTGATGCCAATCAAAGTTCGATCCCCCACTTCGGCGCAATGAATCATGGCATTGTGACCGACGGTAACGTCTTCGCCAATAATCAGAGGCTGACCTAGATCGCAATGCAGCACAGCGCCATCCTGAATATTGCTTCGTGCGCCTACTTCAATATGATCACAGTCTCCGCGAATCACCGCGTTAAACCAGACACTGGAATGCTCTTTGAGAGTCACCTGGCCTATAACATCAGCGCTCTGCGCAACAAAAACAGTGGCATCAATAACGGGGGTCTGCTCGCCAATTCGGTAAATCATTCTGGTCCTCTCTTTTTCATCTGTTCGCTCTGACGCAGCTCTTCGATGCGCTCATGGCTGGGGTACTCAAGATGAATATTCGCCTCTAAGGTGGAGTTCAACATATCGGTCAACACCTTTAAGGTAAAGCCCCATATTTTATAGCCGTTATACGGCAGAAAGGGAAAACGTAGAGCACCGTATTCGGTTTTCATTTCAAAGTATTGATAATTTTCGACATTCATAAATTGCCGCAGCGGCGCATCGAATAGCGCACCAATCTCACCTGGCTCTGCGACCAGATCCAAAGGCCCATCAACCAGTCCAACAAAAGGCGTGACTTTTAAACTGCGACGCTTAGGTACAGCCACGGGAAGTGTCGCAATTGGCTCGACCAGACTGGGCAACAAGCCTATCTCTTCATGAGCTTCTCGCAGCGCGGTCTGTAAAAGATCAGTGTCTGTTGCATCCCACATGCCGCCGGGAAAGGCCACTTCACCTGCATGGTTATTGAGATGAAATGCTCGCTGAGTGAGGATAACTTGCGGCTCTGAATTGTCTCCGTGAAGGGCAACCAGCACAGCGGCCGTTGAGCCTTGCTCTTGCAGGCCAGGCTGAAGGCGTTCCAGGGGAAAATTTTTTAAACGATTCTTAATGGTTTCTAACATTTGTGCATTATACTCGGCTATCTCCTTTTTCTGAGAATTTCATGAACTTTTGTTCCAATTGCGGCAAGTCTGTTATCAAATCTATCCCTGATGGGGATAATCGTGAACGCCATGTGTGTGAGTTCTGCGTCACCATTCACTATGAAAACCCCAAGGTGATTGCCGGTGTGCTGCCAGTCTATGGCGATAAGGTTTTACTCTGCCGCAGAGCGATCGAGCCGCGCCATGGCTTTTGGACATTGCCCGCAGGCTTTTTAGAGAACGGTGAATCCTCGCTGACAGGTGCACTGCGCGAGTGTGAGGAAGAGGCTAACGCTCACGTCGTGGAGCCAAGTCTGTATGCGCTGTTCGATATCCCACAGATTAATCAGGTCTATGTTTTTTACCGCGCCAGGCTTGAACAGCCCAAGTTTAACGCTACCTTTGAATCATCAGAAGTAGCGCTGTTTGATGAAGCTGATATTCCCTGGGGAGAACTGGCCTTTCCAGTTGTGGAACTGGCTTTGCACCATTTCTTTAACGACCGTAAAAATGGCGAGTACATTGTCCGTCATGACGAAATTCGACGTCCCTGGAAAAGCCTTAGGTCTTAATCTCGGATGACCAAGGTCGATTTATAGTATCAGCCGCAGACCAACAAACAGTCCGTCAAATTCAGCATCTGACTGCAATTCATCCTGATCATCAATTTCAATCAGCATTGAGCGGTAACCAATGCTCAGCCCTGCCTCAAGAGTAGGCGCAATACTGAAATCGTAATTGAGTTCGGCGCTCCAGTCGATCAGGTGAAAATCATTGACGTTGATCCAGTTTCCGCTCACTGCCGCAGACAGGCCAGTAAATGGCAAATCGATTCCAGCCTTGCCATAGAGTAGGGGAATCACGGCATCCAATTCGACACGCTCCTGTTGAGATGCACCGATCAGACTGGCTTCGCCATCAAAAATACGTGCTGTTAACCCCAGATCCAAGTCGACAATATTGTCGAGAACTTCATAGTAAAAAGTGATCTCTGTATGACTGAGGTCTAGGTCCGCAGCGACAGTTTGGTCTATTGGAAATACCACTTCATCAAGACTGGTTCCCGCAGGCACCGTGCCCTGCCCGGCCCATTCTAGATCGGTGCGTGACACACGTAGGTTAGGCAACAGAGGGATTGGATGTTCCAAGGCAATAAAAAGATAGTTGCTGTTTTCTTCATCAAAATTGAGGGTATTTTCAAGACTGATACTGGTATTACCTAGGCTGCCAGCAGGGCTCGACTGCCAGACACCTCCACCTGCGTATAGGCCGGCAATATCTGCATTGGCGAAGAGAGGTGTAGCGGTTAATGTGGCCAGTAGGCCGAGACGAAAGAGGCTCATAGGGCAAAATCCTTTTTTATAGAGTTAACGTGCTAGCGCAAATCAGGTGCCGCACATTGTAGTCGGTGCACAGGTCCAATTATCGCGACCAAGACACATAATCAGGCTCAAGGTTAGCTTCCTAGCGATTCAACCCTGAGCAACCAAAAACGCCGCTGACCACCAGTGTATGGATAGTCAACGACGTTCTCGTCAATAAACATACTGCAGATTCTAGGCTTCGGCTGCTGGTGCTGCCTCATCCATCAGGGGTTTTAACTCACCCTTCTCATGCATCTCGGCAATAATGTCACAACCGCCGATCAGCTCGCCTTTGATCCACAGCTGAGGAAAAGTCGGCCAGTTGCCATAGGTCGGCAAGTTCGAACGAATTTCTGGGTTGGAGAGAATATCCACATAGGCAAAGCGCTGCCCACACTCCATCAACGCCTGAACGGTGCGAGCAGAAAAGCCACACTGCGGTTGATTGGGTGAGCCTTTCATATAGAGAATAATTGCGTTGTTCTCTACCTGTTCACGAATGGTTTCCATAATGTCCATAGAGACAAATCCTCTGAAATTAGTGTTTGTGCTGAAGTGCACTGCATCTGGCGGGCATTTTACCCGTTTAGTCTCACCGACAACACTGCGCGAGGGAATTTATTTAGACCAATATCCACAACTCTCGTCATGTTTAGCCAGATTGCCAATTAAACGCAAATGAGAATGATTTGCATTTGCGTTTAGATATTACTATAGTAACGTCCGTTGTAACCCATGACCTATTCGCAGACGTATTAAGACTGATCAAAAATCGCTGTAAGTCATATTTCAATCAAATCATATCAAGGACATAAAGACATGAAGAAGCAACTTCTCGCCATGATTATTGGCTTGAACATTACCGCTGTGGCCCAGGCAGCGACTCCTAGCATGGAGGAAATGTGGCAAATGATTCAACAGCAGCAGGGCGAGATCGCCACGCTGAAACAACAGCTGCGTAGAAATGATGCGCGGATACAAGAAACCGAAGTGATTGCTGAAGCAACTATTAGCGCCGTTGAACAGATTTCAATGGCTCCCAGCGCAAGCAGCAAGACGACGTTTGGCGGCTATGGTGAGCTGCACTACAACAGCCTAGATCGCGATGATTCCAGCGCCAGCAAAGACGAGATGGATTTTCATCGTTTCGTGATGTTTACCGGCCACCAGTTTTCAGACAGGGTCCGCTTCTTTTCTGAACTAGAGGTGGAACACAGCGTTGCCGGCGATGATCAACCAGGTGAAGTTGAGTTGGAACAGGCTTATATAGAGTGGGACTTAGCTAGTCAGCACAGCGCTAAAGCGGGCCTCTTTCTCCTGCCTATAGGTATTATTAACGAGACTCACGAGCCGAATACTTTCTACGGTACCGAGCGCAACAACGTCGAGAAAAATATTATCCCAGCGACATGGTGGGAAGGTGGCGCAGCCATTAAGGGTGAAATCAGTGAAGGACTTTCCTATGATGCGGCGATTCACTCTGGACTCTTTTTAGACGCTGGCGAATACAAGCCACGAGATGGTCGACAGAAAGTCGGCAAGGCCAGAGCAGACGATTTCGCCTTTACTGGACGTTTGAAATACACCGCTATTCCGGGGCTCGAAATAGCCGCCTCAGTGCAGGTTCAGCAGGACATTCGTCAGGGTGAGGGCGAAGCCATAGGCGGCACATTGTTCGAGACTCATGTAGCCTGGCAGCGAGATGACTTCCAACTACGTGCGCTTTATGCCCAGTGGGACTTTGATAGTGCAATTAACAATATAGCAGCTGGTGCAGACGAACAGACCGGCTTCTATATAGAGCCGAGCTACCGTATCAGCGACAATATCGGTCTATTTGCCCGTTACAGTGAGTATGACAATCTTGCAGGCAGTGCGACTAACACAGCAGTCGAGCAAGTAGATATTGGCCTTAACTACTGGTTGCACCCCAATGTAGTGTTTAAAATTGATTACCAAAATCAAGATACGCCCACTGAAACCGGCTACGATGGATTCAATATGGGTGTAGGTTATTCTTTCTAATGGCGTTGGCGTAAATGCTTAAACAGCTCTACAGAGCCGCTCTGTTAACAACAGCAGCGGCTTGTTTTGCGATCACCTCCCTGGCCTCATTTTCAGTGAATGCCAAGGGGGTTTATCAGTCTGGCCCGGATTTTTTTACCGAGGTATTTGCCCAGCAGCAAGCCGAATCTAAAGTACTTTGGCTAACACCAGAAATTCGTTCGCAAGCCGCGGCAATAGTTGGCCATCCGGTGCGTGGATTGCGCATACGCTATCACCAGAGCGACAGCAAAACCGCCTGGATTCTTGAAGAGATTGGCAAGGAGATGCCCATTACCATCGGCGTAGTGGTGGAAGACGATGTGATACAGCAGGTTAAAATTCTCGCCTATCGCGAGAGTCGTGGCGGCGAAGTGCGTTACCCAGCCTACACGGCGCAATATAAAGGTGCAGCTCTGCAAGAGGACTATCAGCTGAATCGAAATATCGATGGTATTACCGGGGCTACCCTGTCCATGTGGGCAGTTAATAAGGTCGCGGCACTGGCTTTGTACTATCATGCTGCGGTGAATCAGAGCAGTGCCACCCACCAGCCCTAGTAAATCATAGAACCCATGCAAAATAAGACCAGCACGAATAGCAAATCCATCAATGGAATCAAGGCCAATATGCTCTGGCATCGCCGTCTTGGGCTGTCGACCTTTGTGGTATTAATTTTTCTCGCTATTAGTGGTTTTGCCCTAAACCATTCGCCGGGCCTAAAGCTTAATCAAATCAATCTTTCCAGCAACTGGCTGCTCGACTGGTATGGCTTTGAAATACCGCTCGCAGAAGGGTTTCAAGTTGATGGAAAGTGGTTTTATCAGGATGGCAATAAAGCGCTGTTGGTGGATGGCCACAACGCTGCCTCCTGCACTGCGCCACTTATCGCCGTTGCCCAGACTACAGACGGTTTTTTCGCACTCTGTAGCAATGGCTTAAACCTGCTTAATCGTGACGCGCAATTGATCGAACAGTTTGGCGCCATAGATGGACTCCCGCCCAACACTCAAGCTGTGACTGTGCTTCATAACAAAATTTATCTGACCTTTGATTCCACTACTATTGATTCCACTACTATTGATTCCACTACTATTGATTCCACTAATATTGACGCCGTAATCATGGAATTCAATGCCCATAGCCTAGAGCTTAAGCCAGCGCAGATTGCACCTAAGGCCCTCAAGGACATGCGGCAGGCAGCAATGCCACTGCCCGAGTCCCTACAGAAAACGCTAAAAGAGCAGTCATCAGGGCCGAGCATTTCCCTCGAGACTCTGATTCTCGATCTTCATAGCGGACGCTTCTTCGGCCAATTTGGCGTGCTCTTTATCGACCTTATTGGCCTTCTGGTGTGCATTCTCTCCATCACTGGACTGATGGGCTGGATCAAGCGCCGCTAACTAAGCCGCGTGAAGACCGTAATCCAGCGTTGCCAGCTGAAATAAACCACGCTACTATTTAGTTCCGGTATGAGCTTTTACCTCATACCGATGTAATTCCAAAAAAATATAGTACTAATCAGGGGCAGCATAGCTGCCTTTTTTTATTATTTTTAAATATGCAAAGGATGCGAGAGCGACGATGACCAACCAGACACTGATGAATACCTATGGCACTAGAGCAGCGACCCTTGTTAAAGGCGCTGGCGCTCGACTGTGGGACGCAGAGGGCAATGAATATTTGGATGCACTCTCAGGCATCGCTGTCTGTGGTCTCGGGCACTCACACCCGGCAGTGGCAAAAGCGGTGGCCGAACAAGCCACAATGCTTACTCACTGCTCCAACTTCTTCACCATTCCCAGTCAGGAAATGCTGGCTGATAAACTGTGTGCCGCCTCTGGAATGGATAAGGTCTTTTTTGGCAATTCCGGCGCTGAAGCCAATGAAGCTGCGATAAAAATGGCTCGCCTGCATGGCCACAAAAAAGGTATCAAACTGCCCACAGTACTCGTCATGGACAATGCCTTTCATGGTCGCACATTGGCGACATTGAGCGCCTCCGGTGGCCGCAGAGTGCAGGCAGGCTTTGAGCCCCTAGTGCGAGGCTTCGCCCGCGCGATGTTCAATGACATGGAATCACTGACCACTGTTGCCGATAACAATCCCAGCATCTGCGCCCTCTTCGTCGAGCCGATTCAGGGTGAAGGCGGCATTCGCATGGCCAGCTCAGAATACCTGCAACAGCTACGTGAGTTTTGTGACCAGCGCGGCTGGCTGTTAATGCTCGATGAAGTGCAGACAGGTAATGGCCGTACCGGCAAATATTTTTACTACCAGCACAGCGGTATTATCCCCGACGTGGTCACTACCTCTAAAG
>Ga0209532_1002567_pt1 | contig 12742 bp, 10 predicted proteins | sample COG_02_FD_184746 | JGI IMG/M metagenome (GOLD analysis project Ga0209532, IMG submission 184746) | Pelagic Microbial community sample from North Sea - COGITO 998_met_02 (SPAdes) (version 2) | ecosystem: Environmental > Aquatic > Marine > Neritic zone/Coastal water | place: Helgoland, sampling... | reverse complement strand
CCATTTGTTTGCAAATTTCTTTTTCTGGTCCATATCCCCCAACTACAAGCCTTACATTATTATATTTTCTTACGACTTGTTCAAATACTTTCAAAAGCTCTGGAACACGTAAACGTCTAGAAATTGCACCACCATACATAAATGTTATGACATTATTTACAACTCTAACCTTATGTTGCAAATAAGGACTATAGTTATCAAAGTTCATGAAGAGTACGTTTTTTTTGGTTTTAAGAGTATCTTTCAAATAGTCATAATGGATGAATGCATTGGCCAAGTATAAATCTATTTTAGAATATATTATTTTATAAATGAGCCTATTCCTTAATATTTTAGAAAAATTATACATTTTTTCACCAAATTCCATTGGGGCAGTAATAATTTTCTTATTATTTTTCACAGCCCACCTATATGTCTGAAACCATGAAATCATATACCAAGCGCCTCCAACAATAACAGTATCCGGGTTAAATTTATTTAGTTCCGCTTTTAAAGTTGGACCATAACAAAATTCTCCCTTTGTAAACATAGATGGCAATGTCCGACAATATTCTGGCATTTCAACGTTCCAATAATCCGGTCTACCTGACTTAGAGTTTTCAATTTTAGTCATAAACCAAAACTCTACTTCATATTTTTTTCTTAATTCCTGAGCCCACTCTATTTGATATGGTGAAGGGATATTAGTTATATAAACAATTTTTATCATTTAAATTTTTTAGCTTCAAAGGCAAATTCTATAAATTTCGACCATTCCCCTTTTTTTTGAACTAAAGGACGAAATGTTAGAGGAAGGGTTGAATAAAAGTCATTTATTTCTTTAGCCCATAATAATTCATTATTTCTAATAAAACTTACTCCAGAATAATTTTTTAGAACATCCCTTGCATAGGGCTTGTCTTGCACAAAAATCTTTTTACCAAGAACGGATGCTTCAATTAACGGCAAGCCAAAGGATTCTGTTAAGGAGGGGAAAACAACAGCATCACAAGAAAAATATTGTTCTTGCATTTCTAATTCATTTAAATATCCCACCCAAATAATATTGTTTTCTAAACCTAGTTTTTGTGATTTTTTTAAGTAATACTTTACAAGTTTACTTTTATCATTGTCTGAGCAAGTAAGTACTAATTTTAACTGATTGCTTAACTCTGGATTACTTTTTCTAATTAAACTTAGAGAATTAAAGAGAATATCATAATTTTTGTAAGATACAGTTGGTGTCGAAGGGTAAAATAATTTGTATTCAAAAGTTAAATCAAGTTTATTATTATTGGAAGATGCAAGATTAAATAGCTTAATTTCTGGTCTAATTACCGAAATGTTTTTCTTCTCAATATCAAGTTTATTGGCAACTGCTACTTTTAACCAATTAGTCTGAACAATAATTTTACTTTGTTTATTTATAGTCCATTTCATCCAAATAAATATAAAAAATTTATAAAGAATCGGCTTTATCTCAAACCACTTGAAACTATTAAAGTCGTCAAAAGGTAAAGACTGTGCGATGTATACAATTTGTTTTATTTTTAGATATTTAAACCCAACACTCATTAAAGAGATTGCGTAAATTGGATCTAAATCATTTTTCTTTAACCAATTTTTAATCCCAAAGGTGTCCCAAATTATTCTTTTGGGCCATAATTTCACATCTACTTTAACAATCTTTACATGATCACAATTATAATTGTCAACCAAGTTATTTGAAACGAATATATACCATTCATATTTTTTAGCTTTAATATTATTACTAATTTCATTAAGAAATTGTTTTAAAATATTTAACGCACCACCAGAGGATGCAGCTACATCATTAACAATAATTACTTTTTTCATAAAAAATAAAAATTTGATTTGATATCAATATTTTTTTTCATTTTTAAAACCAACATTTCTAATAAAAGTAAATCTTTATTAACTAAATATATTAAAGAATGTTTCTTAAAATTGATAGGATATTTTTTTTAGTTTTATGTACCTCAATATCTGTATGTAAATCAACTTTATTCATTCTTTTGACGCTGTTATATAGTTTATGAATTTGTTTATAATACTGAGTAATCTCATCGGCTATTAGTTCAGGTTTTCTGGCAAATATTTTATTCTCATCTGCTACACATAGAATACTAGTTGTAGGATATGGAAGTAATGGCATAAATATAATCTCAAGAATTTTTACTCTGGGACGATGTCTTTTTACAAAAATATCAACAGGAGATTCCTCAACAAGGATAACATGTCCAGTAATCCTCTTTAAAAAAATATAAATTCTTCCAATGATACATATTTCAAAGATACCAACTAATAAACCGATTCTACGTCTTATTGCCCAGCCTAAGCTTCCAGTATCTCTATCCCTTACAAGATCCAAATCTGATCTAATTAACTCTAACTCTATCTTTGTTTTCTTTTTATATTTAAAATCTTCACGAAGATTAAGAAAATACAGTGTTGCTAGTTGTAATGACTTTATTCGACTATACTTAATATTTAGATTATTTAGATAATCCATAGTCCAGACAATCGAGGTGGTTTTACCAGAACCATCAGGGCCAGAAAAATAAATAACTTTTGACAATCGGTAACTTAATAGTTTTGTTCTAATAAATTCTAAAAAAATTTTTATGTTTCTAAATAACTGACTACGCTTTAATATTAATCTCGAATTATCGAAACACACCTTTATTGCAATATAAATTTCACGATCATTGTTAATATTATTTATTTGTTTTTCTCCTATACTTTTCAAGTATGAATTAATCTTGGATAAATAAGTATCTTTCTTTTTAGAAAGTATATGGCTCAGTAAAAACAAAATTTCTTGATTGGAGTTAAGAACATTAAAAACAAGTTGTTCCTGATTCAAAATTTTTTTCTCAACAATCAAATCTTTAATATAAAATTTTTGTCCCTTTCCAGGGACAGCAAGATCATTCTTGTTTTTCTTTAATGTTAAATATTTATTAAGATCTAAAGTAAAGTTAATACCTTCCTCCATAAACAACATAGATATGACAGTTCTTTTATGATCTAGCTTTTTGTTAAAAAAAAGTGAATATTTTTCAGTCATACTTTTAATAACATGTATTATTTTTTGCTCGTCAGCGGGATTAATCAATAAATCTAGATCCTTACTTAAATCTGTAAATCTATTTTCATAATTTCTTAAAACGGCATAACTTACAGACTTTTCTTCGAATTTAGAAAGCAGTTCAACTATAAATATTTCTATTATATTGTTTTTTTTACTCATAATTAATTATTTTAATAATTCAAATTCATTGCACCAGTTGTCTATCATATTATCGTTTTCAATTAAACCCTTTATTTTTTGTAAATAAATACTCATTTCTTTGTCTTTTGGATTACCAGCACACAAACGACGAAGTAGTATTCGTAAATAACCAAACTTTAAATGACAAGTCAAGTGTGATCTCAAAATCTCATCTTTTTTTAAGATTTGAATTAAATATGTTTTAATCATTTGATTGTCTAACATGCCAGTTTTTTCATCAATTGCAATGTCTGTAATATCAACCAATGGCCATTTTTTTTCCCACAAAGCATCCTCAAAATCAATAAAATAAACAGAGTGATTTGAATCTATTATAATATTATTCGATCCAAAATCATTATGAATAAATCCAGGAGGTATTTTCCTTTTTAAAATTCTAGTTAACTCTAGTTTTAATATCAAAATTAATAATTTAAGTATATCGATTTTGTATAATTTGTGTGAGTAAAATGCCATTTTAAACATTTTTCTCAAAGGAGATTCAAGAATTCTAAAAGCACGTTCTTTAAAAAAATTCCACTTTTTTGGTCTATTTAATTTACGAAAACTCGCTAAAGAAGAACAAATATTAATTTTAATTGAATCTGAGGAAAAGTGATTGTCAAGTAATTCATTATTAGGAATATATTCCATTAAATAAAATGATGAAAATTGATTTTGAAATAATTTAGGATTAAGGAATTTTTTTTTTTCGCTTGTCGAAATTGTATTTAAAACACGTAATTCATTTTGAAATGGCAGGCTGCCTCCAAAAAACCACCTCCAAATTGAGTGTAACTTATTTTGTACTTTCGGCTCAAATTTCAGCACCATTTTATCTTTAGAATTCTCATCAATTAATAAATAACACGATCTTCCCAATTTATGGGAAATATCAAATTTTTTCTGAGTTTTATGGTTGAGTTTATTAATTATATCCTCAATTTCAATTAATTTTTTCATACACTTAAATGACACTACTAAGCTTACATTACTTACTTATAATAAACACTTTAATAAATAAAGTATTTACTTTTATATATATCTTACGACAAAACAAAACACGCTTCATTATTAGTTACTAAATAATCTATTTTCATTTGTTGTATTTTGAAACAATAAAACTTCTTACCAAAACATATCCTTGAGTTAATTCCTTCTTCTTAATTAAACCAGAAAAAATGATAACTACAGGAACTAAACACATAATAAGCATTTTTAAAATAATGTTTGTAATTAATCCTATATCAATGAAAGAACCAGCAGCGGCAAGTGGGATAGAAAATATAACTGCAAGAATAATATTTTGCCACTTATAAGGAACATAGTAATATTTCTGACTATAAAATATATTAACAACAAACACACACAAGTATGTTATTAATGTTGCAACAGCAGCTCCTTTATACCCAAATTGAGGAATAAATATCCAGTTAAGAAAAATTGTTATTATCGCAGTTCCAATACTAATCCACATGATTATTTTAGTCTTTTTAGCAAGAGCTAATCCAGGTCCAAAAATATACATTTGGGACAATAGAACCGCAGGTACTAAATATATAATTATTTCACTACTTTCATAAAAGTCAGGAGTGGTTAAAAGCATTAGTATTTCTTTTGCAAAAAGAGATAAACCAACAAAAAACAACAATGCAACACTTACAAACAATCTAAATATCTTAGTAAGTTGTTCAGGTGTCTCTTTTTTTTCATAGTTGTTGTAGACCAAAGGCATAAGAGATCTATTAACCCCAGAAATCAATAATATTACAACACTAGCTAATCGAAAAGCTATTCCAAACAAACCTACTTCAGTTAATGATAAGTAATTATTAATCATTATTCGACCAATAAAGGCTGTTAAAAATATAGCAATTCCAGAGGGTACCAGTGGAAATGAGAATTTCAGCATATCCCGTAATTTGTTCAGATCAAAAATGAAATCATAAGAAGATTTGAGTAATATTAATCCATAAATTAATGAAACAACAGATCCGGTGAGTAAACCGATAACCATTCCTATCAATCCCCATTTTAGAACATAAGCTAAAAAGATAGAAGTTAAAGCAGTTACAATGAAAAGAAGAATGTTGTTTATAGCATATTCTTTACTTTTTAGTTCGTACCTAAATTGAATATTCAAAAATAACAGGATACCTTTTACTGCAATATAAATGGATCCAATACGAAAAAAAGTAACCAAACCGTCTGCTCCAAGAACATATTTAGCTAAAAAAGGTGCAAATAGTTGACAAATTACAATAAAGCAAAGGAATGTAAATATTGTGAAAAAAAGTGATGTAGATGAAATTATTTTTTTTCCTTTAACTGTTTTTTCATCAACATAAAAACGACCAAAAGCTTGACTGATTTCCAAGGCAACAACTAGTAAAGCTAAACTACTAAACACTTTAAGCATATCGATGGCCCCGTAATCCGAAGGAGATAGAACACGTGTATATAATGGAACTAAAAATAAATTTACTCCCTGAGCCAATATTGTTGGCACCATATATATGCTACTATCTTTTAAAAAAGATCTAAAAAAGTTAATTTTCATTTATTGGATTGAGTTAAGGAGAATTCATGAAAGGATTTTTCTAATTTGGGATTGTGCCCTAATTCTAATGATTCTATTCCAAACTTATCAATCATATTTCTTATAATTTCTTTTGTTCGCCAATCTGGAAATCCCCCATGAACATACTCACTAGTATTTGGATTACACCACCATTTTGTAGGGATATCTCCACTCATTAATCGCAGAAATCTCTTTGCCACTTGTGTTGTATTCCATTTTTCAGTAATAAACCTATTTGCTTTTTCCCCAAGTTCTTTACGATAATCTTCATCAACTACCATTTTTTCTATAGCATCTTCTAATTTTTTAGGATGGACATAAAGTGAGGGAGGAATATCCTCTTTTTCAAGAAAGTTATGAATCTGATTATAAAAGTAGCCTCCAATTACAGATGGTTTTCCGAAATATGCACCTTCAAATACAAGACCAGGCATGGGAGTGCATGAATACATTTGATCAATTATAAAATCACATTCTTGTATTTGCTTTAAAACTTCACTATGGGGCACATTTGTTAATAAAATAAATTCAATTTTAAATCCTCTTTCTTTAAGATTATTTATTATGGTTTTAATTTCATGACTACCTTTAATGTTTTGATCTGAGGGGCAATGTAATATCTTAATTTTGTTTTTACTTGTAATTTTTTTTGCTTGGTTTGTTACAGGTTTTATATTAGCTGGTAAGCCCATAATTAAAAAATTAATAAACTTTTTTTGTGTTAGTTGAGCTTGTGGTAGATGGTTAATTATTATAGAAGAATATTTTTCAATTTTCTTTATTTTTATTTTTTGAGCTCTAGTATTTTTTTTAATAATAGAGTAATTTATTTTAGTATCTGTATGGCAGTATTTTCCTGATAAATAGGGTGGCCTACAATCAGTTCCATGAAAAACAAAAATAGTTTTAATATTAAAGATATTATAAAACAATAATTCTAAAGATGAATCAGTAAAAGTAATACCATAACTAAAAATAATTACGTCATAGAACATAACTGCTCGAAGTACCATGATTGCTCTAAGTAAATTATTAAATATTACATAAAATGATTTAATAAAGAATTGACTTTTGGGAGTTTTTGACCGAAGATTTGCTGATTTTCTCCACAAAGAAATTAAAAAAGGTGTTGTTTTTGGTTGAGCATACAAAAACCTATGATCTTGTAAAGTAACAAAATCAGCTTTTAGACCAAAACTTTTAAATTCGCTTTCTAAGCCATTATAATAACCTGCGATTTCATGAATGCCTAGCAATATTTTATAATTTTTCATTAAAGATATTTTTTATGTTTTTTTAAAATTCTTGGTGATTATTTCTTTAATAATGAATTAAAATTTAGGTGAATACCAATTTCGAAGAGATCTCTGTTAAATTGATGAATTACACTTGAATCGTATCTAATAAATAATATATATTTTAAAACTATATTTTTCAAATAAATTGAGTGCATCTTGAATAACTAAATCTAGTAACCGATCAATATCTATACAAAAAGTGATTATATCTCTTCAATTTTTGCGTCATAAATTACCACTTTTTTATTGTTTATTATTGTAAAAGCTCCAGGGTAGGGTTTAGATTGAGCTCTAATAAAATTTTTAATCCTTAATGAATCCCAATTCCAATCAATTAATCCATCTTGAGGAGTTCTTTGAGGGTAAATCTTTATTTTTGATTTGTCTTGCTTAATAAATTTGGGTTTACTATCATTAGATAAAACATTATTCAATATTTTTTTAGAAGAGATTATTGCCTTTTCATAAACCTCTTTAATCGTATCATTATCTTCAATTAAAAATTCAATTTGTGATATAATATCACCATCATCAACTCCACTTTCCATTCTGAACAAAGTTACACCTGTTTTCTTTTCTCCATTAATAATAGCCCATACAAGCGGAGCCCCACCTGCATAATTCGGCAATAATGAAGCATGAATACCCCAAGCTCCATATTTAGGAATCAATCTTATAGTTTTAGGAACCATGTAATACCATCCCAAAACCAATATAACATCTGGTTTAAGATTTTTTATTACGTTATAATAATCTTTAGTTTTTTTTCCTTCAACAGAATCAATTTCATAAAAAGGTATTTTGTTTTTTTTGGCAATAGGTTTTAAGTTTGAAAAGTTAGAGTTTCTTATTTTTTCTTTGCTGTACGAGATATTAAAATATTCAGGGATAGAAAAAATTGAGATAACATCTACCTTATTCTTTAACAAATATGTTAAAAGTTCTTCACTAAATTTTGTACACCCAAAAAATATAATTTTCATTGTTATACTTTTTCTCCTTTAATAAATATTTTACACCACCATTCAAAATTCATAAAAGACCAAATCAATAATCTGTGATTTATATTTTTATTTATATGTTCATCAACTATTTTAATAATATAATCTTTGTTAAGATACTTTGTACTTACTGTATTGTCAGACATTAATAATTCTTTAACGTAATCTGCATTCTCTCCTCTATACCAACTTTCGTCTGGTGCAGAGAATCCTTGCTTTTTACTGTTTATTATTTCTTCTGGAATAAAATCTGCCATCGCTTTACGTAATACGTTTTTACCATCATCATGCATTTGGTAAGCTTTCTTTTTTAATTCTGTATTTTCATCTATTTTAATTATTTCTTTTTCTAAGTTTCCTAGCTTATGCTTTACAGGAACTTTCATCGAAAAGTTTACTAGATCATTATCCATAAATGGGAAACGTTCCTCCAAACCATGTGCCATAGATAGCTTATCTCCTACTAAGAATAATGCTGGTAAAAAAGTTTTTATTTCAAAATATAATGAGTTGTTAATGTGTTCTTCTGGCGAATTATATTTTAATTTATTATTATAAGTAAATACACGTTCAAATACTCTTCTTGGTTCCTTAATATCGATTTTATCAAATACCTCATTAGTAAAAAGTTCTTCTTTTTCTTGATCTGGGACCAAACGCTGCCAGAAATCGTAGTATTGATCAAAAAAATCTTTTTGACTTATGGAGTCAAATACTTTATAGTAACGCCAAGGATAGCCCCCAAATAACTCATCTCCTCCCGTACCTTGCAAACATACTTTTACAAATTTTGAGGCTAATCTGGAAATATAATAGTTAGGATAGGACATACCAACACGTAAATCTTCTAAATGATATACTAATTTTGGTAAAGACCAGCGTATATCTCCAGCATTCATAACCTGTTCAAATTGTTCTGTTTTAAAGTGATTTGACATTAGTTCTGCATTTTTACGCTCATCAAAATTAGCTTCATGTCCGGTGATTTGACTCATATCAAATCCACATGTGAAAGTTGAAAGCCTATCAACATGCTTTGATGCGACCGCTGTTATTGATCCTGAATCCATTCCACCTGATAAGTATGATCCGACTGGAACATCAGAAATCATTTGACGCTTTACAGCTTGTTCAAAAAGACGCTTAGTTTCAGATTTAGCAAATTCAAAAGACATTGATTCATCTGTTTTAGTGAAGTCATAATCCCACCAAGAATTATGTATAATTGAATCACTTTCACAATTAATTTTCACTGTATTTGCCGGAGGTAACATTGTTACTCCTTTAAAGAGAGTATTATATGAAAAGACATTTTGAAATGTAAAGTACTCATTTAAGGCTTTTAAATCTACATCGATTTCATAATCTGGATGTTCAATAATGGCTTTAATTTCACTGGAAAAACAAATTGTTCTGCCGTTAAACCAATAATACAATGGTTTAATACCAAAACGATCTCGACTTAGGTATAATTCTTTATTTTCACTATCCCATGCACCTATTGCAAACATTCCATTTAGACGTTCAAAAAAAGATATTCCATATTCATTTAAACCTTCACAAATCACCTCAGTATCAGATTCAGAATTAAAAATATGACCTTTAGCTTTTAATTCTTGTTTAAGTTCTGAAAAATTATATATGCAACCATTAAATACAATTGTCCATTTATTATTTTTCGAACTCATTGGTTGAGCACCTTTTTTGGAAATATCCAATATTGCTAATCTATTATGAGCTAAACCAATATTATCTTTTAGATAATATCCTTGACCATCGGGACCTCTATGAGCTATCTTATTAGACATAGATTTTAGGACATTCCTATTGACTGTTTGATTATTTAAGTTAAATACTCCAACTATTCCACACATACTATAGACAAGATTTTAATTCTGATATTACTGTGTCTTGTATCTCAAATGTAAGATCATTAAATAATGGTAGAGCTAAAGCATGTTCAAAACACCATTTACTATTTGACAAGTTTCCTTTAATCTCAACAAGAGGGTTATTATTGTAAGCATTGTGCATATGAAGAGAATAAGACCCAATTTGAACTTCAATTCCTTTACCTCTCATTTCTTTCATTACTCTATCCCTATCTTCAACATAAACCACATAAGTTTGAAATGAATGTTGACAATTCGGTTTAGGGTTTAAAACTTTTGGTAAGTTTATTTTTTCAATGTCTTTTACTAATTTCTTATAATTATTTGCTAGTGATATTCTTTTATTGAGTAGCTCATCAATATTTTCTAATTGCCCAAGCCCAACTGCAGCTTGAATGTTAGTGAGCTTGTAATTTGTGCCAATAATATTAAAGTGTATTCCTTCTCTGCTAGCTCCAGTCATATCCATCCCAAAGTGTTTATAGGAGTTGATCCAATCACCCCATTTTTTATTATTAGTTGTAACTATTCCTCCTTCACCAGTTGTTATAAATTTTCTGGGATGTAAAGAAAATACTGTAATATCTGCTTGATTACCAACTTTAATTCCTTTATAAATGGCACCAATTGAACAAGCTGCATCTTCAACGATATAAAGATTGTGCTTTTCTTTAATTGCATTTAATCTTTCATAATCTAAAGGAGCACCAAATAATGACACTGGAATGATTGCTTTAGTTTTTTTATTAATTGCATTTTCTAATGCCTCAAAATTCAATAACATATCTTCTTTAGAAACATCAACAATAATTGCCTTTGCTCCTACTATAGCAATTACTGAAGCAGTAGCGGGATATGTATAATCTGGCACAATAACTTCATCTCCTGGGCCTATACCTAAGGCTCTTAATGCTACTTCTAAACCCGTGGTTGCTGAAGTGACAGCATGAAGATATTTACAGCCTATATATGCTTTTAACTTATCTTCAAATTCTCTAGTTACAGGGCCTTCAGTTAAGTATCCACTATCAAGAACCTCATTAACTTTATCTTTAATTTCTTGAGTTATATAGGGTTTAATTAATGGTATTTTCATGCTTATTTTTTAATATTAAATATAATTTTTTATGATATAATCAGCAATTGCTAATGATGCGGTCGCACCTGGAGATGGAGCGTTTAATAAATGTATTTGATTATTTTCCTTAATTATGTTAAAATCCATTAATAAATCTCCATTATTATTCATAGCTTGAGCTCTAACCCCAGCTGTACCTTTAACAAACATACTAGAATCAATATCTGGCACAAGTTTTTTAGCTTTATTTACAAACTCACTCATTAGTACTGATCCAACAAATTCATTTATACAAAATTTAAAATTTTTTGTGGCAAATTTTAAAAAACCTTTATAAAATACAGAATCCATAATATCCGAAACTGAGAAATCAGTATTTTTATAACCTTCTCTTTTAAAAGCAAAAACAGCATTCGGTCCAACTTCTCTTTCTCCACTTATAAGTCTAGTAAAGTGAATACCTAAAAATGGGTATATTGGGTCAGGAACTGGGTATATTAAATGATTAACTAAATTACTAGCTTCATTTTTTAATTTTAGATATTCACCTCTAAAAGGAATAATCCTCAACGGTCTTTTTTTTAATGTAAATTTTTCATAATTCCTGTCAGAATATAGTCCTCCACACGAAAAAATCAAGTCATAACTCCACTCATTATTTTTACTTTTTAATATTACTTTATCAGCCAAATTTTGTGCCTTTTCTATTTTTGTAGAAAACTTAATCTCACCATTATTTTCTAGTATTTTATTAGCAAGCTTTTTCATAACCATTTTATAATCAACTATACCTTCTTCAGAGACTAAAAGTGTTTTTATTGATTTCACAAAAGGTTCTCTTTTCTTTAATTCACCAGAGTTCAAATACTTTAGGTTTTTTATTCCATTTTTCTTTCCTCTATTAGCTAGATTATCTAGATATTTAATTTGATTTTCGTTAGTAGCAACAACAATTTTTCCACAAATATCATGATCAACTTTTTCGTTTTTACAAAAATTGACCATTTGTCTTATTCCATCTACGGCAAGCTTAGCCTTCAAACTACCTGGGTTATAGTGTAAACCACAGTGAAGCACCCCACTATTTCTTCCTGATTGATGAAGTCCAAAAGAGGATTCTTTTTCAAAAACTGTTATTTGTGAATTCGGATAACGTTTTACTAATTTATATCCAATTGCAAGCCCAATAATTCCACCACCAACTACAGCAATTTTTTTATTAATCATCCAATCCAGTTTTTTTTCTCCAATCTATTAATTTGTTTAATCCCTCTTCTAAATCATATTTAAATTTAAAACCTAATTCACTTTCTGCTTTTTTTCTAGATCCAATTCTATTTTGAACAAGTGATCTAGCATCATGTTCAGTATAGGGCCTATATTCAACTTTTAAGTTAGAATTTTTTAATTTTAAGATTGTATCACATAATTTTTTAATTGATGTTTGAACTTCAGTGCCAACATTGTACATTCCAAATTCAACATCACTTACTAAGGCCTTTATATTGGCTCTTGCTACATCTTCTACATAAATAAAATCATATGCTTGACTTCCATCCCCATTTATAGTAGGAGGCTCATTTGCTTGTATTTTGTTTAATAAAATTGGAACAACTCA
>Ga0209532_1002563_pt1 | contig 12749 bp, 10 predicted proteins | sample COG_02_FD_184746 | JGI IMG/M metagenome (GOLD analysis project Ga0209532, IMG submission 184746) | Pelagic Microbial community sample from North Sea - COGITO 998_met_02 (SPAdes) (version 2) | ecosystem: Environmental > Aquatic > Marine > Neritic zone/Coastal water | place: Helgoland, sampling... | reverse complement strand
CCTTTCCTTTTGAAAGTATAGATTCTATAAACAGAATATCACCACCAACACGAGTCCACGCTAAACCAGTGACCACTCCAGCTACATTGTTATTCTCATATTTATCACGCTCAAGCTTTGGTCCACCTAAAACTTTAATGACATCTTCGTTTGAAACTTTGATGCTATAGTCTTCTTCCATAGCAATGTTTTTGGCCGCATAACGCACCATTTTTGCTACTTGCTTTTCTAAACCACGAACGCCAGATTCACGCGTATAACCTTCAACAATTTTTTCTAATTGAGGTTTACCAATTTTTAGATGCTTATCTGTTAAACCATGCTCTTTTAACTGTTTTGGCAATAAATGACGCTTAGCGATTTCTACCTTCTCCTCTATAGTGTATCCTGTAACGTTGATGATTTCCATTCTATCTCGTAAAGCAGGCTGAATAGTAGATAAACTATTGGAGGTTGCAATAAACATAACCTTTGACAGGTCATAACCCATTTCTAAAAAGTTATCGTGAAACTCACTGTTTTGCTCAGGATCAAGCACTTCTAACATTGCTGAAGACGGATCACCTTGATTTGAATTTGAAAGCTTATCAATTTCATCAAGAACAAAAACTGGATTTGATGTCCCTGCTTTTTTCAAACTTTGAATAATACGCCCAGGCATCGCTCCAATATACGTTTTTCTGTGTCCTCGAATTTCTGCTTCATCTCTTAAACCGCCTAATGAAATTCTAACATATTCTCTACCTAGAGCTTCAGCTATCGATTTACCTAATGAGGTTTTTCCAACACCTGGAGGTCCGTAAAGACATAAAATAGGAGACTTCATATCATTTCGAAGCTTGATTACTGCTAAATATTCAATAATTCTTTGTTTTACATCCTCTAAACCAAAATGATCTCTGTTTAGAATTTTCATGGCACGTTTAAGGTCGAATTTATCTTCACTAAACTCATTCCATGGTAAATCTAAAAACAACTCTAAATAATTTCTTTGAATAGAATATTCAGCCACCTGAGGGTTCATGCGTTGCATTTTAGCAACTTCTTTTTCGAAATGTTTAGCTACATCTTCATCCCAAAGCTTCTTACTAGCTTTAGCTTTCATCTCATCAATTTCCTCATCATGACTTACGCCTCCCAATTCTTCTTGAATGGTTTTCATTTGCTGATGCAAGAAATACTCACGCTGTTGTTGGCTCATGTCCATTTGAACTTTAGACTGAATATCATTCTTAAGTTCTAATTTCTGAAACTCAACATTCATATACTTAAGCGTCGCTAAAGCACGTTTCTTAAGATCATTGATTTCTAAAAGCTCTTGCTTCTCAGTAACAGAAAGATTCATGTTCGATGACACGAAGTTGATTAAAAACGAGTTGCTTTCAATATTTTTTATAGCGAAAGAAGCTTCACTTGGAATGTTTGGACTTTCCTTTATAATTTCTAAGGCTAATTCTTTAATAGAATCTATTATTGCTGAAAACTCCTTGTTCTTTTGAGCCGGTTTTGCCTCAGGAATGTCTCTTATCGTTGCATTCATGTATGGCTCTTCAGTAAGCACTTCGGCTACTTTGAAACGTTTTTTTCCTTGAATAATTACAGTAACATTACCATCAGGCATTTTCAAAACACGCAAAATCCTAGCTACCGTACCGGTTTCATGAATATCTTTTGCATTCGGTTTTTCAACAGATTCATCTTTTTGAGCAACTACACCAATAACTTTCCCGCCTTTGTTAGCATCATTTATAAGCTTAATTGATGCATCTCTACCAGCGGTTATAGGAATAACAACACCAGGAAACAACACCGTATTTCTTAAGGATAAGATTGGTAGAGTTTCCGGTAACTCCTCATTATTTATAGCTTCTTCGTCCTCTGGTGTCATTAACGGAATTAACTCTGAGTTTTCATCAAACTCCTGTAATGACAAACTGTCAAGGGTAGTAAATTTAGATTTCTTCATAAATATATTCTAGGTCAATCTGTCATTAAAACAAAATTGATAATTTTTGATGTTTTATATTAAACATAATAACATGCTGAATATGAGTAAATTGAAATTAGATAAACATACGCAACACCTCTATAAATTCAATAGCTATGCCATATATGAAAATAGAGATTCAAAAAAATTAAAAGTTCAGGTTTTACACCTTTCCCATCTTTTTCAAAACAAACAAAAGAGCAATAGGAATAGCCAATAAAACAATCATCAACAAATTCGTTTCAAATAACCACGGTGACAATATTAAAGTAATTAAATATCCGCCAATAGCACCTCCAAAATGTGCGTCATGACCAATGTTTCCTATTCTGTTTTTCATTCCATAAATAGAATACAATAAATAGCCAATACCAAAAATATAGGCAGGAATAGGAATGGGAATAAAAAACATATAAAGGTTCATTCCTGGTTGCAATAAAATTGCAGAATAAATAATACCACTTACTGCTCCACTTGCTCCCACTGCACTATAATGATATTCATTTTTATGAAAATAAAGGGACAACAAACTACCAACGAGAAGACTTCCAAAATACACAAAAAGAAACTGAATTGGGCTTAAGAGTGTTATAACAACATCTGCAAAAAAGTATAGCGACAACATGTTAAATAATAGGTGTTGTGTATCTGCATGTAAAAACCCAGAACTAACCATTCTTATTTGTTCACCACGCCGCACGCCACCGACCTGAAACTTATACTTATCAAAAAAACTATAATCACTAAAGCCTTTATATGATATAATGACATTAGCCGCAATTATTATAATAGTTACTAAATCTAATTTCCCCATGTGGTATAAACGTTTATTCTAGAATACTATTAATTATTGTTTGTAATTAGTATAGTATATATTTGCGCTACAAATCTAAAACTAATTCATGCAATTTCTAGTTTATATTTTGGTTTATCCTCTGTTATGGATAATATCTATATTGCCTTTTAGATTAATGTATTTTTTATCCGATGGTTTTTATATACTACTTTATTACATTATTGGCTACAGAAAAAAAGTGGTTACAAATAATTTAAAATTAGCATTTCCAGAAAAAACAAATCAAGAAATATCTTTAATTAGAAAGCAGTTTTATCATCATTTATGTGATATGATGTTTGAAGCCATAAAGTCAATCACGATTTCTGAAGCCGAAATGCAAAAACGTTATGTTTTTACTAATGTTGAAGAAATTCATAAGCTTGAAAAAGAAAACAGAAGCATCGTTTTATTTATGGGGCATTATGCCAGTTGGGAATGGATTTTCATCTTACAAACGCATGTAAACCATAAAGGCTATGCTGTTTACAAGAGACTTAGCAATAAATATTTTGATGCGCTTGTAAAACGCATACGTGCGAAGTATAACAGCCATTTAATAACGACTAAAGAAACATTTTCTATACTTATAAAAGCTAAAGAAAATAACGAGTTAACGTTTAACGGTTTTGTTTTTGACCAATCTCCTAAACTTAATAAAGCGTTTTATTGGCAGGAGTTTATGGGTATAGAAGTCCCTGTTCATGTTGGTGCTGAGATACTTGCAAAACGTTTGGATATGGTCACTCTTTTTTTAAAGGTAAAAAAGGTAAAACGTGGTCATTATGAAGCTACTTTCCTAGATATCAATAGAAATGCTAAAGATTATGCAGATTTTGAGCTTACCGACCTTGCCCTAAAGCGTGTTGAAGAGCAAATTAATGAAGCTCCTGAATACTACTTCTGGACCCACAAACGTTGGAAACATCGTGGACAGAAACCCGAATAGAGTATTAAATTAAATTTATTTAAAAGAATCTTTACAACTGACTTATTTTTCAGGTAAGAGTTAAACCAAAGCGGATAGCATAGCCCCGATTGAAACGGCATCCTTTTTAAATTTAAAGAAAGCTAAACTTTGACTAAGAAAGAGCATTAACAGATTGCCACGTCCTTCACCCCAACAATAAAATAGTTTTAAAAAGATATAGTGGAAAGCGGGAAATAGCTTCTAATTATAAAGCTTATTAATTAAGTAAAAATCTGCTATAACTAGAGCAGCCATAGCTTCTACTATAGGAACAGCACGAGGCACCACACAAGGGTCGTGACGTCCTTTACCTTGCATTTCTACTATATTACCTGCCTTATCTATCGTTTCGTACTTTTGTATAAGTGTCGCTACAGGTTTGAAAGCCACATTAAAATAAATATCCATTCCGTTGCTTATTCCACCTTGAACACCTCCAGAATAATTGGTTTTCGTTGACCCATCACTGTTAAAAGAATCGTTATGATCACTTCCATACATAGTACTTCCATGAAATCCGCTACCATACTCAAAACCTTTTACAGCGTTTATAGACAGCATAGCCTTTCCTAATTCGGCATGTAATTTATCAAACACAGGTTCGCCTAACCCAACAGGTACATTTTTAATGACACAGCTTACAATACCACCAACGGTATCTCCTTTTCCCCGTACTTCTTTAATATAGGTCTCCATTTTAGAGGCCATTTCTTGATCTGGACAACGCACAATATTAGATTCCACTTTTGAAAGGTCTATTTCATTATATGGTGTATCCAATCTCATTGTACCAACTCCAGAAACGTAAGCCGTAATCTCAATACCTTTTAGCATTTGTTTTGCTATAGCACCAGCCACAACACGACATGCCGTTTCGCGAGCAGAACTTCGGCCGCCGCCTCTGTAATCTCTTACACCATATTTTTTATCATAGGTGTAATCGGCATGACTTGGTCTGTAACTATCTTTTATGTGTGAGTAGTCATGAGACTTTTGGTTGGTGTTTTCTATAACAAAACCAATAGAAGTCCCGGTAGTTACTCCTTCAAAAATACCTGAATGAAACTTTACTGTATCAGGTTCTTTACGCTGTGTAACAATAGCCGACTGCCCTGGCTTTCTTCGGTTTAATTCGTTTTGAATTTCATCTATATCTAACTCTATACCCGATGGGCAACCATCAATAACACCGCCTAATGCAGGTCCATGAGATTCACCATAAGTTGTTAAGTTAAATAGTCTTCCGAATGAATTTCCTGCCATAAGTAGAATTTTGGTGCTAAAATAAATCTATTCTAAGACATACGGAAATTGAAATTCTATTTTCTTGAAAAGACTTGAAGTTATAAATGTTTATTTAGCCAAAATATGATAATGAGATGCCTAAATCTTACCTCATTTTGATATGACAAAAAAAGATGATTTAGAAACTAAAAACTACCAACTGTGACTGCATACTATACAAGTGCTTCTCTTAAAATTGAAATTGGATGTTTGGCATCACGATTAGTTCCATCTTTAATTTGATGCCTACAACTTGTTCCGTTTGCAGCGATTACAGTATCGTTTGCAGCTTTTCTTACTGCTGGAAATAAGGTTTGCTCCCCAATCTGCATACTTACTTCATAATGTTCTTTTTCATAACCAAAACTGCCCGCCATTCCGCAACACCCACTTGGTATTATAGTCACCTTGTAGTTTTTCGGCAAATTCAATACTGCAAAACTTGACAATTGGTTACTCATAGCCTTTTGATGACAATGCCCGTGAAACTTGATGCTTTTGGACTCCAAAGTAAACTGTTCTGGTTTTATGTTTCCTAAACCTATTTCTTGTTGAATAAACTCTTCTATTAAAAAAGTGTTTTTTGATATCGCTTCCGCGGAAGTTTTATCGTCTGCTAATCTTAAATACTCGTCTTTAAAAGTTAAAATTGCTGAAGGCTCTATGCCTATTAATGGTGTGTCAGAAGAAATCATATCTTTAAATAGAGACACGTTTTTATTAGCAACATCTTTGGCTTGTTCTAATAAACCTTTTGATAAAAATGACCGTCCAGACTCAGCATTGTCAATCAACTTAACCTCGTAGTTTAATGCTGTTAAAAGTGCAATTGCATCAACCCCTATTTGGGTGTCTAAATAATTTGTAAATTCATCATTAAACAGGATTACGGAATTCGCAATTTTATTTTTAATTAATTTATTATCAGATAATTGAAACTTCTTACTTAAACTTTTATTTGAAATAAAAGGCAAACTTCTTTCTTTAGCAATACCAAATGATTTTTTTAATATTGTAGATGTAAATCTGTTTGAAAAAACAAAATTTGCAAGTCCAGGAAGTTTACTTCCAAACTGATTTAACTTGTTATTATAAGCAAACAATTTGGTACGCAAAGATACCCCGTTTTCTTTTTGATATTGGTACTGAAATTCAGCTTTTAAACTTGCCACATCCACACTACTTGGACACTCACTTGAACAGGCTTTACAGCTCAAACATAAATCGAAAACATCCTTTAATTCCTTGTAATCGAACTTATTTGATTTCTCTGAATTGGTTAAAAACTCTCGCAACGCATTTGCTCTAGCTCGTGTTGTATCTTTTTCGTTTCTTGTGGCCCGGTAACTTGGGCACATGGTACCACCAAATTCAGGTAGTTTTCTGCAATCTCCAGAGCCATTGCACTTTTCTACTTCTCTTAAAATGCCTTGTGATTTTGAAAAATCTAGTAACGTTTCTATTTTAGGTTCTACCCGATCGGCTTTATAACGCAACTTTTTATCCATAGGAAGAGCATCAACTATTTTTCCTGGATTAAAAATATTGTCTGTATCAAAAGCCGTTTTTATTTGTTTTAATATTTGATAGTTATTCTTACCAATCATTAATGGAATAAACTCAGAACGTACTATCCCATCACCATGCTCCCCACTCATGGAGCCCTTGTACTTCTTAACTAAATGCGCGACATCGGTCGTTATTTTTCTAAATAACGTAACATCATCACCTTTCTTTAAATTTAGAATAGGACGTAAATGTAATTCACCAGCTCCGGCATGCGCGTAATAAATAGCATCTTGTTTATAGTCTTTCATGAGTTGCGTAAACTCAGAAATGTAATTTGCCAAATCTACCAATGCCACAGCTGTATCTTCAATACATGCCACCGCTTTTTTATCTCCAATAATATTTCCTAACAGCCCTAATCCAGCACTACGTAAATTGTTTGCTTTATCTATATCACTTCCTATAAGCCGTGGAAACGCATAACTTAATCCAGATTTATCAATATCATTAACAAGGTTGTTTGCTAAAATTTCTACTTCTCTTAAAGTCTTTGCTTTTACTTCACACATCAATATAGCCTGAGGATCTCCTTCTATAAATTGTCTGTTCTCTTGTTGGGTTTTATTATGTTTTGTACAGTCTAAAATGGTTTTATCCATCATTTCACAGTTGTACAAATTATGTTTCATGGTGAATTCAACAGCATTTAAACAGTTTTCAATACTATCAAAATGTGCAGCTATCATTATAGATTCCCGTGGCGGTAAGGCATCTAGCTTTAAAGTAATTTGTGTTGTAAATGCCAATGTGCCTTCACTACCAGAAAGAAGTTTGCACATATTAAAGGATTCAGAAGATTCCGAAAATACGTCTGATTTTATCAATTCATCTATAGCATAGCCTGTATTTCTCCGATGTATTTCTGGTTTCGGAAAATATTCAATGATTTGTTTTTGAACAGCTTCAGGTTTCAACGCATTATAAAGGGTTTTATAAATATTACCTTCTAAAGTTTCTAATGTCTTTTTTTGTTGAAATTCTTCCGAAGACAATTCACCAAACACAACTTCGGTAGCATCACTTAAAATGGTATGTAATTCTATAACCTTATCACGAGTTACACCATATTGAATAGATGTAGTTCCAGAAGAATTATTACCTACCATCCCCCCAATCATGCATCTGTTTGATGTTGATGTATTTGGCCCGAAAAACAACCCAAATGGTTTTAAGTAATTATTTAAAGTATCACGCACTACACCAGGTTCAACGGTTACAGTTTGTGCCTTTTCATCTAACTCTATAATTTTTGTAAAATATTTTGAGACATCAACTACAATACCATCTCCAACACATTGCCCTGCTAATGAAGTTCCTGCAGTTCTGGGAATTAATGAGGTTTTATGTGCTTTAGCGAACTTAATAAGCTGCTTTAAATCTTCTGCGTTTTTTGGGTACGCTACTGCTAATGGAAGCTTTCTATAAACCGAAGCATCAGTAGCGTATATAGATTTTATTAAATCATCATAATATATTTCGCCTTCTAATATTTCTCTTAATTCCTTTAAATGTGGATTTAACGCCATTTACTAACAAATATCTTTATAAAACTAATTAAGTAGTTAAATATAAATACATTTTTGGCGTTATTTTTGCAAAAACATAATGAATATTTAAAAATGGTCTTTTTAACATGATAGGCCTTATATAATTACATCAAACTAAAAACAATATTTATGAAGAAATTATTTTTATTATCAGTTACAGTATTCGCTTTTGTATTTTCATCACATGCTCAAGACATTGCAGACAATGCTATTGGATTACGATTAGGTGATAGCGATGGTTTAGGCGCGGAAGTATCCTATCAAAGGGCTTTAGGCGATAACAACCGATTAGAAATTGATTTAGGTTGGAGAGATGGCACCAACTACGATGGCTTTAAACTTGCTGGTTTATACCAATGGGTTTGGGGTTTAGATGGCGGTTTTAATTGGTACGCTGGTTTTGGTGGTGGTTTAGGCTCTTTTAGCTTTGAAAACCCTGGAGGAAAAGATATATCTGATACTTTTATATTCGCTGCTGGTGATGTTGGTATTGAATACAATTTTGATATTCCGTTATTATTATCGTTAGATTTTAGACCCGAAATTGGTTTTGGAGATGACATTTATAACAACAATGATTTAGATTTTGATATCGCTTTAGGTATTCGCTATCAATTTTAAATAAAAAAACAGTATTTTTAAAAGCACCTATTAATAGGTGCTTTTTTTATTTATAAACTTTGCAAAAAAAAACACTCGCAATAATGGCAGCTGGATTTGGATCCAGATTTGGAGGATTGAAACAATTGTTTTCGATGACATCTAGGAATTATTCTATTTTAGATTTTTCAATCTATGATGCCATTCAAGCTGGATTTAATTCAATAGTAATTATTGTTAACGAGAATACATTAAATCAGTTTCAGCAAAAGTATGCTACTACTTTACCTAAACATATTTCGGTGAGTTTTGTTATTCAAAAAATAGATTCCATTCCAACAAATTTTAAATTTATTAATCGAAAAAAGCCTTGGGGAACTGGACAAGCATTATTAATGTTGAAAGAACTAGTTAATGATAAGTTCGCCATTATAAATGCAGACGATTTTTATGGTAAAGGAGCTTTTAAACTGATGTATGAGTCTTTGTTTAATAATAATAATAAAAAAAAAAATGACAATTTTCTCATTGGCTATCAATTAGATAAAACACTATCTCAAAACGGCAGTGTTTCTCGAGGCGAATGCTTTTTCAGCGTAAATAACAATTTGAGCCATATAGTTGAAAGAAAGCAAATAGCGACAAGAAGTAATCATACTAGCTATCTTGAAAAAGATTCAATAAAAGCTATTCAAAATGATTCAATAGTCTCAATGAATTTTTGGGGTTTCAATTCGGAAATATTAGACATAGCCGAAAGAGAATTTAATCAATTTTTGGAATATTATAAAAATGACGATTCAGAATTCTACATCACTAAAGTAGTTGAAGCTGCTTTAAATGATAAAAAAACCTTTAAAATTATAAAAACCAACTCGCAATGGTTTGGAATAACGTATAAAGAAGATGCTAAAATGGTTTCTAAACATTTGGAAAGTTTGATTAACAAAAGGTGTTACCCTGAAATACTATGGTAGATTTAAAAACTATAAATAGAATTGCTAAAAACTTCAAAATAGACTCTGAATGTGTTTCCTTTTCTGAATTACAATCTGGACATATCAATGATACTTATTTAATTTGTACATCTACCAATAAGAAGTTTGTATTGCAAAAAATAAATACAACTGTTTTTAAAAATGTTATTGCCGTTATTAATAATAAACAAATATTAAGTGATTACTTTAAATCTATTACTACATCACTTAACTATCAATTTGCAGTGTTTATTGAAACCAATTCTAATTCTATCGTTTACATAGACCCAAATAATAGTTATTGGAACCTAATGATTTATATACCAAATTCACACACGTTTGATGTAGCACAAAACACAGAAATGGTATTTGAAGCTGGAAAACTATATGGAGACTTTTTGCTACAAACCTCTGATGTTCTAACTACAGATTTTAAAGAAACTATAGTAGATTTTCATAGTATGCCAATGCGATTAGGTCAATTTGATACTGCATTGGAAAATACTAAAATTGATATTAAACTTATAAACGAATTATTAAATATTGTTTTTAGTTATAGGGAAGAAATGTGCATTATTTCGCAATTAAAAGCAGAAAATAAAATGCCGTTGCGGGTGACCCATAATGACACTAAATTATCAAACATTTTATTTGATAAAAATGGAAAAGGATTAGCTGTAATTGATCTTGACACCATAATGCCTGGTATTGTTCATTTCGATTTTGGAGATTCTATCCGATCCATTTGTTCAACAGCCAAAGAAGATGAACAAAATCTTGATTTGGTTGAAATTAACCTTGATTTTTACGAAGCCTATTGTAAAGGATATTCAATATATACAAAAACCGTTTTAAGTGAATTAGAGATTACATACTTGCCTCTATCTATAAAAACTATGATATATATTATGGGATTACGATTTTTAACAGACTATCTAAATGGAAACATCTATTACAAAGTAAATCATCCTGAACAAAATCTAGACAGGGCAAAAAATCAATTTAAGCTATTGAAAAGTGTTGATTCTAATCATAAACAAATACAACAGATAACTAGTCTTTATTTCGCTAAATAATATCTCTTAACACTTCATTATTTCTTGGAGTTTTCCATGTACCGCCAGTAAAATCTGGAATTTTAGTGCTTGCACTATTATTAGCTACTGATAGTTGAGACAAAGGTGTTATAGCACTCCAAAGTACGCTATCATATAAATTAATATCTAATGGTAAACCTTGATTTAAACAACGAATAAGTCTATAAATCATTACAAAATCCATTCCTCCATGACCTACAGCATTCGCATCAATTTGCTCTCGTAGTTTTTTCCATAAAGGATGATCATACTTTTCTCTGTAATTTTTATAGTCTTCATCTTTAAGCCAACTATGCCCCCATTGCAAATCTTTATGCCCGATATATAATCGTGAAGGATAACCTTGATGAACCGCCTTTGTTCCTGTGACGGTATTTAATCTTGAATAAGGTCTTCCTGTATGAGTGTCAAACTGCAGCATGATGCTTTTTCCTTTTTTGGTTTTAATTAAAGTTGTGTTCATATCTCCACAAGTAAATTCTTTAGCCCAAAAATTTTCCTTCTCTGCAGCATCACTTAAACTTGACTCTAGAGAGCTCATACTCACTAAATGATCATAATTATCACCACGACCAATATCCATATAGGAGCTCACTGGCCCTAAACCATGACCTGTATAAAAATTACCGTTTTTTGTTTGATGATGTTTTATTCGCCATTGATTTTCATAATAGGATTCATGCATCATGTGCTTTCTCAAGTCATGAATATAAGCCCCTTCAGCATGATTTATTTCCCCAAACACGCCTTCTTTAATCATATTCAAAACCCAAAGCTCTTCTCCATTAAAACAACAATTTTCCATAAACATACAATGCATTTTTGTACGTTCTGCGACTTCAATAAGTTTCCAACAATCTTCAAGTGTCATCGCCATGGGTTGCTCGCAAGCAACATGTTTACCATTTTCCATTCCATAAACAGACATTTCAGTATGATAGTTCCAAGGTGTTGCAATAATTAACAAATCAATATCATCCCGTTCTGCCACTTTTTTCCATTTATCTTCTCCCCCAAAATACAAGTCGGCTCCAGAAGGCTGAATAGTTTTTAGGTACTCATTATTTTTGGTTAATTTATCTTCCTTTAAATCAGAAATAGCAACAATTTCGGCGAAATTATTTTTTATTAAATACTCAAACATTTGAATGAGCACACTTCCTCTATTTCCCATACCTAGCATACCAACTCGAACTTTATTAATTGGATCTGCTTTTAGGTTAACATTCGTTCCTAATGCTTTATTTATCAATAGTAAATCGTTAGCTTTTTCTAAATCAATTTTATTTACTTTAGAAGCAAGCAATGAAGGTGAAAAACCTAAAAAAAAAGCAGCTCTAGAACTTAAATTTAAAAAGGACTTTCTATTCATTTTATGAGAAATTAGTTATTGAATAGAAAGATATAAAAATTAAATAAAAAATAGCCATTACTTATATAGAAGTAAATTCTAATTATATTGAAAACTTATAAACGAAATATAACCTTTGTGGTTGTTCTCTCTGTGGGTTGTGTTTAGTAATTAGAAACCTGACTTCGTTATAAAAATTTTATAACTCGTAAGTACTAATTCTAAAATTTCACAAAATGCCTGCAGAAATAGTAATCATAATTATTGGCGCCGTATTCGTTCTTCTAGCGCTCGCTAATATTATAAAGGCTAAAGATTCATCATTGAGAATTCCATTGGGGAAACATTAGAGCCTTCTAATAAGAAATATTGCCCCAATGGTACCAAACCAAAACCTCTTATAAAAGAAACGGGGCAAGGCAAGTTCTTACTAGATTTGGCGCAGATAAAGGAGAATCATTTGACTTAGTCATTTATAAAACTGATTCATTAGCCTCTCAATATTTTATTTCAACCATTCAAAATTAGTAAA
>Ga0209532_1002561_pt1 | contig 12750 bp, 12 predicted proteins | sample COG_02_FD_184746 | JGI IMG/M metagenome (GOLD analysis project Ga0209532, IMG submission 184746) | Pelagic Microbial community sample from North Sea - COGITO 998_met_02 (SPAdes) (version 2) | ecosystem: Environmental > Aquatic > Marine > Neritic zone/Coastal water | place: Helgoland, sampling... | reverse complement strand
CGTGAGCAACTTCGTGCACGTTCCGGGAGAATTGGACTACATCCTCCACTTTGCCTCACCGGCCTCTCCTATTGATTACTTAAAGATTCCGATTCAGACATTGAAAGTTAGTTCTCTAGGAACACACAATCTGTTGGGGTTGGCATTGAATAAAAAAGCGCGCATACTCGTGGCTTCTACCTCAGAGGTGTACGGTGACCCCTTGGTTCATCCACAAACTGAAGAGTACTGGGGCAATGTAAATCCCGTAGGACCACGTGGGGTATACGATGAGGCCAAGCGCTTCATGGAAGCCATGACCATGGCTTACCACACCTACCACGGTTTAGAAACGCGCATCGTACGCATCTTCAATACCTATGGCCCTAGAATGCGATTGAACGACGGCCGTGTATTGCCGGCATTTATCGGACAAGCATTGCGCGGTGAAGACCTCTCCATCTTTGGCGACGGTTCTCAAACACGCTCGTTCTGTTATGTGGACGACCTCATTGAAGGGATCTACCGTTTGCTCATGAGCGACCATGCCGAGCCTATAAACATTGGCAACCCGCACGAGATCACCATCTCAGATTTTGCCGAAGAGATCATAGAACTTACTGGAACTGATCAAAAAGTCATCTATAAAGAACTGCCTGTAAACGACCCTATGCAGCGCCAACCAGATATCAGCAAGGCGAAGTCCCTGCTGGGCTGGGAGCCAAAGGTGATGCGAGCTGAAGGATTGGAGAAAACCTACGCGTGGTTTAAGAGTCTGCCGGACGAAAGGCTCTACAGAAAGGAGCACAGAAATTTTAAAGAATACATAAAATAAATTGATTTAAATGAATTACATCCCTTTCAAAGTTAAAGATATGTCGTTGGCCGAATGGGGTCGACAAGAAATCAAATTAGCCGAGGCAGAGATGCCAGGTCTTATGTCGCTCCGTGAAGAGTACGGTGCGAGCAAGCCACTTGCAGGTGCGCGCATCGCGGGTTGTTTGCACATGACCATCCAAACGGCGGTATTGATTGAGACCTTGGTAGAGCTAGGTGCTGATGTAACCTGGTCTTCTTGTAACATCTTCTCTACGCAAGACCACGCAGCAGCGGCTATCGCAGCAGCAGGTATCCCAGTGTATGCTTGGAAGGGTATGAATGAGGAGGAGTTTAACTGGTGTATCGAACAAACGTTATTCTTCGGTGAAGACCGTCAGCCATTGAACATGATCTTAGATGATGGTGGTGATTTGACCAACATGGTATTCGATGAGTACCCAGAGTTGGTTGAAGGCATCAAAGGATTGTCAGAAGAAACGACTACGGGTGTTCACCGTTTGTACGAGCGTGAGATCAACGGAACGCTTGTACTTCCAGCGATTAACGTAAACGACTCTGTAACGAAGTCGAAGTTCGATAACAAATACGGTTGTCAAGAATCTGCAGTAGATGCGATTCGTCGTGCTACTGATGTGATGATTGCAGGTAAAGTTGCTGTCGTTGCCGGTTACGGTGATGTAGGTAAGGGTACTGCGGCTTCATTGCGCGGTGCAGGTGCGCGTGTGATCGTTACTGAGATCGATCCTATTTGTGCATTGCAAGCAGCGATGGACGGCTTCGAAGTGAAGCGTATGGAAAACGCTATTCCACGTGCACAGATTGTGGTTACATCAACAGGAAACAAAGACATCATCACTGGAGCGCACTTCAAGTTGATGAACGATAAAACCATCGTGTGTAACATCGGCCACTTCGACAACGAGATCGACATGGCATGGTTGAACGGCGAGTATGGTAACAAGAAGGTGGTGATCAAGCCACAGGTAGACCTATACAATGTAGACGGCAACGAGATCATCGTATTGGCTGAGGGCCGATTAGTGAACCTCGGTTGTGCTACAGGTCACCCGTCGTTTGTAATGTCAAACAGCTTCACAAACCAAACGTTGGCACAGATCGAACTTTGGTTGCACAGCGACAAGTACGAGAACAAAGTATACACGCTTCCTAAGCACTTGGATGAGAAAGTAGCTCGTCTACACTTGGAGAAGATTGGTGTAGAGCTCGAGACGCTTCGCAAAGACCAAGCGGACTACATCGGCGTAACGGTAGAAGGACCGTTCAAGCCGGAGCACTACAGATATTAAAAATAATAGATTATGGGAATACTTGATACTGGAATTAAAACTATTCAAAACGTCGCTAAGGTTGCTTTTGGGCTCGGATCGTTCTCTGACCTAAATGCCTTAATTGAAGATAAAAAGCTTGCTGATGGATACGCAGTTGTGTTTCTTGACACATATTTCTCTAATAGTATTTTGTTTGATCGACTTTCAGAATACGAAGTTGTGATTGTAGATACTTCTGTAGAGCCTAAGACAACAACAATAGACAACATAATGTCTATACTAAGGTCTAAGTATGATAAAGCACCTAATATAATTGTTGGAATTGGAGGAGGATCTACATTAGATACTGCAAAGGCGTGCTCGAATTTGTTCACGAATCCTGGAAGCGCATCTGACTACCAAGGATGGGATAAAGTTCAAAACAAAGGAGTTTTCAAAGTAGGAGTACCAACCATAAGTGGAACAGGTTCTGAGGCTACTAGAACATGTGTAATGACGAATCCTAAAAACGGACTTAAGCTCGGAATGAATAGCGATTTTACAGTTTTTGATCATATAATATTGGATCCGAATTTAACAGAAACGGTCCCAAGAGATCAGTATCTTTATACGGGAATGGATGCTTATATTCATTGTATGGAGGCCTTAGAAGGGGGGTACCGTAATCCTGTTGGTGATGCGTATTCTCGTGAGACGCTGAAATTATGTCGTGAAGTATTTAATAGTAGTGATATGCTTGAGACTTCCATGAGAGAAAAGTTAATGGTTGCTTCATATTTGGGTGGTTGTTCTATTGCCACTTCATATGTGGGTGTTGTTCATCCTTTTTCGGCAGGCTTAAGTGTGGTTTTGGGAACTCATCATTGCGAGGCTAACTGTATTGTAATGAATGCAATGGAGGAGTTTTATCCTAAATATTATCAAGAGTTCCATTCTATGGTTAAAAGACAAAATGTTCACCTCCGCAAAGGCATAGCTTCTAATTTAACAGATGAACAATATGATGAGTTATATAATGCTACTATAATTCACGAAAAGCCTCTTTACAATGCTTTGGGTAAGAAATTTAAAGAAATCCTGAATAAGGATAGAGTAATCGAAATATTTAAACAGATGTAATTATGCCTGGTTTTGAGTTAATAGGGAAGGAAGAGCACGACGAACTTAATCACTTGATGACTAGTTCATCAATACTTTTTAGACATGGATTTGATGGCCTTAGAAATGGAGTTTTCAAAGTCCGAGATTTTGAAAAAGCATTTGCTGAAAAAATGGGTTCTAATAATGCATTAGCAGTAACCTCTGGTACCGCGGCACTATTGGTCGCACTCAAAGCCTTTGGAATTGGAAGAGGTGATGAGGTTATAACGCAAGCTTTCACCTTTGTAGCGACTGTTGAGGCCATTGTCGAATCGGGTGCATCGCCGGTGATAGCCGAGATAGATCATAGTCTAAATATTGCGCCGGAATTAATAGAAGAGTTAATTACACCTGCTACTAAAGCTATAATTGTAGTGCATATGTTGGGTATACCAGTTGACATGGAAAAGGTAAACGACATAGCTAAAAAGCATAATCTTTATGTCTTAGAAGATACGGCATGGGGGTGTGGAGGAAGTTTGAACAACATTGCACTCGGTACTTTGTCCGATGCTGGAACTTACAGTTTTGACTTTGCCAAGACTATGACTACCGGTGAAGGAGGAATGGTTGTGTTTAAAGATCATCAGTTTTATCAAAAAGCAGCTGCGTATCATGATCACGGACATGAAAATAATCCCGATTTTCCTCGGTGGGAGGACACAAGATCTTCTACAGGATTTAACTATAGAATGTCTGAGCTTCAAGGCGCTGTTGGTTTAGCTCAACTACAAAAGCTAGACGGTATAGTAAGTGCACAACGCCATAATGCAAAGCGAATAACTGAAATACTTCTAAAAAAGGGTTTTCAACTACGTGACAAACCTGATAACTCCTACGAAACTTCAGACGCAGTCGTATTTTTCTGTGAAAGCTTAAAAGAAGCAGTATCAACAAGAGAAAAACTACTTAAGGTTGGAATTTCGACTAAGATTCTACCAGAGGCAATTTCCTGGCATTTCGCTGGATCTTGGAATCATATACCTGAGATCAAAAACTTTGAGTCATCTAATCGATTTGAAATGAGTCACTCTATTTTGTCTAAGGCTGTTGCGATTCCAATTTTTGTGAATATGGAAGAAAGTTTCTTTGATAAAATAGATCAAGCTTTATGATTCCTAAAATAAGTGTTATCATACCTGCTTATAACTGTACGAAATGGATTACTCGTTCAATACGCTCCATTTTAGATCAGTCATTAGAAGATAATGATTACGAGGTAATTGTTGTGAACGATGGTTCTACTGACGATTTGATTCAAGTTCTTACTCCGTATTTAAATCAGATTAAGTTTATTGATCGAAAAGAAAACAAAGGACTTCCATACTCACTTAATGAAGGGATTGCTCACTCTAAAGGAAGATTTATCATTAGGCTGGATAGCGACGACTATGTTCACAGGGACTATCTGAAGATACCTTATATGTTCTTATCTATGAATCCAAATCTCGATGCTGTAGCTCTAGACTACATCAAAGTAGACGAAAAAGAATTGGTAATTTCACGTTACAACTGTGAAACAGATCCAATTGGTTGTGGGATCATGTTTAGGCATGAGCAACTTATTGCTCTGGGTCTTTACAATGTTGATCAAAAGCTCCACGAAGAAAAAGAATTAATGGAGCGTTTTCAGAAACAATATTCGCTTACCAGAGTTCCACTGCCTTTATATAGATATAGGGACAGGGGAGGCAGTATTTCAAAAGATGAACAACTGAAAAAAATTTATGGTGATGACTACAAAAACTAATATTGGACAGGAATTATACGTAATCGCTGAAATAGGTGTTAATCACGGAGGCAGTATTAAATTGGCCAAAGAACTGATTGATTTGGCTAAAAAAGGCGGAGCTCATGCTGCTAAATTCCAATCATATAAAGCTCATAAAATTGCAGCGAAGGACAGCCCGGCTTATTGGGATACTTCTAAAGAACCAACCGAAAGTCAATTTGAATTATTTAAGAAGTTTGATTCTTTTGGCCCCAAGGACTATGAAGAATTGGCCGCGTACTGTAAAGAAGTGGGTATAGACTTTTTGTCTACACCTTTTGACTTGGAAGCAGTGGACTTTCTCAACCCCCTGCAGAGACTTATTAAGGTTGCAAGTGCTGACATTACTAATTTCCCTTTGCTTAGGAAGGTGGCCGCTTCTCGAAAGCCAATAATACTATCTACCGGATGCAGTACAATCGAGGAAATAAGAAGCGCTGTATCTGAACTGACAAATTATGGAGCAACGGATATAGTGCTTCTTCATTGTATTTTAAATTATCCTACGAGCGATGAAAACGCTAACCTAGGCATGATAACGTCATTACAACAAGAGTTCCCAAATTGTCATATTGGTTATTCAGATCATACGATACCTTCTGATGAGATGACCGTTCTATGTTCCTCATATATGCTCGGAGCAAGAGTTATAGAAAAGCACTTTACTCATGATAAAATGCTTCAGGGAAATGATCATTACCATAGTATGGACTGGAAAGACTTACAGAATTTTATTCAAAGAGCTTCTAACCTCAATTTAATTATCGGATTAAATAGAAAAGAGCCATTGTCCTCAGAAATGAACTCTATAAAATACGCACGACGCAGTTTATATTATTCTAATGATTTTAAAAAAGGTCATATTCTAAACGTCGATGACTTTATTGCTTTACGCCCTGGACAAGGAATTAGCCCGGTGATGATTGACAATATTACAGGAAAAACTTTGGCACACGATGTATTTGAAAACACAGCGGTTTCCATGAAAGACCTCGCCAAATGAAAATAAACATAGTAATTCAGGCTAGACTGTCATCCTCGCGCTTTCCACGGAAAATCTTCTCAGAGATTAGAGGTAAGAAGATAATAGATTACGTCATAGAGACATCTTTATCAGTTATTGGTCGGAATCAGGTAATCGTCGTTATTCCCGAATCCGAAAATGAATTAAAATTATACTTGTCTAATAAGTATAACAATATAGTCCTTCTAACAGGACACATGACTGATGTGCGCTCGCGTTTTGTCGATGCCTTATTAAATTATCCATGTGATGCTTTCATACGAGTTTGTGCAGATAACCCATTATTACAGCCTAAGTTTCTAGAGGACTTGATAGAATACTATAATGAAACGAATTTAGCTTATATATATAACGATTCCCGTAGAGAAAGCAACGATAATTTTGTTGATGGATTTGGTGCAGAGCTTGTAGATTCCCAATTGTTTTTGAAAAGCCTTGAAGATATAACGCCTCTTGTCAAAGAGCATGTGACATATACAATTGCTAAATTCAACAATGGGATAATTCACGCATCACCGATAGTAGAGAAATATATTTCGAACCTTACTCTTGATGTAAATACAGAAGAAGATTTTAGCTGGATCAAAAAGAAGCTAGAGGAAAATCAAGGGATAGATATATATAATCCCGAAGAACTGCTTGTGTTATTCGAAAAAAAGAATTCATCAAATTGAAGAAACTAATTAGGCCTACTGTTGGAGTAATAATAACAACATGGAATAGACCTGTTGAATTATTAAATTGTGTTTTAAGTATATTGAATCAATCGTACCCGGTGAATTCAATATTAATTATTGATGACTTATCTAATACTAAGTTAGTTGAAACTACATATGGAAATATAAAAAGTGCTTCTGATCGAATTGAGTTCATTTATCCGAGTGAAAAAAAATATTCTCCGGCTGCTTTGAGAAATATAGGTATTGACAAACTTAGAACAGATTTTATTGCTTTTTGTGATGATGATGATTTGTGGCATCCAGAGAAATTAAAGTGTCAATTAGAAACTCTAATTCGTACCGACGCTTTTGCTGCAGGAACAGCAATCAAGACGTTTCGCAAAGAAAATCAACTAATCAGAGAAAATCAGGCTAATACAAATTTTGAGTGGATAGACCTGAATGCAATCTTAGATAATAAAAATGTCCCATTAAGCTCTCTGATCGTAAGAAATACCCCTATCAGATTCAAAGAATCCACAGAATTCGCATTCGTAGAGGACTGGCAGTTTCAAATTGAGTTGGCACTAAAGCATGGTTCAATAGTAAAGTTATCTAGTGCTCTTACATACTATAGACTTTCTTCAAATAGTAGTTATAAACCTGAGCATGCTAAAAACGCTTTTAATGTTATCGAAAATAATGGTTCACTTTATTCTAAAAAGAAATTGAAAAAGGCAAAGGCTCGTACATGTTTTCAAGTTGCTTATCGATATAATCTAATGGGTTCTTTTCTATTGTCTTCTGATTATTGTAAAAGGGTTGTCAAAGATGATAAGCTAAACGTAAAGGTTTATATACTATTAATTTTAAATAAGCTACGGTTAAAAATTCGCACCTAAATATGGCAGTTGAGAAAATAGTAATTATTGGCTGGGGCAGAATGGGTATAACCCACACGTCTATAATTAATGGCTTATATCCGGGTTCATTTGAATTCACTTTAGTTGAGCCAAATAGCAAGGTGTCTAAAATGACACAAAAAACTTTAGGATATAGCGTAGTATCGGATATTAATGAAATCAATGTACAAGATGCTGTTGTTTTAATCACTACACCGCCTTCAATTCATAGTTTGTTGTGCGACAACGTGCTTTCAGGTGGGGCTCGATCTGTGTTTGTAGAAAAGCCTTTTGGTTTGTTTGATAAACGCGTTCAAGATGATTCAAGAATATCAGTTGGTTACGTACTGCGCTTCTCGGAAGTAGCACAAAAGTTAAAGGAACTGATAAGCGAAGAAGGATGTCTAAAGATCAGTTTGGATTATTCCAGCCACACATTGACAAAACCTCCCAAGGGATGGAGAAATTCCGCTTATGGAGGAGTATTAAATGAAATGGGATCTCATTTAATTGATCTCATGCTATACCTTGGAGGCGGACAGGAATTCAAGGTTATAAGTAGCTCAATTCAAAGTGTCATAAGTGACGTTGATGATATAGTATCAGTTAAAGGCCTTCTCGGTGATATTGAAGTTGAACTTTCTTTGAATTGGGTTAATCCTGATTATAGAAAACCAGTTTGGTCAGGTTTCTTGGAAACGTCAAAACAATCAATTCGGTTTGATCAGCAGTCGTTAGATGGTGGCTTTGAGTCAGATTCTGTCGACTACTATGTTCGCGGTAGAGATTTTTCACTTCAAATGAAGCATTTTATTGAAAATGATAAGAGCATAATTTGTAACTCCAAACAAGCTAACTCTGTACATGACGTAATAACCAAGATTAAAGAAAAAGCATGAAGTTAATTTTAGGAGATAATCAGTTCTTTGGTGTTAATCATGCTGACCTTAAAAAAGCGGCAATGACAAGAGAGTTGTTTAGTACGCATACGCTTATTAGTGATTTTATTAAAAAGTCCTTGTCAATAGGATTAGATGGATTCATGATTAATTCCAATGATTTGGGATTTAAGGTTGTCGAAGGATTTGACTTTAAAAATCAAAACGTTGAATGTCATTATAGCATTCCTTATCCACACAAATACGCTGGGATGGTAAATGATTCGGGGATGATAGCCCTAATTTCACTTGTTCTCAAACAATTAAGATTCAGGGATGTATTTACAGTTTTGAAGTTTGCCTTGTCCTATAATGTTGTCCATTTACTTCCAATAATTGTAAGGATGGAGATACCAAAGTCCCTCCCTAAAGGATCTATTGTTTACCTGCAAAATGTGGTTACCGATCTAACCATGGGATTGAAAAACGGTGATAAGATATTAAGTGCCTATATAAATAGTGTAAAATCAATGGGTTATAAGCCAGGATTGATAACACTTAACCCGGCCAATTTAATAGATGCACTCAAGAATAGACATTCAGAAGATGAAGTTTATCTGTGTTTTAATATTAATTATTCAGGCTTTAATGTTTTTCCGTCAATCTCAAAGGTCGAAAAAGCGATAACAGATGCTAAGGATGCTACTAATTGGAAATTAATGGGTATGTCAGTATTTAGTAGTGGATCTAGAGGTATTTCAATTAAGGATAGTATTCAATACATCAAATCATTACGGTTGGACTATGTAGTTTTCGGTTCTAGTAAACTATCAAATATTGAGAAAAACATAAATCAGTTCAATGAGTAGGTTTGTCGAATATTTAGGTTTTAAGGTTCTAAACGTCAATTATACTCAAGCGAGAGACTCTTTCTCTGAAGGCTCAGTTTTGACAATTTCACCTAATAGCTACGGAGTTTCCACAAAAAATGAAGACCTCAAGTTAGCTCTTAAAAGAGAGGGACTACTTGTCTTAGATGGGGTGTATTTTGGTTTAGGGTATTTTCTTCGGAATTTTAAGACTATTAAAAAGAATCAGGGTCCTGACATATTCTATCAAGAATTAGAAATACAGAAAAATCGAAACGGTAAAGTGTTCTTTTTGGGGGCCTCTGATGCGACGCTAGCTCTAATTAGTGAAAGAATGACACGGGATTATCCTCAAATTGAGTTTGAGACTTTAAGTCCTCCATTTAGGGCGGAATTAAATGATTGTGACAATAACGACATTGAAAATAGAATTAAAGCCTTTGATCCTGATGTTATTTTTGTTGGCATGACATGTCCGAAGCAAGAAATATGGGTTGACACCAATATCAACAGGTATGAAGGCATTATTTTTATGGCAATAGGTGGCGTATTTGACTGGTTTGCTGGGACAAGGAAAGAGCTACATCCGCTCTGGTGGAAACTACGTTTGGGGTGGGTAGGAAGGATAATTCAGCGCCCAGAAATAATTAAGAGAAACCTTCCTTTTATCTGGATCTACATTAAAGATATGTTATTCAAATAATTTTAAGACTAGTAATTTCCAATCCTTTATATACCCATAGGCTGGTTTTGTATAGTATGGAACACTATTAGAAGATAAGATAATTAGTTAATCTTCTCCCAAGCCCAGCTACTTCTCATGGATGATGAAAGTTCTTGCCTGGCCTTCCAGCCTAGTTTAGATTCAATTTTGGAAGTATCGGTGTAGATTGCTTCAATATCTCCAGGTCTTCTATTTCCTATTGAATAATTGAGTTTTAGGTTGTTGACCTTTTCAAAAGTTTCTATCAGCTCAAGTACTGTATTTCCTTTGCCTGTTCCAACGTTGAATACATCCACTGCCTCATTCATTCTTTGTGAGTAATTCAGGGCCGCTACATGAGCTTCTGCAAGATCGACTACGTGAATAAAGTCTCTAATACAGGTACCGTCTTTGGTATCGTAGTCATTTCCGAACACTATTAGCTTTTCTCTTTTTCCTGCAGCCGTTTGAGTTATGTAAGGAACGAGATTATTGGGTATTCCATTAGGTAGTTCTCCAATCTTAGCTGACTCATGTGCTCCCACAGGATTAAAGTAGCGAAGTAAGATAGTTTTGAACTCCTGCTTTCCGGATTGAAGAATTTTCTCCCCTAGTATCTTAGTGTGTCCGTATGGGTTAAGTGGCTTGCCAAGAGGTGTTTCTTCGGTGACACAGCTTTCTTTGGTGTCGCCATATACCGTTGCGCTTGAGGAGAAAATAAAGCTTTTGGCTTTCTTCTCATTGGCCACTTGGATAATGCTAATTAAGGATTCAAGGTTTTCAGTATAATACTCCATTGGCTTCTCAATAGATTCCCCCACACTTTTTAATGCTGTGAAATGAATTACACCATCAATATTCCCAATTGATGCAGAGACCGCTGTAGCGTTTTTAGCGTCTAGTTGATAGAATTCAAGTTGTTTGCCTGTAATTTCTTCAATAGCCTGCTTTACCGAAAGTCTCGTATTTCGTAAGTTGTCTATGACTACTGGATGATAGCCGGCTTCGATCAAGGCAACACATGTGTGAGAGCCAATATAACCTAGTCCGCCAGTAACGAGTATTCTATTCATTGGGTTCGGTTTGATTCCTGTCAAAAGTACGAAACCATATACAGTATAAGTTAAGATTTGAGCTTGTTAATTACTGTGGGAAAATCCAAGCTTTCTAGACTTGTGTTCTTTTGAAATCGTCATTATGATTAAGGTAAGAATCACAAAAACAGAAGATTATGGGAAAGTTTACTTCAGAAACGGCACGGATCGCAGGTCAAAAGAGTAAAAGAGGAAGAGCCAAAAGAGATCCAATCGTTCATGATGCCATGGAAATTCTTTTGACCGAAGGAATGGCAAAGCTTTATGAGAAGATGGATGAGCTTAATGCCAGTCAGTTATTAAAGCTTGTTCAGATTTCAGCTAACTATGTTATCCCAAAGGCTAAACCACAAGATGATCGCTTTACGCAAGAGTTTAAGGACAATCGTAGCGGAGACTGGTCAAAGAAGAAGACGGATTTCATGGACGAGGAGCGAAATCGCAAATAATTATATGCTCGCTGCCCGCACCATAAAGGCATCGGCCATAGCGTCCTTATTATGGTTGGCGCCTATATAGGAGAGGAATGTACTTTCCTTGGAGTGGCCTGTAATGGACATTAATATCGGCGTTTCTACTTTTCCAAAGTAGTTCGTGGCAAATGATCGTCTTAAATCATGGGCGCAGATGAGTTCATACTTTGGGAAGATTCCCGATTCCTTTCGTCTCGTCTCTGGGTTTTGTTTGAATCCTTTCACATGCTCGGTCATCCCCGCTTTTTTGCAAATCTCTTTGATGTACTTATTAAACAGTATAGCAGATAGCGGCTTTGGGAGTTCTTCCTGAATAATCTTTATTGTCATTGGGTCGCTTACACCTATAGTCACATGCTTACCCGTTTTTTGTTGGGTCACATCTATATAGACGCCATTCATTGCATGTCTTACCTGTGCTTCTGTAAGTTTTAGTAGGTCGCTTACTCGTTGGCCTGAATAGAAGCCTATCAACATCCACTTTCTGGTATTCTCGAGCTCTGGGCTTAGATCTTTAAGTTTCTTGATTCCTTCAATTTCTTCAAAACTGATGGTATGAATGATACGCTCGGATTTGCGCTGACGAAAGCCTTCGATGTGTTTGGTGAAGGGATGGACCTGTAATCCATTTCGGTCGGCCTCTTTACAAATGGTCTTTATCTGCTTGAGTTGGTGGCCAGTATTATTAGTACTGTATTTCTGAATCTTGAGCATCCAGTGGGTAAAGCTGTCTATCAATGCTTTGTCGATATGCTCAATGAGCACCGGTTGTCCTCGATACTCTTCGAAGTTCTTGATAATCTTTTCGAACAGCTCGTAGGAGCGTATGGTATTATAAGATAAGCCGATGCTTCCCGTAGATCGAACACGTTTGGTATCTGCCACATTAATGTAGCGACGTATTTGATAGGTGAGCTTAGATCGGTTGTCTTTATCAGGTCTATTGAAACAGGCACTGATCTGACTTTCGAGCCATCCTCTGGTGAATTCTTGAGAGCTGGAGTGGAGGTTGTTGTATTGGAAAACAAGATGTCTTTCCAGTTGATCGAGATAGCCGTTCAGACGGACGCCATTTTCATCAGAGATCTTAGCCCGCATTTTCTTGATGTCCCATTCGTCTCGTAAAACC